>Ga0209948_1000004_pt1 | contig 308657 bp, 265 predicted proteins | sample SalPonR2_C_D2_MG_FD_185709 | JGI IMG/M metagenome (GOLD analysis project Ga0209948, IMG submission 185709) | Salt pond soil microbial communities from South San Francisco under conditions of wetland restoration - Salt Pond MetaG R2_C_D2_MG... ... | reverse complement strand
AGACATCTGGTTGAACTCCTTGAGTGACTTTATTTTGGAATCTAAATAGTCTTTTTGAATACGTAACGATCATTCCGGAATTAGGAAGCGTAAACTGTCCCATATCTTGATACCCCGTAGGATTTGAACCCGTAGGCTCTCCAATAATCTTTGCGTTGAGAATTTGTCTGAACTGTGAAGCGTTGCTCGTAGCAGCTGAAAAAGTTACCTTATCTGTAAGCACATAGGCTCCAGATTTCCAATCAATACTATCTGCTAAGTTTAGATAATAAGCTAGAAAAACCCCGACAAAAAAATCGCCGCCACCATTGTTTCTTAAGTCGATGACGACTTGTTTAATTTGATTTTCGTTGACATAATTTAGAACTGATTCTCCAAACTTTTCCATGTCTTCGAACGAAGGGTAACTCTCAAATTTGATATAGACTGCAGTTGTATTCTCTATAGGACTGAACCAAAGAAAATCATGTAAAGAATTGTTAGGTTTTTGTATTTCTGGAATTGACACTTCAAAATATGTGAAGTCTGTATTTTCATAGTAGTCTGTATTACTGATTGCACTTAATTTTACTTTTGATTCTTCTCCGGAATCATCTAAAAAAGTAAACTCAGCTTTGAATTCTTCTCTTGTTAATTGCAATCCATACAACAATTCAGGTATCATCATATACTTTCCAGTTCTAATGATTTCAGATTGCTTGTTTTCAATATACTGGGCTATCTCATTAACTTCTTTGGCTATATGCTTAATTTGCAATCCATCAATTTTAGTCAGTTTTTTGCCTAAAAGTTTTTTATGCTCTTTGGTTACTTTGATAACTCTCCATTGTCCTCCTACTTTGTAGATTTCAATTGGAAACAAACTCGTTTCAACACCTTTCAATGAAAATGCTGTATGGCCGTCCCCAATTTTTCGAGTTAATCGCATTAAGTCTATAATAACTTCTACATCATTCTTTTTGTTTAAAGTTGATTTAATTTGCTGTATTTCCTTTTCGAATTCAACTTTGCTAATCGTATGGTATAAGTCAATATGACTTTGCTCCAGATTGGTCTTATAAAAATCAATGTCTTTAGTCCAACTTTCTATATCTATTGATTGCGAAAATGAATTCAAACTAACTATAAATCCTAAAATTGTAATTAAAGAGCTTCTCATAATTTTAGGATGTTTTGTGGTTACTTTCAATTGTACTAAGCAGTAGAATAAATGCAATTCCAAATCCTACTACACCAATATTAATTCCTAATAGTGTTTTTTCGCTTCCGTCTAAATATTTCATTGAACCACCATAAAAGTCTTGAAGTATATAAGCCAGTAAAAAACCACCTGTGATGAGTAAACTTAAAATGGCACTTATCTTAGTTTCCTTGTTAACCCAAACTAACCATAGGGATAAAATACCAATGCTTGAATTAGTAAGTAACTGCCATACTTCATGAATTCTAACATGAGGTGTCCAATCTGGATTAAATACATGAGTGTCATTGATTTCCAAAAACGGAACCACAATAGCATAGAGAATAATACTGAATGTAATTGCTGCTTTTTTCATTTTTTAAACAGTGTTTAAATACTTATTGTATGAGTTTATATAATTCCTCTTCAAATGACCTGTAGGTTTCCTCATACCTATTATTGCTAAGAATAACAAGAAACTCGTTAGATTCTGGCAGGTATAATGTCATTGTTTTTGCACCACCCCAACTTCCGTTATGATACACCCATTTACCTTTGCTTTCGGTATTGTAAATAGCCACTCCAAATCCATATTTTTTTGATATATCATCTGTAGAGAACATCTTATACTTGCTTTTCTCTGTGATTAAAGTATTGTTTCGTAAGGCTTGTTTCCATTTTTCAAGATCAAGAATAGAAGTATAAATACCAGTATCGCCAATAATAGCTTTCATCCAATTAAGGTGCTTGTGGTTTTTATCTTCGTTTGCTAGTTGGTATCTTTTTTTGCGTTTATCATAGGTGTGTCCAATAGCAACATTGTCATGATACTCTGGATTGTTTTCAATAGAACTGACTTTTGAAGACAGCATTCCTGCTGGAATAAAAATATGTTCCTTAATATACGCCGCGTAGGATTGTTGACTTACTTTTTCAATAATTGCGCCCAATACAACATAACCTGTATTGTCATAGTCATAACGACTTCCTGGTTCATAATGTAACGCCAACTTTAATTTATTTAATACACCAACTACATCTTGAGCAGTGGCCATTTTCTTTCGGTTCCAATATTTCTTATTGTAAAATAACTTTTGATAATCGGGAAGTCCTGATTGATGTCGCAACAAGTGCTCTATAGTAATATCAGGATATGGAAAATCATTTAAAATTTCTTGTACCTTGGTCTCATAACTAATTAATTTCTTCTCAGCTAATTGAATAATGGCCATAGCCGTAAATTGTTTTGAGCAGGAGGCTAACTCAAAAACAGTTTCATCGTTAAGTTGTTTCTTAGATTCAAAATCGATATACCCATAATTTCCTGTAAAAATTATAGAATCGTTTTTAGAATACAATACATTCCCATTAAAGCCTTTAGACTGGTGAGCCTTAGCCAAACTATCTATTCTTTTCGCTATTTGAGCATTTAAAACGTTGGACGCTAGAAGAGTGCTTAACATACAAATTCCTATTAGTAATGTTTGTTTCTTCATTATTATATGGTTTAAATTATTGGCCTTTAAGTTGATTTAATTTGTTTTGAGAATTTTCGCACCAACTACAATTATTTTTAGGCTTTAATTCTAAAGCCTTAGAGAACGCATTCAATGCATTTTCCTTGTGGTCATATATAAAATAGGCATCCCCAAGAGAATCAAATAGATTGCCATCATTTGGGAATAATTCTGTATTTAATTTTAATAGTTCTAATCCCCAATTTGGTTCTTTTTCTTGTGTTATGCGTTTAAAACCAATTCTGTTAAAAACTGCTTTATCAATGGATTTAGAATCCAAATGTTTATTTAAGAAATCAGGTAGGTTTTCTGCTTTATCATGTGTATTGGTATTCATAAAATCATAAACTAACTCGTATGATAACTTAGTTACAGGTTTCGGCGTATAATTATGCTCAGAAATCATTTTTCCAATTTCCCAGGCAACATTCTCAGAATCACTATTTAAAATAGTGTTTGATAATACTATAATCACAGTATCATCTTCTGTAAATCGTACAAAATTTCCAAAGAAAATCCCATTGCTACCGTTGTGCCATACTACTTTTTTGCCTGTTTTTGTTTTAAAGGTAACCCAACCATAGGCGTAGTGCGTATTTCCGTCTTGGTTCTCTACGACAAATGGCGTTTCTAATATTTTTTTAGACTCTACATTTAAAACTTTATTTGTCTCTAGAGCTACATGCCATTTATAAAGGTCTAAGGTGGTAGAATACACATCGCCCTTGCCGATGCTATACCAGTGTTTGTTATTGTATGGTAAATGTTCCTGGGTAATTCCCCAATCTTTCCAAACGCCGTCTGTATAATTAAAGTAATAGCCATGAGAAATAATTTCACTATGAAATGAAATGCTTTTATAACCAGTGTGGTCCATACCTAATGGCCTCCAAAAGTTATCTCTTAAAAATGTCGAATAGCTTTGTCCCGATATAGTTTCTATAATAGCCGCTAATAAAATATAGTTTGCATTTGCATATTGATGTTTTGTACCTGGTACCGATTGCAAGATTGCGTTAAAGAATTCTTCAATGAATTCTTCTTTTGTCGCTTCATCATATCTAAACCCTCCTATTGCCGGAGAAATGCCCGTAGTGTGTGTCAATAATTGATGAATAGTAATGTTCTTCTTATCTGAAGGTGCTTGACTATAAAATTTACTTATGTGGTCTGATGTACTTAATTTTCTTTGCTCTACCAACTTTAAAATGGCTGCTGCAGTAAACTGTTTTGTAATTGAACCAATATTAAAAACTGTTGAAGGAGTATTGAGAATCTTATTCTTTCTATCTGACCAGCCATATCCTTTTGAAAAAATTATGTCTCCTTGCTTTGCCACTAACACAGATGCAGCATAACCATTTTCGGAACTGGCATTTATATAGGTATCTATTTTTGCTTTTAGTTCGTTATTTTTTACCTCTTGCCCAAATACAGTGCTAATTCCAATTAGGAATTGTATCAACACAAGTGAAATTAATAGTCTTTTATTCATGATTTTGATTGTTATTTTGTTTTTTAATCCCCAATGTTCTATAATAATATTCGTGTTTTGGCATTTCTTTTTTGTTCCATTTATGGTCCCATAAAGCTTTACCTGGGTCGAAATATTTAGATACCGGAATCACTTCAGTATCATAGATATATTTATTATAAAATTTAGTGTAATCTAGACCTGTAGTAATTTTAATACCGTTAATGATATCGTCTGTATTGTACAATTTATCTGTGCGTAAGAATTTTGCATATAACCATTTCATCAAATTATCCAAACTCTTTTCATTATTAGTTCTTGATCTAATATCAGTATCTAAAACCATGGCTGTTATCCATCCTCCATGATACACCAAAAAGAAATTATCCAACTTGGTTTTATCATTAATTCCTGCATCACGAATTGAAATATTTCCTAAGCCTTTGGAACCTGTATAATAACCTAAAGACAGTGCTGAAGTTGTTAGCATTTCTTCAGGTGAAACAATACCCATTCTAACAGCTGTTTGAAATGCGTAAAACTCAGAAAATCCTTCATTAAACCAATGTTCTTCTCCATTTATATAACGTATGGTTTCACCATTCCATAAATGAAAAAGCTCATGCATTAGTACCGTTTTCCATGAACCATAACCTAAAGTGGTATTATCTGACCAATTAAGGACAATAGATTTAGGATCTGCCTCGCCACCAGAGTCTATTGTTTTACTAACCTTAATTGTAAAATCTGTATAAGTGGCATCAAATGTATCTCTGGGATAACCGCCAAATAAATCTTTATAAAAGACAAACGATTCAGTAACAACCGCAGTAAACTCAGCTTGTTTAGCTAACGATTCGTTATCTAAAAACTCATAGTTAATCTGAATGTCGCCCGAGGTTATGGTTTGGCTCATTTTTTCTAAATCGGCTTTCTTTATAAGTGCCATATTACAATGCTGGCAAGTGCCAGGTTCAGAAAATAGTAACGCATCGCATTCTAAATCGCAGGGTGTACAAACATAGTCTTTAGGTTTAGAATTACAGGAGAAAGACAATGCAGTAAGAAGTAATACTAATACTAATTGCAGTTTTTTACGATTTGATTTTGGTGTTTTCATTTTAATTAGCTTTTACAGATGCGTTATATTGCTAATGGATTGTGATTTCAAACCATTTCTTTGTTACAATACGTTGCCTTTTCGAAATCCCTGATATTCATAGAAATAATTGGAACCTTTGGAAACATTGATTTGAGTTCCGTTACTATTGCTTTGGACAGACGTGCTTTTTGATCACGTGTTCTGCCTTCCATGATATTGGCAAAAATGTGAATAAAGTCATTTTGAGTATTCCCAATGTTGTAATGCTGATAAGGATTAATTCTAACTTTAATATCTCCTTCATCAAAAAGCTGAGTTGATTCTGCAGTATCATATACTTTTTGCATAATTTCAAAAGGGGATTTTAATGAGATAATATTTTCCGAGCAGTCTATTATAAAGTGTGGCATAATTTATATGTATTTATGAAGTAAATTAGTTGTTCCTTATTCTCTTTATTTCCTTTTTAAAACCTTCCTCTTGTCCTAATTTTAATTTTTTTGAAAGCTGAATTGCCAATTTATAGGTGTCTATAGCTTTGTTGTGTTGTTTGGTTTGTTCGTAAAGTTTGGCCAAGTTGGTCATTAGCCCAATATATTTAGGATAGCCTTCTACCGCCCTATTAAACACCTCGATAGCGCCCAATTTATTCTCTTCTTCGAGTAGTTTTAAAGCTATGTCTACATAATTGCTTACGGGTCTTTTAGCCTGTGGTCCGTATTTTTCCATAAGCTCGCGTTCTCCTTTTAAAAAGGCATCGTCGCTATAGTTACTAAGTAATTCTTCGGGAGCTATTAAGTCCGAAAACACATACTTCAAGCCATAATAATTAAGCAATAATCTAGAGGTGTCATGGTCTTCGTCCCCAACTTCTTCGTGTTTAAATCGTAGATTTTTGGGAGGGTTCTCTTCAATAACTTGAACATATCGTTTGAGTTCCTGTCGCATTCCCCAGCCATCACCTCCACCAATTCCAAAATATATGGCTTTATCCAAGTTGGAATTTGATTTGAAAAACGGTTTAGCTTTTACTGTCATTTCTTCCTTGTTCCACCAAAGCGCTGGAGCTTGAATAATGAATGCGTCAAAAATATCTGGCTTTTCCATAAGCGCATTGGTGCTAAACAAACCTCCAAACGAATGGCCTTCTAAAAGACGATATGGGTGCGTTCTAAAGTTGGATTCTACATAAGGAATTAATTCTTCTTCCAAAAACTGAAGAAATTTAGGAGCACCACCACTTTGATGTATTCCTGATTCACCTACGCCCCCATAAACACCTTGTCCTGCACGCGATGGCGTTAAATCTCTCGACCTGTCTAAACTCTCTATGCCCACAATAATCATCGGAGGAATAATACCAGAATCGGTTAATAATTCTACGGTACTTATTTCATGTTTTATGTTTCCCAGCCCATCCAAAAGATAAAGTACCGGATAGTTAGCATCATTATTTTCATATCCATGAGGTAGTGAAATAATAATAGGACGTTCTTCGTGTAATATTTCCGATTTTAAAATGTATTGAGTGCCTAAACCAAGAAGCTGATTATCTTTAGATAAATCAATTTTTTCTGATATTTGAGCATAAACTATGGTATTGGAAATGATTAATATTAATAACAATCTGGCTAGATGTATCATAATGTTCGTTTTTGATTGATGAAATTTTCCTTAAGCTAAAGACTTAGAGTTCCAAATTCCAGTTGCAGCTGTTTCTTTGACGAAGTCTAAAAAATCTTTTGGTTTTCTGCCTAATACATTCTCTACATCATTAGTGATTTCAGAATTATTAGGATTGCCTAAAACTTCAGAGAATAAATATTCAATTAACCAGATGAAATCAACTGGTACGCCCTGTTGCTTCATCATGTTAACATATGCTGGTAAAGCAATTGGAGTAAAAGCGATGTCTCGCCCTGTTATCTCAGATATTTCTTCAATGACTTCTTTAAAAGTGAGTGATCTCGGTCCTGTGAGTTGATACGTCTTTCCATTGTGTTCCTCATTTAATAAGGCAGCAACTACGACGTCGGCAATGTCGTCTGTATCAACATAAGGGACTTTGGCATCTGCTTGAGGTAAAGCGACAAATCCTTCTAATATGGGCTCTAAGAAAAAGCTCTCACTAAAATTTTGATTAAACCAGCTCGCACGAACGATTGTATAATCTAAACCAGAATGAATTACTACTTGCTCACACAACTCGGCTTCTCGCTCTCCTTTTCCTGATAGTAAGACTAATTTTTTTACATCAGAATGTTTGGCTTGTTTTATAAGTTCTTCTATTGCTTCTAATGCTTCTGGAACGGCTAAATCAGGTTGAAATGTAATATATACTTTATCCATGCCTTGCATAGCTTCAGTCCATGTTTCTGGGTTATCCCAATCAAATGAAGGTAATGCCGATCTAGAACCAATTCGTACGTTATGTCCTAATGTTGTTAATTTACTTGCTACTTTGCTACCAGTTTTGCCTGTTCCGCCAATGACTAAAATGTTACTTGTGTTTTTCATGATTTATGTGATTTAATTATGTTATTATTTCATGCTTTGTATTAAGCTTATTATTAGTAATAAAAATGAGGTAATCGAAGAGACTGTTCTGATGAAATGCAGACGGTTCCATTTTGTTTCAAATCGATTCCGTAGTAATTTCAAGTCTTCTAGGCTAGCTTTGCTTAAATCTGTTTTATCTAAAAGTTCGTTAAGTGGAACATTGCCAAAAATGGTCACCAATAGCACGCCAAAGAAGTAGAATACCATGGCAAAAATCAATAACCAAATCATTGAACTTGATGCATTTTTAAAAAGATATAAATGAGGGAGACCTAAGAAGAAAGGACCAAAGAACACAAGTATAAAAAGCGGATTTATAATGCTTCTATTCATCTGTTGAAATGCCCTTAAGTATCCCAAGTCATCTAATTTGCCTATGCCGGGTGTTATTGCATTAGTCCAAGTAAAACACAATCCTGCCGATAAGCCTACCATTAAGACAAGGACAATTGTTACAATATGTTGCAGTGTAAAATCCATGATGCTATTACTTTAAAATTGTACGTTTAGAATATACACGTGCATACCAGTATAAACTTGCTACAAGGAGAAATTCAAAGGCAATAATCCAGAAGCCTGCAGATGTAAAAAAGGAATAGTGACTTCCTCCATTTGGAATCACAAAGAAAGGGACGGTTATGAGTGCATCTAATGCAACTGCAGTTAATAACATGGTTTGTCCCACTTTAAGTCCATGGGTTTTGTTATCCTTTTTATAATAGAAAGAACAAGCAAACCAAACCAATGGCATCACAACGATAAACAAAACAACATTGGCTTGGTTATCTGGATTTTCTAAAAGGGATATGGTATAAGAAATGGAATAAAATAGTATAGCTATTATCCAAATGGCTATACCTAGTAAAATGGCGCGTTGCGTTTTCATTTGTATTTAAGTTTTAGTTTGGTTTAGATTGTGCCAATCTTGTGCCGTTTTATTAATTAACTGTTTATCAGTTATTTATGTAATTTATATTAAAATTTATGTTTCTCAGTAATTAGAAAATTCTATTATATGAGAATTTTTAAACTATTTCTATGTGCTAATTCAAATCAAAACAAACCATAAATAGTAGTTAAGAGAGTGTTGAATTGAGACGTTAGCTTATGAATGAGAAATATTTCCTTAATATTTCTCATATAATGGAAAAGAATTCCTTGGTGCTATTGTATTAAACCATACAAAGCACAATCCTATTTATAGTCCTGTTAAACGGACAAGTACATTCGGTACAATAAGTTGGTTGGTATAATCCATGAGGCTATTCCTTATAAAATTGCGCGTTTAGTTTTCATGTCGATATAAGTTTTACTTACAAGACAAAACTATGATGAAGACAAAAGTGGGGTTTGTTTTAAAGGGATTATGATTTGTTCGAAAAGTAGTTACCTAATGTGGCTTGGACGATAACCGAACTTTTTTTCGAAGGCATTAGAGAAGGAACTTAAACTATCATAACCAACGTGCCAAGCAGCTTCTTGAACTGTAGCCTCTTGATTTCTGATCATCGTATTGGCCAATGTAAGACGCTCATTTTGAAGGTATTTAAACACAGGAACGCCAAATAGTTCTTTAAAATCTCTTTTAAGTTTAAAGGTATTTAAGCCTATTTGTTTAGAAAGTTCAGTTAATGAAGGTGGATTTTCTATATTATCCAGAAGTATATTTTTTGCTAGAATTAGTTTTTCACGTTCTATTGTTTGAATCTTTTCGGTTTTCAAGGATGCCAATTGACCAAAAAAATGAGAAAGTAATACTGTAATTTGACTTCTAAAAAACATCATTTTGGTTTTGCCCTCGTATTGAATATTAAATAAGGAATCTATGATAGATTGCATTTCAGGTGTCATATAAAAGAACGGACCTTCTACATAATGATCAGAAGGATTGACCAATTCATTGAGCATTTCGCCAAATAATTCTCCCTCATGGTTAGGAAGATGGTTTATTATATTAGGGGATGTTGCTATTACCAAACATTTCAATGGTTTGGAAGCGGAAACGGAATGTATAAATTCTACTTCTTCGTCCGCATAAAATGAAAGTGCCAAGCCTTTAGTATGGTTGAATTCTTTCTGTTTTCCCCCATATTTTACAGTTAGATTTACATTGCCAGCACCGTAAAAAGCAACCGCTATTAAAGCTTCATCGAAGAAACAAGAATCTTTTGTAGTTTCCTTGGTCGTGGCTTCTTCTACCAAAATGGTAAAGTCATTAATATTTATAATATCTCTTGTCATGTTTAAAACGAAAGTTACAAATTAAATAGTCTTGATTACCAAACGTTTTTAAAGACAGTGATTAGAATATCTTAAAACAAGCCATTATTTATCTTCTGAATAATGAATTAAATAAAACCAGAGTTTTATAGGATAGTAATCAAATTACTCTAAATACTAAATCTTTTAAAATATCTATATTCCTAAAAGGTAATGTTTAATATGTGGTAGCTAATTTTGGTCTTTTCAGAATGAAATATGAATCGTTCTGAATCGTTTTACTATCTTTATTTCACGAAAGCGTTAAAACGCTGATAGACATGTCCTTAGACGTGTCCTATTTGAGAATAAATATTGTAATAATTTGATTATGAAAGGAATAGGGTAGGGGTTTCTAACTCTGCCACCCCGACAACAAGCCAGTTCATCTATATGAGCTGGCTTTTTAGATTTAACTAATTTGATTGAAACCTTAATAGTTCCATCTCAAGGGTTACTTAACTGAGCCACCTAAGAATCATATCAAAATCTCCAATGTATCGTTCAATTTTGGAATAGTAACCTGCCAACCATGAACATCACGGAATTTAACTCTAAACGTATCTAGTGCCAAAGGCTCACCATGGATAAGAAATACACGCTCGGGAATATTCTTGATGTCTTTTGTCCAAAGTAAAAGTTCTTTTTGGTCTGCATGTGCCGACAAACTTTCCAAGTGCCGTATTTTGGCTTTTACAGGATAATATCTGCCGAATAGTTTTATCTCGTGCGCCCCTTCTAAAAGTTGTCTTCCCCGAGTTCCCTCTGCTTGATATCCTACCAGTAAAACGGTTGTGGTAGGGATGTCGATCAACTGTTTTAAATACGTCAGTACTCTCCCTCCGGTAACCATACCACTCCCGGCAATTACAACTTTTGGCCTAGGGTCATCAATAGTTTTCCAAGTATCTGCATAGGAACTTATGATTTTGAAATGGTCGCGCATAGCGTAATACTCTTGTTTAGAAAGTTTATGCCAATCGGTAAACTGCTCAAAAACCGATAGCACATTGTTACCCATGGGGCTATCTATAAAAATGGGGATATTAGGTATCTTATTCTCCTTGTAAAGAAGCCATAGCTGATACATAAGCGATTGCAGACGTTCAACGGCAAAGGATGGAATGATAAGGTTCCCTCGCTCGTTTATTGTTTTATTGACTAAGCTTACAAGAATATCTACAATATCCTCTTGTGGATGCAACTTGTTACCGTAGGTACTTTCTATAAACAGATAATCTGCCCATTTTGGTCGTTTTGGCGGCGCTAATAACAAATCTTTAGTCCTACCTATATCACCTGAAAAAACAAATAGCTTTCCAAAAATTTCCAATTCTATAAACGTGGCACCGATAATGTGTCCGTTATATTCGAATTTGAAACGTATGTTTTCGGACAACGTAATCCAAACTTCTTTTTTCTCAAACCGAAATAGGTCTATTGCTTTTTCTGCTTCTTTTATGGTATAGAATGGCAAAGCGGGATGGTGTTTGCTATACGCTTCATCATTAGCTCGCTCCGCTTCTTCTTCGTGTATTTTGCCACTATCCAATAGGATAATCCTAGTAATGGCAAGGGTAGGAGCTGTACCAATAATGGTTCCTTTGAACCCCTCTTTTACTAGTCTGGGGAGATACCCTGTATGATCTAAATGCCCATGAGTCAATAATACGAAATCGATTTTTGAAACATCAATTGGTAAAGGTTCCCAATTCAACTGTCGAAGTTCTTTTAATCCTTGAAACATACCACAATCTATCATAAGGTTTAATTCTGGTGTTTCAAGATAAAACTTAGAACCGGTTACGGTGTTGGAGGCGCCTAAAAAGTGAAGTTTTACGGTATTCATTGGCTATTGATTACAAAGATTTTTGATTTCTTCAAGAATTTTTTCTTTTCTTAGGTTTGAGACGCCAAGGTGATCTAGATAAAATTTATCTTTCCAAAGTTGTCTACAGAGCACAATATCCCTACTCAATAAAAAGTTTTTTTCACGATTGCTTAATAAGGTGGAAACGGTTACCGGATAAAGTCCGAGCCTATCTATACGATCTTTGAGACCATTTTTCTTGGGATAATCCCAACTTAATAAATAGAGACCAGCACATTTTCCATAACGAATCGCATGGGTTGTAAACCTTGTATTAGTGACGACCCAACCAAGATCCAAGGTTTTTGTTTTGCTCTTTTGAGAGACCCAATGGGCTTTGACATCATTGTATCGGGAATGTATATATAAAGGTATTTTTACGTTACAATTGCGCCCTTCCTCACCATGAAATTTACACTCTACAATTGTAGTACATCCATTTTTTTCGGCTATTACATCTATCTCATGCGTTACACAAATTCCATTTATAGTAACACCTACTTTGGTAGCGTATCCGGAATATTCCAAAATGGCACTCACAAAACGTTCAAACGGAAATCCAGTTGGCCCTAGCTCATAAATTGCTTTTTTTAGTTTGTATTTGGAGGCAAAGACCGAATTCTTTTCTTTTTTAAGAAGCGCGAAGGCTCTATTATAGATTTCATGGGTAGTAATTCCTTCGTAAAGCTCATCACGAACACAATCCACAATTTTTTCTACCAAATTATGATTTGCTCCGCTATGCTTCAGGGAATTTCGGAGTTTTTCCAAAGAAAATTTCACTTTCTCACCTGAAGATTTTATAATTTCTATTTCTTGGGTCATATCACTTTTTTAGATTAACCTCTAATTCCGGTATGCTCAGTAATTGTAAGGTTACGGATGCCAAGGCTACCTTGCCGTTCGTTTTGGAAATACTTTTTTCTATATGTTCGAAAAGGCGATGTTTGGTATCCCTTCTTAATTTATAATCCGTAATATACCTCAGGTTGATCTGAATCCAATTGTCCGTTAGGGTTACGGCCAGACTTGGCTTCAAGGTTGCATCTTCTATATAATACCGTGCTACCATTTCTTTCCATTTTGTTATTGAAGTTTCGGTATATTCCGTTAGCAGTTCAGAAGCACTTTTTAGGATGAGGTTTTTTGCGATTTTAATATCCGAACCATAGGTAATAAGAATATTTAATTCGTCCCAAACAAAAGGGAAATCCATGGAGTAGTTCTTAATTGGGCCTTTAAAAACAAAAGCATTGCTAATTTTGACTATCCTCCCGGAATAGTTATCGGTACTTACCCATTCGCCCATTTCCATCAAGGTAGTATATATACTATCAATATCAATAACATCACCTTTAATACCGTTTATTTCTATCCGGTCTCCAGGTTTATATACGCGAACAAAAAAGATATAGAAAGAACCTGCTATACTTAAGATCAATTCTTGTAACGTAAATGTAATACCAGCAGTAAATAAACCAATAATGATGGTGTAATCTGCTAGGTTTTCTACTGTAAAGCTTAAGAGTATTAAAATTGCAATAAGTATATAACCTGCAATTTCAACTCCTTTTTGAGCTTTGTATCGGATAGCTACATCGCTAATTCGTCGTTTAAGGAGCTTACGTAAAAATCCAATGACCAAAACAATAAATAGCACCCAAAGGATAAGTTTGGTAAGCTTTATTATAATGGGGCGATCAAAAAAAAGTAAAAACTCATCCATACAGATTCTTTTATTGTATCAATATAATCTAAAACTGTTTTTGTGGCCTTAAAGGAGATCAGTATTTATACACAAACAATTCTGCAACCGAAGCTTAAATTTAATTCTGTGTTGTGGCTTCGAACACGTAAGCATTGCCAATTATGATGAGAGATGTTTCAAGTATCTTTTTATTCATGTTTTGGTTTCAAGATGTTTGTAAAAGTAGACTACCTGTTATGGTCTTTAGCTTGAGGTCAATTTTTCAGCTGAAGAAGAAGGTTTTCAAAAAATCTAACTCCTGCCAAAAACTGTAGAATCTTGGCTGTACATCGGAAAGTCTTACAATGGCGGTTTTTTACTTTCCCTGCCACATACTCATTAACACCTTATAACCGTGGTGTTAATGTAAAGCCAAGATGGGTACAGTAGCATCATAGCCAAGCTCCTTGACCAGTGGTCTGGAAAATACACTGCCAAAGAAAAAATGCTTATGATTTATAAAGGCTATCATATCGCTATTTCTGCTTGCTACGAATAAAGTTATTCCGTCTGACACATCTTTTTCCGGTAGTACATGAAAACTATGTTCCGCGCTCAGAAGTATATCGGCCAATAGGTCTTTGTTCTTTTGTTGTAAGGCACTTAGATCGGTCTTCTTACTCACATAAAGCACTCGAATTGCCGTCCCGTGCATGAGTGCAATTTCAATGAGGTATTTTAGTTCCCTGCGCTTGAATGCAGTTTTATAATCCGTTGGAAAAACAATTTCTAAAGGTGGCTTAAAATGAATGTCCGGCGGGATGGCAAGGACTGGACATTCCCTGATTTTTTCCATAGCATTTACGGTATTGCCACCAAAGATCACTTCGCGATTGGCCGTTGCGCCCCGCGTACCCATAACTACCAGATCAATATCTTTCTCAGCTATGGTTCGCTTCAAGGCTTCGGATAAAAAATCAAATGTGGAAATTGTGTAATAGGAATGCTTGGGATTGTCATGATGTAGTCCTACCATCTCCAGTAGTTTTTTAAACTCCTCTTCGGACTTTAGTTTAGCAGCTTCGTACTCCTGACTACCAGGCTCGGCAATATTAAGGTTGTTCATCGTGTAGCTTTCTACCCTAAATACATTCAAAAAATAGAACTCACAATTCAGTTTTTTGTATAAATCTAACGCGTAGCGTACCGCTTGTAATGCATTTTTTGAAAAATCCGTAGGTATTAATATTCTTTTGTCCATAGTAAGCTATTTCTTGTTATTACTTTAAATATATTTTAGAATTTAGTATTTACCTATGATATATATCAGTCCGTTTTAGCAAGTACATAAAAATATCTGAAGACCTTCTTTGGTATTTTACTTATCGGTTAAAGCATAGACTCATATGCGGTCTATATTTTATTCGTGTACTACTAAAAACGGAACAGTAGTATGATAACTTATTTTTTCAACTGTTGGCCTAAAGAGGATGCGTTCCAGAAAGTTTAGATTCTTTGCAACCATTACTATCATATCTATATTTTCACTTTCCACAAAAAGTTGCACCGCTTCGTCTAGTTTTTTTCCCTTTAGGGTATGGAAGGAGTACTCGGTGTTGGAGAAATAATCCTTTAAAAATTCACGATTTTTTGATTGAAGGGTACTTAGGATCTCTCCTTTTTTGGAAAGATACATAAACCTTAAGGCGGACTTATGTGCTACTATAAGCTCTTTTATGGTTTCCATTACTTTTGTATCATACCCCAATTGGTAGTCTGTTGGAAACCCTACTTCCTTGGGCCTAATATAGCTTGCATCTTCTGGAACTGCTAAAACCGCACAAGGTATCTTGGTAATTACATTACCTGTATTGCTTCCCATAGAAACCGCTTTAAAACCGGATGCACCTTTTGTGCCCATGATAATCAAGTCTATGCGTTCATCTTTTACTACCTGTTTAATATGGTCTGTAAAAAAACCATATAATAGCTTGGTCTTAAACGTATGATTGGCGTTTATGGGTAAACGTTCTATCGCTTTTAGTACCTTATTTAGTTTTTTTTTGCTTTCCTCCAAAATATGATCTTCAAGTATTTTTGGCGCTGCGATTACGGTAGCTTCACCACCCGAATAGGTTGCGGTGGGATGTACGTGAACAATATAAAATGTGCATTTCACCTTTTCGAATAAAGCGGTACCATATCTAATGGCATTCAAAGCGTTGTCCGAGAAATCTGTGGGTATCAGTATATTTTTCATCTGAGACATGTTTTAGGCTTAAAACTAACTGGGGTAAACTTAATTTCAAATGATAATCGTCATGCATATTTGTTTTTTGGTTATGGCAAAATAACATTTACAGGTGCTAAAATAGTAACGGAAGGTCTTTCTGACAATCTAAGTAATTAGGTTACTTAGATAGGAGGTAAGATATAAGTAATTAAAACTGCCTTTCCCTTGTAGTTTTTAATATTAGTCGGATTACAGACTTTTTATTCTGGGAGAACCAAAAGTGGTACGTTTGTATGAAAGGTCATTTTCTTAACCACTGGCTCCCCTATAATTTTTTCCCAAAAACTATGGTGGTACTTTACCATTACCATCATTTCTATCTGTGTGCTGTCCATATATTTTTTGAGGGTATTCTCTACGTCGATTTCAAAATCGATGTTATTAAAGGTAACAATCAAATCACCAAGGCGATCTTTCAACAGTTTTTTATAGATGAGCTGTTGGTCGTTAAGTTCAAATTCTACCGCTACGTGCACTATCTGTATATTGGTATTCCATAGTGTAGCCAACTCTATCATGGGAGCTAGTTGTTTCTTTTCATATTTTTTTGAAAAATCTGTAGGAAAAGCCAGTGATTTTAACTGTTGAAAATTAAAGTCTTCCGGTACCGCTAAGATGCTACAGTCCTTAATCTTTTTTAATACTTTAACGGTATTACTGCCCATAAAAACCTTTTTTGCGCCTGTAGCTCCTTTGGTGCCCATACATATAAGGTCAATATCTTTTTTTAGCAGTAAGAACTCTATAGTCTCTTCTAGCGTATCCGATTTTGAGATAGTCTCAAAAGAATGCTTAGGATTATGATGGTTTTGGCTAAGGTAATCCAATGTCTTATCTAACTCCCGTTTTGAATTTTCAGATAACGAATCGTAAATAACTCCTAATCTTTGCTGGCCTTTACGTCCTATCAGGTTTAAGGCTTGGGGTTCGTAGGCGTTTACTATGTAGAACTTACATTCTACATTGGCATAAAGCTTTAGGGCCGTGAATATCGCGTTCCATGCGTTGTCTGAGAAATCCGTGGGAAGAACTATTTTTTTCATATTTTATGTCTTAATCATTATCGGGCTAGATTTTGCATAACCAAAAACGGTACTTTTGGTTGCAGGCCAATTTCATCTACCGTTGATCTATATAACATATCCTCTAAAAAGGAATGCCTTGAATTGACCATAACTAAAAGGTCAATTTCTTTTTGTGCAATAAATTCCATAATGGCCTCACTTCTGTTCTTTACTGGTACACTTTCAAAAAAGAGAAAGGCATCGGCTAATGATTCTTGCAAGAAACGTTTATTATCAACCTGTCTATGACTAAGGTCCTCAAAATCTGAAATATATAGGCAGTATATTTCTGATTTAAATTCTGCGGCTAAAGTGTTCAACAGATTTAATTCTCTTCGTTTATAAGGTAGCATATAGTTTGTTGGAAACGCTATTTTTTTTGGTTGCCGATACTTATAATGTTCAGGAATAGCCAAAACAGGACATTGTACATATTTGAATACCTGCACCGTATGGCTACCAAAGGTAATCTCTTTGTTTGCTGTTACACCTTGGGTCCCCATAATCACTAGGTCTACATTTATCTGGTTTGCGAAATCATTGACCGCATCTACCAAAGACTCAAAGGCAGATATGCCTTCAAACATATGTTTAGGATTGTGGTATTTTTGGGTAAGGTTCTCTATTATTTCTTTTAGGGATTCATCTGCTTTTTTTTGACTGATTTTTTTTTGCTTGGCTACGGAATCTTTGGAATTATTTTTAAAAGGGCCATAGACCTCATCCGCGTAGGCATGCAAAAAGTAGAAGCGAGTTCGTTCACATTTGTAGAGTTGTAGTGCATAGTTTATGGCATGCATTGCATTCTGTGAAAAATCTGTAGGAATCAATATGGTTCGCATCGTATCTCTTTTTAAAACTATTTCAAAAATATTTTTATTATCACATAATTACTATGATATATATCATTTGTATCACAGGAAATTAAAAGAAGTATAAGTGATTGTTTTCCCTCACATAATAATGCTAGATTTTTGCATCTAAAAGTAGTTCCTTAGCCAGCTCCATCAGGGAAAGCTTGTTCTTCTAATACGTTTGGTTGTTTTGGGAAATCTAAATTAATTCCTTTAATAGGATGAGATTGCCTATCAGTTTTAAAATGAAACTTTGCCCGTGAAACGACACAAACCCATGATATTTTTTTAGATAAAATCGATTTGATATATTTTTATAATTTCCGTGTATTTTGTGGATGATTACACGTTTTAGTTTCGCGCCAATTTTAGGGCTAAACAATACATGGGTTCCCCCCATGATTTCAGTATTCATATGTTTATATTTTAGAATGTAAATCATAAAGGTACTTTGCTTTAAAAAGCTTGGTACAAACCAAATTGTATGGCTAGAATAATGGGAGATTAGGTACATCTCAAGATTTTTTCAAGGGACTTGCCTTGTATGTAACCATAAAAAAAGGCTCTTGTACCTTAAAATAGGGTTTTGGCAAGTGCTGAACTTGGAATGCTACTCATGTAGCACCAACAATGGCACTGTAGTGTGAAAACTTAATTTTTCAATGGTGGTATCAAATAAAAGCTGTTGGAAAAAATTTAAGTTTTTAGCTACCATGGTTACCATTTCTAGCTGGTTGGTGGATATGAAGTTAAGAATAGCCGTTTTTACATTCTTATCGGTTCTACTATGAAAATTGTAGGAATAAGGGAACAGTTCTTCCAAGTAGTCCTTCAAATATATTTTGTTTGTCTCTTGGGTGTTTGTGAGGAGTGTTTTGCTTTTAGAAACATTCAAAACGTGTAAATGGGCTTTTGAAATTCGTAATATTTCGGTAATTCCTTCTAGGATGGGGTATGTGTAAAAAAGATTATAATCTGTTGGAAAGGCAATCTGCTTAGGTATATTGGCAGCTGTATTTTCTGGTATCACCAACACATTGCAGAGTACTTTAGTGATAACATCACCTGTATTGCTTCCTACTACGGTAGCTTTAAGGCCACTGGCCCCTTTGGTTCCCATTACAATAAGTTCTATTTTTTTAACTGCTATTGTTTTACGGATGATATCAATGAAGTTACCGTATTCATGAAGTGCAATAAAATGATGCTTTTCATTAACTCGTAACGCTTCGATTTGTTTAAAAAGTACATTTAATTGTTCTTTGGTAGAGAGACTAACTTTTACCGAAGGTGATGCAAAGGAATTGCTGTTCGTATCCGAATCCTTATAGGAACGAATATGTAGAATATAAAAATTACAAGCTTCCTTCTTAAATAACCAAATGGCATATTTTAAAGCGTTCCAGGAATTTGCTGAAAAATCTGTAGGTATTAAAATGTCTTTCATTTACGCGGCTTGATACTCAAAAGTAAGCTTATGAAAGCGCGTGTAAAATGATATTTGTCAAGTGAACCCGTTTTGATTTGTGATGTTCTACCTAAGTTAATTTATGTATTGCAGCGCTTTTAGCTCTTTAATACGAATATTTCGACCTTCAATAGCTATAAGCCCTTCTTTCTTAAAAGTGGAAAGTGTACGGATAAGACTCTCCGGTGCAATACCGGCTACACTTGCCAAATCGCTACGCGAAATTTTAATAGGCTCCTTGTTGCTGGTGTTCATTACGTTTGCAAATTGTAATAGTGTTTGGGCTGTTTTTTTACGTACCGAACTGTAGGCCATTTGTAATAATTGTGCTTTAATAAGGGTAATATTCTGAGTTAGAAGCTCCATCAATTCAAAAGATATATTTTTATTTTTTTCCAATATAGCTTTCAGGTTTTCTTTGGAAATTCCCACTAACTTTACGGTTTCTATTGCAGTTGTGGTCTCATTATAAGGGGTCTTATTTAGAAAAGAGGTAAATCCTAAAAAGTCATCCGCCCTGTATAATGCGGTTATCAGTTCTTTGCCATCCGTATCCATACTATAGCCTTTTACAAGCCCTTTTAATACCAAATAGATGTTAGTGGAGCGAGCTCCCTCTTGATAAATAGTTTCACCTTCCTCAAAACTTGTGACTTCACCATTGTCGTCAAAAAAGTTCTTTAGTTCATGTAACGTGCGCATTTCATCTTCAGAAACTTGGGCATTACTAGCTTTATGGTCGTCCCTATCGTTTAAAAGCTTAGCCCTGGCCAATCGGCTCTCTATTGCGCTAATAAGGTCCTCCTCAAGGAAAGGCTTAGTGAGGTAATCATCCGCTCCCAAATCCATTCCTTTCCGTATTTCTTTGTGCTCTGTTTTTGCAGAAAGGAAGATGAAAGGTATGTGTTTGGTTGTTTCATCAGAAGACAGACGCTCCAAAACCCCATAACCATCAAGCACGGGCATCATAATATCACATATAATAATGTCAGGTAAATATTCCTTGGTAGCTGCAACACCAATTTTTCCGTTGGGGGCGGTTATCACGGAATAGCCGGAAAGCTCTAAAAGCTCCGCCGTGTTTTCGCGTAAGACGGTGTCATCTTCAATTAATAAAATTCGTTTCATTTTCTAGTAGCTATATTGTTCTTTGGAATGCTTACGGTAAAAGTAGAGCCTTGGTTTTCTCTACTTGAGAAGTCAAGGCTTGCACCCAAGTTTTCTAGGTGCTGTTTTGCTATGTTCAATCCAATACCGGTACCTTGCGTCAAAAGGACATTTTCTGCCCTAAAGTAGCGGTCAAAAATATGTTTTTGGTCAGCCTTGGGTATTCCAATTCCCTCATCGATAATCTTTAGAACTATTTCTTCTTTTTGAATTTCTACCTGCAGGTCGATTATAGCGTTTTCCAAAGAATATTTAATGGCATTGTGAATTAAATTTGATAAAGCCAACGCTAGTGTTTTTTCATCAAATTGTATCATGAGTTCATCTATATTATCTGGATACAGAATCTTTTGACCATTTTTTAATAACATATTGCAATCATATACCACTTCGTTTATCACTTTACTTAAGGGAAAGCTTTCAATAGTGTAGTTTACTTTTCCGGATTCCAAACGTTCAACGGAAAGGAAATCATTTAAAATGGTATCCAAGTATTTGACCTTACTTTTTATCGTTTCCACATGCTTGTCTCGTTTTTCTTGCTGCTCGGTCTGGGTATATTTGCCCAACAAGGTAATAGAGGTTAATATACTGCTTAAAGGTGTCTTAAACTCATGGGAAACCAAGGAAAGGAAACGAGTTTTTAATTCGTTCAGCTCTTTTTCTATTGCCAGTGCCTCCGACAGTTGAATTGTGCGTTCGGCTACCTTTTTCTCAAGGATTTCGGTATAGTTCTTTCGCTCTGAAATATCCAAAATAATAGCAACAAAGGACTTTTGTTCTCCTACTTGGGAAAGTTGTAGATGCACTTCTACCGGATAGGAAGTTCCATCTTTTCTTTGGTGTGCAGTCTCAAAATCTACCTTACCCGTAATGTCCTGTAACAAGGGTTGTATTAATTTTCGGAAGGTAGGTGTATTTAGTTCTGGCTTAATATCTATAGGAGTCATCGTTACTAGTTCCTCTATAGAATAGCCAATGTTTCTTAGCGCCTCTTTATTTGCATTTCTAAACTTGAAGGTATCGGCATCGAAAATGTACATTTCATTCAACGATTCATCAAAAATACGTGCCCACTGATTCAGCTCATTTTCTTTTCGTTTACGGTCGGTAATATCTATAATCAAGGCCATAACATATGTTGCACCGTAAACCTGAAAAGGATTGAGCCCTATTTCTACCGGAAATTCATGATTGTCTTTACGAATACCGTAAAGATTTTGATTATGTTCAATTTTTCGTTTTTCGTTCGTAACAATAAACTTTTCAACATGGGTATGATGGGTGTGATGATAGTTTTTTGGAATGAGGACATCAAGTGGCTTTCCTGTTAGTTCATGTTTCTTATATCCGAACATTTTAACAGCGGCGTTATTGGTAGCCACAATAACCTGCGCTGTATTTACAACAATGATTCCCTCGGAAACCCCTTCCGAAAGAAGGTCGAAAATATTACTGTTTTTCTGAAATACCCGCATGAACCAAATATAAACTTTTCAAAACGATTTCTATGTTAGAAATCATAGCTTGTATTTTATAGTTGTATACACATAATAGCTTTCCTTTTGTAATCCGATAACGTGTTTAAAATCAAAAATAGGTCAACCAAAAATCATGTAAAACATAGGTGTCAACAAGACTGCAGCTTCTTTCTTATTGTGTAATCGCCACTATTCATAAAATTATGGTATTTGTAAAATTCACTTATGCTAAATGTTGTACTTTATAAAATGTATAAAGTAGATGCGTTTTATCATTATATGACACCTGTCATATTTTATTTGCCAAAGTACATTTATTTTTACATGGTATCGAAAATAAAATCCAAAGTAGTCATGAAGAAAATTCGCAGCATATTAATTCCGTTCAATTTTTCTAGAACTGCAATACGAGCTCTTGCTTATGCGGTTGATTATATAGGCAAGGACGAAAACCAAAAAATTGTTTTGGCCTATATTTCGGATAATCAAAATTTAGAACAGCTTAGGGAGGAGTTTAAGTCAACAGAGGAGAAACACCAAGCATTTCTTAAACATCCAATAGAATGGATTTCTGCGAGCGGTAGCCTGACAGAAACTATCATCGAAATCCAAAAAAAGAAAGATATAGATCTTATTATAATGGGTACTTTTAGTTCATTAGGCGTTTGGGACGATGAACTGAGCAATACTTCAAAATTGGTTTTAGAAGCAGAATGTCCTGTGCTGGTGGTTCCTTTTGTATTAGAAGAATTTAGACTAGAGAATATTGCCCTGGTACTTGGTAAAGAGGAAATAGAAAATACTAAAGTACTGGATACACTATTGCAAGTTGCACGAAAATTCAATGCTAAGGTTCACGTTATTACCGTAGAAAATAAACAGGAATCTTACGGATATTCTAAAATAGATGATAAGAACGAGAATGCATTACAGTACTATCTCGAAAATTTCTATTCCGAGCATGTTTTTATCAAAAATCCTGACATTCTGGAAGCAATTTTGTCCTATACTACAGATAAGGACATTGATATGATTGCAATTCTTCCAAGAAACCATATGGCCAGCGGTAAATCATCAGAGGGCCAACTTACCCAAATGTTGACATTACATTCCCAGATACCTGTCTTGGCAATTGATAAAACCATTTAATATATGATTGTACTTTTGGTCATTTTGGCCATTACGATTGCTTTATTCGTTTGGGGGAAATTTCCACCAGATGTGGTTGCTTTGCTATCCATGCTAGCCCTTTACTTGATGGGGATTCTAGATTTATCGGAAACCTTAAGTGGTTTTAGCAACCCAACGGTAATGATGATTGCGGCGCTTTTTATCATTGGAGAAGGCTTAGCCAGAACAGGATGGACAGCACTGGCAGGTCAAAAATTTATTGTTTGGGCAGGAAAAAGCATCCCGAAACTACTGGTACTAGTAACCTTGGGATCTGGTGCTCTATCTGGTTTTGTAAGTAATACAGGTACGGTAGCGGCCTTACTTCCAGTAACGGTCTCCGCGGCTTGGAAAGCAGGTACGGTGCCGTCTAAACTATTAATGCCAGTGGCATTTGGGTCCAATACGGGTGGCCTTTTAACTTTAACAGGTACACCTCCCAATATTATCGTTAGTAATACACTAAGTGAAAAAGGTATGGAGAGTTTCTCATTTTTTGAGTTTGGCCTCATTGGCCTTCCCTTATTGGTGATTACCATCCTGTATTTTAGATATGTGGGCTATTCGTTGCTACCTGTACATAAAAACGTAGAGCAGCCCGTAAATATTGATTCCGAAGTTCATAAGTGGATAGAAAACTATAGCGTTGGTGAAGATTTGTACCGTTTACGTCTGCGTTCTATGTCTCCATTGATTAACACGAGTATAGGGGATTGGGAATTCGAAAAAAAATATAATGTATCCATAATGCGCTTGCGCCGCAGGCATCCTAGTGTTATAAAACGTACGGCTCCTTTTGTGGAACTTCCCGACCCTGAAACGGAAATGCGCTATCACGATATTATAACAGTGAAGGGGAAACCGGACGATGTAGATAACTTGATATTAGCATTTGGTTTGGCTGTTATCCCTAAGGAGTTTAATCCTTCTGAACTGAAGAAGGAACTCATTAACCAAGAAGTAGGTATGGTGGAGATGATTATTACCCCCACATCATTTTTTGTAGGCCGTACACTGCCGCTTGGCAAATATCTTGGTAAATCTGGCATTCAGTTGTTGGGAGCCTCTCGTAATGGAAGACCCATACTAGATAAAAATATTACCATAAAGTCGGGTGACGCCTTTGTGATAAGGGGATCATGGAAAAACATTGAAGCGCTGCAAAAGGTCTATGAGAATCTAGTCATTTCAGGAAGTCCTGATGCCATGGCAAAAGACGTTGACATCTTGACCCCAAAATCCTACGTTGCCCTAGGGACCCTGGTTTTAATGATTTTGTTTTTGGTGCTAGAAATTCTTCCTGGTGCCATAGCAGCCCTAATCTGTGCAGGTATCATGATGCTTACCAGGTGTGTGCCAATAGCAAAAGCGTATAAGGGAATTAGCTGGACAAGCGTGGTTATGATAGCTGCTATGATTCCCATGGGAATTGCCTTGCAGAAAACAGGTACGGCGGAAATCATATCTAATGGTTTAGTGCAGCTTTTTGGTGATATACACCCTGTGGCACTTTTAGGAGGCGTATTCCTAACTACCACCATTTTTAGCCAAACCATAAACAACTCTGCTACTGCAGTGCTAATGGCTCCGATAGCGTTTATGGCAGCCGTGGCTATGGGAGTTTCTCCAAAGCCTTTTATGGTGATTGTAGCCGTCAGTGCCTCCACCGCTTTTTTAACGCCTGTAGGTACTACCACCAATGCTATGGTTATGGGGTCTGCAGGGTATCAATTTATGGATTATGTAAAAGTGGGCGGTCCACTTTTATTTTTATTTTTTGTGGTGACCATGCTGTTGGTACCACTCATATGGCCTTTTTAATCTAATTACTAATTACAAATATTTAAAACCTATGGAAATTGTATCGAAAACACCAAAAAATAACAATCTTAGTACCTATGGCTTGGAAAATGTAACTGCCCATTGGAATCTGGATGGCGAGACCCTACAAAAAATTACAATTGAAAAGGGGATGGGGACACAAACTGAGAATGGTACGCTTTGCATTAATACTGGAAAGTTTACAGGAAGATCGCCAAAGGATAGATTTTTGGTAAAGGATGCCTATACCAAGGATAAGGTGTGGTGGGGGCGTATCAATAAACCGTTGGATTCGGATAAGTTTGAAATGCTATACAATGAAGTGGCCAAGTATCTATCGGGAAAAGAGATTTACGTGCGCGATGCTTATGTATGCGCCTATCCAGAGTATCGGATGAATGTTCGTACGATAACAGAATATCCTTGGTCCAATTTTTTTGTAAAAAATATGTTCATTGGCTTGGAAGATCATGAAATCGAGAATTTTGAGGAAGAGTGGCTGGTCTTATGTGCACCTGGTTATGAAGCTAAGAACCCCGATATGTATGGTCTAAGAAGCGGTAACTTTTCAATTCTCGATTTTACGAGAAAGGTAGCTTTGGTTGCCGGTTCTGCCTACACCGGGGAGATGAAAAAGGGTATCTTTTCTGCTTTGAACCTTATACTCCCTATTGAAAAAAATGTATTGCCTATGCATTGTTCTGCAAATGTGGGGGAAGCTGGAGATACTGCTATATTTTTTGGACTTTCAGGAACGGGAAAAACGACACTTTCCGCTGATCCTGAACGAAAACTAATCGGTGATGACGAGCACGGTTGGACTGCCGATAATGTCATTTTCAATTTTGAAGGTGGATGCTATGCCAAGGTCATTGACCTTACCGAGGAAAAGGAGCCGGATATCTATCGTGCTATTCGTCCAGGTGCACTTTTAGAAAATATTGTGTTTAAGAATGGCTCCAAAGAAGTAGATTATTTTAACAGTTCCATAACCCAGAATACACGGGTAAGCTATCCGATAAAACATATAGACAATATTGTACTGCCCTCTTTCGCAAAAAATCCGAAAAATGTTTTCTTTCTAACCTGCGATGCCTTTGGTGTATTGCCTCCGGTATCCAAACTAACGCCCGGGCAGGCCGCGTATCACTTTATCTCTGGCTACACGGCAAAAGTCGCCGGGACAGAGGCTGGGATCAATGAGCCCGTACCGTCATTTTCTGCGTGTTTTGGTGAGCCATTTATGCCCTTGCACCCAACGGTATATGCAGAAATGCTAAGCAAGAAAATGACCGAGGCAGGAGTAAATGTTTGGCTAATCAATACGGGTTGGAGCGGAGGCCCTTACGGTGTGGGTTCTAGAATTAAACTCAAATACACACGGGCTATGATTTCATCTATTTTAACTGGGGAATTGGAAAAGGTAGACTACGAGCAACACCCAATTTTTGGGTTGCATATGCCTAAGTATTGTCATAATGTACCTTCTGAAATGTTAGATCCCATGAATACTTGGTTGCAAAAAGGGGCCTATGTGAGTAAAGCCATTCAATTGGCACATTCGTTTCATCTGAATTTTGACAAATTTATTAATTTGGCCTCTGAAGAAATTATGCATGGTGGTCCTTTAATAGATGCGCATCAGATAATGGACAATAACTTGTAAATAATATATTGGATGAACCGATTGGATACTAAAATACCACCAGGACCTTTGAGTGAAAAATGGACGAACCATAAAAATAATCTTAACCTTATAAGTCCGGCCAACAAGCGTAAATTGGATGTTATCGTTGTTGGTACTGGTCTTGCAGGTGGGTCGGCAGCTTCCACTCTTGCTGAACTCGGGTATAACGTAAAATCGTTTTGCTTTCAGGACTCTCCGCGTAGGGCGCATTCCGTTGCTGCGCAGGGCGGTATAAATGCAGCTAAGAATTATCAGGGTGATGGAGATTCTGTCTATCGTTTATTTTATGACACAATTAAGGGAGGGGATTACCGGTCGCGTGAAGCCAATGTATATCGGTTGGCAGAGGTTTCTTCCAATATTATAGATCAGTGTGTGGCTCAGGGTGTGCCTTTTGCCAGGGAATATGGTGGACTTTTAGACAATCGCTCGTTTGGAGGCGTCCAGGTTTCCCGTACATTCTATGCAAAGGGACAAACGGGACAGCAATTATTACTAGGGGTGTATTCGGCCATGAATAGACAGATTGCCCGTGGTCAAATTCAGATGTTCAACCGGCATGAAATGATGGATGTTGTTTTGGTCAATGGCAAAGCAAGAGGAATTATTTCTAGAAATCTGGTTAATGGGAAGATAGAGCGCCATGCAGCACATGCGGTAATAATAGCTTCTGGCGGCTACGGAAATCTTTTTTATCTTTCTACCTATGCGATGGGGAGTAATGCATCAGCAGCATGGAAGGCACATCGAAGAGGTGCTTTTCTGGCAAATCCATGTTTCAACCAAATACATCCTACTGCAATTCCGGTTGGTGGTCCCAACCAATCCAAACTCACCTTGATGTCAGAATCTTTGCGAAACGATGGTCGCATCTGGGTACCTAAAACCATAGAAGATGCAAAGGCCATCAGAGAGGGGAGAAAAAAACCAGAGGATTTAAGAGAAGAAGACCGAGATTATTATTTAGAAAGGCAGTATCCCGCATTCGGTAATCTAGTACCTAGGGATGTAGCTTCACGCGCTGCAAAAGAACGTTGTGATGCGGGTTTTGGGGTAAATATAACTGGCCAGGCCGTGTTTTTGGATTTTGCTTCGGCCGTACAACGATTTGGTAGCGAACAAGCGCACATTAAACGATTAGAAAATACCGATGATGAAATAATAAAAGATTTAGGTAAGGAAATGATGAAACAGAAATATGGTAATCTGTTTCAGATGTATCAAAAAATTGTAGATCAAAATCCGTATGAGACGCCAATGAAGATATACCCGACCACTCATTATACCATGGGCGGGCTTTGGGTAGATTATAATTTAATGACTACTGTTCCTGGTCTTTTTGCCATAGGAGAAGCTAATTTTTCGGATCACGGAGCAAATAGGTTGGGTGCATCTGCCTTAATGCAAGGATTGGCAGATGGATATTTTATTTTACCTTACACGATTGGAGATTATCTTTCCGCAGAAATAGGGGCCGGAAAAGTTACCACGGCGTCTATTGAATTTGAAAAGGCCGAGATGAAGGTAAAAGATACAATTGATACGTTAATTACGAATAAAGGAGTACATCCCGTAGACTATTTTCATAAAAAACTAGGCACCATTATGTGGAAGTATTGTGGAATTAACCGTTATAAAAAGGGACTAGAAACTGCCATGGAAGAAATTGCTTTACTACGCAAAGAATTTTGGGAGAACGTTATCGTTCCCGGAACAGCAGATGAATTTAATGAAGAGTTGGCCAAAGCAGGGCGGCTGGCCGATTTTTTGGAATTGGGGGAACTTTATGCCAAGGATGCGTTGAGCCGCGAGGAATCTTGTGGTGCACATTATCGCGAAGAACATCGAACCTCGGAAGGTGAGGCTATGCGGGATGATGAAAATTTTGGCCACGTAGCTTCATGGGAATATATGGGAGCGCCGGGCGAATGGAAATTGCATAAGGAAAAATTAGTGTACGAAAACATAATTGTACAGCAACGAAGTTATAAATAAAACCAAAAAAGGATAAAGGAATGAAGCTAACCTTAAAAATTTGGCGGCAAAAGAACAGCAAGGAAAAGGGAACCTTGACCCAGTATCACTTGGATAATGTTAACCCCGATGATTCTTTTTTGGAAATGTTGGATACCCTTAATTACGACCTTATTTTAAAAGGAGAAAGTCCCATTGCTTTCGATCACGATTGTAGGGAGGGTATTTGTGGTATGTGTTCGCTTTTTATAAATGGACAACCCCATGGACCGGATAGGGGTATCGCTACCTGTCAATTACATATGAGACGATTTAACGACGGGGACACCATTTATGTAGAACCATTCAGAGCCAAGGCTTTTCCTATTATTAAGGATCTAGTCGTAGATCGCTCTGCTTTTGATCGCATACAGCAGGCAGGTGGCTTCGTATCGGTTCATACCTCCGGCAATACACAGGATGCAAATACGATTCCAATTAAAAAGTCGATTGCAGAAGCCGCATTCGATTCCGCAACCTGTATTGGCTGTGGTGCATGTGTGGCCGCTTGTAAAAATGCATCCGCTATGCTATTCACATCTGCCAAGATATCTCAATTGTCTTTATTGCCTCAGGGAAAAATCGAAGCCCATAGCCGAGTGCGGAATATGGTAAAACAAATGGATTTAGAGGGTTTTGGAAACTGTACCAATACAGGTGCATGCGAGATAGAATGTCCCAAGGAAATAAAACTAAAGAACATAGCTCGCATGAATAACGAATATTTTGAGGCAAATATTTAATAATGGTGCGTTAAGAAATCTTTTTTATACCCTGTATCCTTATCGTATTAATTTCTTTTCTAAGGGCTCCACAGTGCTTGGTTGCTCCCCAATTCAGAACATTCCCTTCATATCTACCTTTTTTTGTTCGATTACCTTTTAGGAAGTCAGGTAGAAAACAAGCGGACCGTATTGTACACGATAATCGCTGCACCCAGAGTCAACCTCTTTTGGGAAACTTATGATTAGCGATTAAACTGATAAATATCATGTTTGTTCTTGCAAAATAAAATTAATTTTAAGGAAGTAACCAACTTAAAACCATCGTATTATGCAAGTTAAAAAGAATCCTAAGGTCGACTTGAATTTAAATAGTGGTCTATATTTTGTTATGGGGCTTGCCCTTGTGCTTTTTCTTACCTGGCGAGCATTGGAATATAAAACGTATGATAAAGAAGATTTAATCGTAGAATCGCTGAATGTGATAGATGAAATCAAGGAAGAGGTTCCCATGACAGAACAATTGAAGACCCTGCCGCCACCTCCGCCACCGGCGGCACCTGAAATAATTCAAATCGTAGAGGACAACGATGACATAGAGGAAACGATTATAGAAAGTACTGAAACTGACCAAGAATCAGTTATTGAGGCCCCGGTTGAGGTAGATGATATTGTGGTAGATGAGTTAGAGGAGGAAATATCCGTTCCTTTTTCGGTAATAGAGAACATACCTATTTTCCCTGGCTGTGAGGATATCAAAAATAAGAAAGAGCAAATAGCCTGTTTTCAAAAAAAGATTCAAGAACATGTAGCTAAAGAATTTAAATATCCTGAGATGGCGGTAGAATTGGGTATACAAGGCAAAGTCTATGTACAATTTGCAATCGATACAAAGGGATACATTTCGGATATCAGGGTTCGAGGACCAGACCAAAATTTAGAAAATGAGGCTACCCGAATAGTTGCATCAATACCAAAAATGACACCTGGAATGCAGCGAGGTAGGGCAGTACGGGTTCCCTATAGCCTACCAATTAGCTTTAAATTAGAATAAGGACAAAAGAAAGGAACAATTTATGATTCTTACTTGCAGGTTTTCTTGCCTATAGCTTGGACATGAAACTTTTTATAAAAGGTCTCTTTGTAAAAAAAATTCATTTCGACTATCCTTTGAGAAACCTAATCGAGAAGAAAAAATAAGATTAGGCATTTTCTTCTGCGTTTAGTTTTCCCTTGACCAATAAAGAATCTCTTTCTCCATAGAGAAGTTCTGCAACCGAGATTAAATTTTTAATCATCTCGTTAAGGTTGTCCTTATCATTTACCAAGGAAGAGGCCATCTCAGCATTGATTAGGTCTTTTCGTATCAGGGTATTAATAAATTTTGTGTTTTGATATTTTGTTTTTTTTGCTTCGTCCCTAAGTGTTAATAGTTTTGAAAAATATAATTCTTTATTCTCCTGTGTTCTGAACAAATAAATGACCCGTAAGACCCTGATGATTTTTTTTCGAAACTTATCGTACTCCCTTTCCATATGGCTATTGTCCGAGTCTAAGTAATAGGATACGTTTCTACCCAATTCCCTAACCGCATTTATAATCTCCACCATTTTACGATTAGCGACTATTAATTCAGATATACGATTATTCATACTTTCCCCCATATTTAATTTACTTTGGGCCGTGGTGGCATACCTAATTATTTCTCCGTAAATCGTCTTTACTTTACTGTAGTACAAATCCCTAACATCAATGTTAAAGTTACTTTTTGATTTTTTAATAATATCCTTAGCTTTCAAATCGGATTTTATATCCTCTCTATGAATGTTTAATGCATGTGTAACAATTTCAAAGACTGCATTTTCGTACAAATACTTTGATTCATTTGCTAAGGCCAAAACAGCGGTACTTGGAAATTTCAGAACAGTTTCATTTAAATACTTGGGAACCTCTATTCCTTTTTCCTGTGTTTCCTTAAAGAACTGTATCAAGAATGCTTCGGTTGTTTTTATGAGCGGCAGCATTATAATCACTCCTAAGACATTGAAAATGGTATGGAACATGGCTAGTTTTAGCGTAAAATCATCATTTGAAATACCTGCTAAATCTGCTAAATAATCGACGAGGTCTGCGAGCGGGAATATGATGGCTAAGGCGACTACCCCTGTAATCAAATTGAAAATTAGATGGGCTCCTGCCAGTCGTTTTCCGGCTATATTAGAACTAATGGAGCCTAATACGGCTGTAATAGTTGTGCCAACATTTGCGCCTATGGCCAGCGCCAACGCATTTTCATATTCAATTTGCCCAGCAGCCAAAGCCGTTAAAATCAAAGCCAATGTGGCACTGCTAGATTGAAGAATTGTAGTTATTACAATTCCGATTCCAGCATAAATAATAATCCCTACATATCCAGGTATAGCATATTGGGTTAAATCAATATATTCTTTAAACACATCAAAACCTTCTTTCATGTAATGAATTCCCAAGAAGAAAAATCCCAAACCGGCAAGAATATTACCAATTCCCCTTAAGCTAATCCTTTTTTGCAATGAGAAAACAATACCGAATACGAGCATGGGCATTGCCAAGACCGATATTTTTATTTTTAAACCAAAAGCAGCAATTAGCCATGCGGTGGCAGTAGTTCCGATATTTGCCCCAAAAATTAAACCCATTCCACCACTAAGGGTAATCAATCCTGCGCTCATAAATGAAATAGCCACTACCGAAACCAAAGAACTTGATTGAATAAAGGCGGTGACCACTGCCCCAGCGGCAATACTTTTGTATAGTTTATCCGTCGCTTTCTTTAAGATTTTTTGGAGCGGCCCTTTGGTGAAAACTTTAAAACCTTCCTCAAGCATAATCATGCCAAAAAGTAAAATGGCAACGCCTGCGGCAATCGTTTGAAAATTTGGATTTAAAAATAAAATAGCGCCAAGCAAGCTTAAAAAGATATAAAAAAAGGATTTTCTTATCATAGACTGCCAAAGTTGAGTAATTGCGCTAGATTCATTTTATAAATCAACGAAGTGTAAAATTAAAGTAAGTATAATGTAAATTAATTGCAAATTCCTTCACTGATTTATTATTTCAAAATTAAAATGGGATTTTTCCTCGATTTTTTTAATTTGATTTATTGCTTTAACAAAGTTCAACGGACCTTTTTCTATTATGGCTGATGTTGTCAAAATACCTGGGAACTAGGTACCTCCAATTCAAATGACTTTAATGTAATACTCCTTTAAATAGAAGTTTGGTAGGCGTAATCGGTAATAAAAAGTACTGTCTCAATCGGCTATGGTCTATCACCATTTTCTTTAATATCATGAATGTCCCAATCCTCCCTTTTTTACCTAGTTGTAAAAAGAACTATTCTTGTGGCCAGAACTCTAATTCTGAGCCTTTTGATAATAGAATTATAAACGTCCAGTGTATATGATTTTTTATTGGATCGAATTATGAAGTAGTGTGAAAAAATATTGGAACATGGGTTAGCTTCCTTGTGATAAATAGCCAAAAGTTAGAACAAGTGCTTCACTTTCTTAATAAATTTAAGAGGTAGTGTATAGGGCGGATAGCGCATGGGTACCTCAAACCAATTGGCTTTTTTGACGATGCTTTTATGGTGAGAAAATAGGTCAAAGGACTTTTTGCCATGGTATGCACCGATACCGCTGTTCCCAACGCCCCCAAAGGGCAGATTTTTGTTCGTAATCTGTATGATGGTATCGTTTATGGCGCCTCCGCCGAAACTGTAATTTTTTATTATTTTCTTTTGGAACGTTTTATTATTGGAGAATACGTAAGTTGCCAAAGGCTTGCCATAGTTCATTATATATCGGTCAATATCGGCTTCAGTTTCGTATGCTATAATTGGGAGAATAGGGCCAAAAATTTCCCCTTTCATTAATTTACTATCCATTTTAGGTTCGTTGACCAGGGTAGGGGAGATAAAATTATCCTCATCTGTAGTATGGCCTCCGAACAAGATTTCCTGCCCTTCCAACATTCCTTTTAGGGAAGAAAAGTGGTTCGCGCCAACCATTCTGGCATAATCTCTTGATGCTTCTGGGTTTTCGCCATAGGAATCGGTAATACTTTGTTTTAGGGCGGCTACTAATTTATTTTTTACTGATTGATGAACCAAAATATAGTCCGTGGCAATGCAAGTTTGTCCCGCATTTAAGAACTTTCCCCATACAATACGTTTTGCCGCTTTAGATATAGATGCAGTTTCGTCTACAATGGTCGGATTTTTACCGCCCAATTCCAAGGTAACGGGCGTTAAGTGTTTCGCAGCGCTTTCGTAAACAATTTGACCCACTCCGGTGCTTCCCGTAAAGAAGATGTAGTCCCATTTTTGGGCTAGCAATTCTTGTGAAGTTTCCACGCCACCTTCGATTACGGTTACGTGCTCTGGCTCAAAACTGACGGCCACTATTTGCGAGATGATTTTTGCCGTATGCGGAGTTACTTCAGAAGGTTTAACAATGGCAGTGTTTCCTGCCGCTACCGCTGCAATTAATGGCGCAATGGCCAATTGAAAGGGGTAGTTCCACGGAGCAATAATCAATACGTTCCCGTAGGGTTCTTTATATATCCAATCGGACGAGGGCCAATTCATAAGGCTACCGGAAACCCTTTCTGGTTCTGCCCAATAATCAATTTTCTTCAAGGTATGCTTTATATCGGCCAACACGAACTGAGTTTCGGCTGCCAAGGTCTCGAACTTGGGCTTTTTAAAATCGGCATAGATGGCAGAACAGATGTCGTCTTCCCTCGCCATGATTTCCTTTTGTAGTCGCTTTAGGGTTCTTTTGCGAAAATCGATATCCTTTGTTTGCTGGGTTTTGAAAAAATCAACTTGTTTTTCTAGCTGCCGCATCTTTAGTAATTCATTTCAAATTATGTTGCATAAAAATAGGGAAAGTCAACGGCTCTTGTAATTACAATAGACTTAAATAGTCACTCATTTTCGTTTTTTCAAAAATTACCGCCTATAGGATTATTTAAAAAAGCGCTCAAATACTACATTCGCTATGTTTACGGTTTTCAAACCAACTTCTTGCAACAATGCCTGGCTTACCAAACGTATCTGCTTTTAATCATTTCTTGTATTTTTTAAATTTGTTCTATTTCCAGATTCTAGATTATTTTATGTTTAAACAAAAACATCCGTTTCGCCTGGTGTAGGAATAGGGTAGTTTCCATTCGTGTCTGGCAGCACGGGCGGTGTGGAATTCCAGTCCATATCTTTAGGTACCAAGAGCTTTTCAGATTTCATGGCCTCGTCCCAAGTAACTACTTTACCGGAATAGGTAGCCATTCTTCCCAATATAGCGGTCATGGTACTTTTTGCACCGTTTTCTGCATCGCTAATGACCTCATTGTTTCGTATGGAAGCAAATAACCTGTCATGCTCCACTTGGTAGGGATTGGGGTCGTTTTTACCACGATGTTCAAATATGGAATTGCCTTCCAAGTCCACAATACTCGCCGTACCGGCGTCTTTCATATCAATACGTCCTTTGGTTCCTTGAAAATTCTCCCCCACTTTGGACCAAGTACCTGGTTGATGGCGGCATTGACTGGAAATTACCGCACCACTTGGGTAGGTAAATTCCACAAAGTGATGATCAAATATTTCACCGTGGTCTATGCCGGTTCGGATTTGGCGCCCGCCCATACCTTGAGCGGCAATAGGATACTCTCCCAAGAACCAGTTGGCAACATCAATATTGTGAATGTGCTGCTCTAAAATATGGTCACCACATAACCAATTAAAATAGTACCAATTGCGCATTTGATATTCCATTTCGGTCTGGTTTGCTTGTCTTGGTCGAACCCAAACACCGGCACTGTTCCAATAAACTTGTCCGGATACAATCTTCCCTACTACATTCTCCTTTATTTTTTCAGCTACTGCGAGATAGTTGTTTTGATAGTGGCGTTGTAACCCGACTACTACATTCAATTTTTTCTCCTTGGCCACTTTTGCCATGTCCAATACCTTTCGTATACCGGGAACGTCTGTAGCCATGGGTTTTTCCATAAAAATATGCTTTCCGGCGTTTACGGCATATTCAAAATGATGGGGGCGAAATCCTGGAGGAGTTGCGAGGATAACGACATCTGCCATATCTATCGCTTTTTTATAGGCATTAAAGCCTACAAACTTGTTTTTATCCTTTACGTTTACCTTTTTGGTGCCTTCGTAGGCTTTCTGAAGGTTAACAAGGCTCTTGTCAAGTTGGTCTTGAAATGCATCTGCCATTGCTACCAATTCTACATTATCATCTGCTTTTAACGCTTGGTTGGCGGCACCGGTGCCGCGGCCGCCGCAACCAACTACAGCAATTTTTAGTTTCTTATCATTAAAAACGTTTGCCATGGCACTTAGTTCCATTCCTGGCAATAGCATCCCTGCCGTTGCCAATGCACTGCTCTTAACAAAACCCCGTCTAGAAGGTGTTATTAAATTAGATGTTGATTTCGCTGATTTTTCCATGCTTTTGATTTTTGTGGTTTTATACTTATTGGTTCCAGTATTTTTTCATTTCCATTGGGGCTGGCGCTGATGCCTGTCGAACGATTCTAAACCCTACAAATGGGGCATCGGTATTCCACCATTTACTTTTTGGGAATTGGGGATCTCGCATTTTCCATTTTTCCATAGAGGGCATTCTAGCCGCACTCCGCAACCATGCTGCGTCATCGTCATATGAACCACCGCGTACAGTTCTTGGATATGCTGTTGTGGCATGTTCCCAAGGGTTTTTCATGGTCGATGTTCTATTTTGATAGACTTCGGGCAGGTATTGGTCCAAGGTCCATTCCGCCACATTTCCATGCATATCGTGCAATCCCCAAGCATTCGGTTTTTTCTGACCGACCTCGTGGTAGGTGTTATCACTATTTTTATAGTGCCAGGCATAGTCGTCCAAGTCGGCCACATCATCCCCAAAATGATAGGCGGTTTTGCTACCTGCCCTAGCGGCATATTCCCATTCCGCCTCCGTGGGAAGGCGATAAAAATAACCTGTTTTCGCGGACAGCCACTTACAAAATGCAGATGCAGCGTGTTGTGTTACATTCCCAACGGGTAGTCCGGCCTCGGTGCCCATTCCTAAACTCATATCTACATAGGGCACGGTAGCTCCGGCTATGGCATCTACTTGTATCTTAACATCTGGATTGTTGATTTTGTTGGGTACGGTATCAATGGTTCTATTTACGAAGAGGTTATAGAGTTCCCAGGTAACTTCATATTTGGACATCCAAAATGCATCTATAAGCACCTGGTGTGTAGGACTTTCATCAACTTTTCTATTGGCTTCGTTCGGTGGACTACCCATTACAAAGCGTCCTTTAGGTATGAAAATCATATCAACAATTACATTTGAACCTGCAAGCTCTTGTTGATAGCCCTTTAATTCTTTTTCTTGTGAAAAACTAAAAAAGGATGCAAACAGTACTAAAAATAGGATGTAGGCATAGGTACTTTTCATTTCCTAAATATAGGTTATTTTCCAAAATGTGTACAACCTTGGTCAGAGCTAAAAGGAACGGTACTAAACAACAAATCGTGGGAATCACAAAATTGAGATGTGGTATACAACCATTCGCAAAGGCAGAGTTTAGCACATCAAAAAAGCTATTGGAGAATGAAACTGAAAACACAATACGGTAATAAGCATCCATTTTACAAACGAATTCGTTGCTAGTATTCATCGGAATCATGTATTTTTAATGCCTTTTTAATAACGTTTGGCTATTCAAATTAAATTGATGAAAAATTGGTTGCAATACGCCCGTGAAAGCTGGGATCATACAGGAAAACAAAGACCTTCGTTCGCTATAACGCCTAAAAAAGGGCAGCGATCCGTCTGGGATTTCCCAAGACCTCCGAAAATCGAAAAAGTGAACAAATCAGTATTGGTTAGCCACAAGGGTATAGTAGTCGCGGAAACCGTTATAGCATTGGCAGTTTTAGAGACTGCCAGTCCTCCCACGTACTATATACCACAGGTGGATGTTGATATGAGTAAGCTCATAAAAATACAGAACAAATCCTCCATGTGCGAATGGAAGGGAACTGCCGTTTATTTTGCTTTGAAAACTATAAAAGATCAGCCGATTGCATGGTCGTATCCCAAGCCGTTTGCAGGATTTGAAAAAGTAAAGGATCATTTGGCCTTCTATCCACAACATCTCGAATGTTATGTTGGGGGAGAACGGGTACAGGCACAAGTGGGAGCATTTTATGCAGGATGGATTACCTCTAATTTGGTAGGGCCGTTTAAAGGAGAAAAAGTAAGCGAACATTGGTAAATAATAAAAGTACCATGCTGATGGAGGTGATAACTATTTTGCTTACCCTCTAAACAGGAAAAACCGCTCCTTCAGCTCTTCAATAGCCGTAGCCTTATTGGTGGTAATATATTTTAAAGCCTCGTCCGTAAATTCCCGACCTTTCTCCGTGAGGAAAACAATGTTGTTAATTGTATGAATTAGGTTGTTTTTAGCGGCCAGTTCCAATACGGTTTTCGCGCGGACTTTCTGCCAATTAATATGCTCTCGAAGGTGGTTTACATGGCGTTCCTCGGGCTCTGTATGGTTTTGTAGGTGTAGTAGGAATATTAAAAGGGAAACTTCCACACGTTGCTGCCGCTCCTTAAAAAACCCGGATAAAACTCCTTGTTTGGGAGCAAATAGATACACTATAAAAAATAGGATACCTAAAACCGTGGTCATCGAACCTGCAATGGATGCGTCTAAAAGATTTGCCATCCAGTACCCGCCAATAGCTGAAATAACCCCGAAAACACCGCTTAATAGCAACATCTGTTTTAAATCATCGGTTAATAGATAGGCTGTTGCTGCCGGGGCAATAATCAATGCGACTACCAAAACAGCACCCACAGCATCAAAAGCACCCACAACGGTAACAGACGAAACGGTCATAAGGCCGTAGTGAAGTATTACGGGCGAAAATCCTAACGTAGTCGCTAATCCTTTGTCAAAGGTGCTTAATTTCAGTTCCTTAAAGAATAAGAACAATAGTACTACCGAGATCAATAGAATAATACCAATAACCCAAAGGGATTTTGGTCCGATATCCGTTCCGGAGATTAGGAGTCGATCAAAAGGGGCAAAGGCTAGTTCTCCTAAAAGTACGGCGTCAATATCCAAATGCACGTCATTTGCATTTTTGGCAATCATAATAACTCCGATACTGAACAAGGCCGGAAAAACCAATCCGATTGCGGTGTCCTCCTTTACCAATCCTGTTTTTTGAATAAATTCTACCAACACCACCGTAATGACACCCGTAAGCGCTGCGAGTAAAATAAGCACAGGCGAATTTAAATCTTGGGTGATAAAAAAGCCTAAAACGATTCCGGGAAGTATAGCATGACTTATAGCATCGCTAATCATGGCCATTTTACGGAGCACCAAAAAAGTACCAGGTATGGCACAGGCAACAGCAACCAATGCCGCAATGAGCTGTATTTCTAATTGTGCACTAGTCATTTTCTTTTCCTATTTGATTAAATATAGATTCCGCTTCTACATAGCCTTTTTCGGTCATCGCCCAATTGCTCCCTTGGATTTGTATGAACTGTTGTTCCTCTAATTTAGTTAATGTTTTTCTGGTAAAGCCCTGAAAATTATTAAGGATACGGATGGCATGTGGATGCGATACATTTTCATGTGTTTTGGCGATATGGTACATAAAGGTCAATGTTTTTTTCAAGTGCAGTTCCCTTCTATTTTTGCGAAAACGGATTTCTCGGAACAACAATCCCCGTCTAGGGGAAAAAACAAAGGAAATAATCACAAAGGCCGCGGCCACTAGTACTATTATAGGACCTGTGGATAGGTTATTCTGACTGGCGCTGATAGCAGTACCAAAAACACCTGAAAATGCACCGAAAATTGCAGCTAAAATTACCATAACACCCAAGTTGTTGGTCCATTGCCGCGCCGCAGCTGCAGGAGCCAACAGCATGGCGCTCATGAGCACGACGCCAACGGTCTGTAGTCCTAAAACGATGGCAAGTACAATAAATGTGGTAATCAACATATCTAAAAATCTAGTATTGAAGCCTAAAGTTCTCGTATAATCGGCATCAAAGAGCAGTAGTTTGAGTTCTTTCCAAAACAATAATAAAACAAGTAAACTCACCCCCGTAACCACGGCCATAATCCACACATCTTCTTCTACCAAGGTAGCAGCCTGACCGAAAAGATACTTATCCAGCCCAGCCTGATTTGCGTTCGGCATTTTCTGGATAAAGGTCAGCAACAACATTCCAAAACCAAAAAATAATGAAAGGATGAGCCCTAATGCGGTATCGCTCTTAAGTCGGGTACGTTTTACGATACCTTTAATCCAAAACGTACCTACAAGTCCGCTAATAAGAGCACCGATCAAAATAACGTTGGCATCTTTTATTCCTGTAATCAAAAATGCAATCGCAATTCCCGGGAGTGCGGCATGGGAAATAGCATCACCCAGTAGACTTTGTTTTCGCAACACTGCAAAACTTCCCAACATACCGCAGATGCCACCCAAAATTGCCGTACCTAGCGTGATGGTGCGAAGGGTGTAGTCTGTGAAGAAGTCCGTGAGTTCCATAGCTACTGATTCACTGCCACTTTATAATTAATGCCATAGGTCTTTGTGAGGTTATCATCATTAAAAATATCCTTTACAGGCCCTGAGGCGATTCCCTTTACATTTAGGAACGTGACCCAATCAAAATACTCAGGAACAGTTTGTAGATCATGATGGACAACAATTAGCGTTTTGCCCGCTTGGCGTAATTCTTTTAATATATTGATAATTGCTTTTTCGGTTGTGGCATCTACGCCTTGGAAGGGTTCATCCATCAGATATATTTCCGCATTTTGCACCAAGGCTCGGGCTAAAAAAATACGCTGTTGCTGTCCTCCGCTCAGCTGACTTATTTGCCGACTCTTAAATTCCAGCATCCCTACTTTCTCCAAAGCTTCCAAGGATGCTTTTTTCTCTTTTTGTCCCGGACGCTTAATCCAACCCAAGCTTCCATACGTCCCCATCATGACCACATCCAAAGCGGTGGTGGGAAAATCCCAGTCCACACTCCCTTTTTGCGGTACGTAGGCTACTTTGTCCACTTGTTTTTTATAGGGTTGGCCAAATACTTGTACCGTACCTGCAATGGGTTTAATAATACCTAAAATAGCTTTAATTAAGGTAGATTTTCCGGCTCCATTGGGACCTACGATAGCCATAAGCACTCCTTCGGGAATCACAAGGTCTATATCCCACAAGACCGGTTTGTAGTCGTAGGCTACGGTAAGATCATCTATTTGTATGGCTGGAGGGGCGTTCATCGTTTTATGTTTAGGGTTTCATTGTTCAAAGTTCAAGTTCATGTTCAAGTTAACGTTTTTGGTCAGCGGTATAATGTTTGGCAATGATTACCTTTTTTTATCACTAATCCGAATCCGTTTTTATTGCAACTGGTACTGCCAATTGAATCCTATTTAAGTCCTTCTACAATCGTATTTACATTATATCGGAACATACCTAGATACGTTCCTTCTTCTGTTCCTGGGTTTCCTAGGGCATCCGAGTATAAGGTCCCGCCTATCTCCACTTGAAAGCCTTTTGATAAGACGGCTTGTTGTAGGGCTTCAATAGTGCGTTTAGGTACACTGGTTTCCACAAAAATTGCTTTTACGTTTTTATCTATGATGAGCTTTGCTAGATTTTGAACATCTTGTACGCCTGCCTCTGTAGCAGTACTTAGGCCTTGTAGTCCCACGACTTCAAAACCGTAGGCCTCGCCAAAATAATTAAAGGCGTCGTGGGCGGTGACCAATATGCGCTTTTCCTTGGGCAGCGTTGCGATTGTTTGCTTTATCTCATTTTCCAGTAGGTCTAATTTTTTCATATAGGCGGCTTTATTGGTCTCGAAATAACCGGTATTTTCTGGATTTAATCTGCTTAATTCACTGGTCAACTTGGAGGTGAGCTGTTTCCAATATTGGATATTGAACCAAATATGAGGATCAAAGCTGGAGGCGAAATATTCCGAACCAATCAACTTATTTTTATCCAATACCTCCGCTAGGGCAATCGTATTGGTATTTCTGCCCATTTTTTCAAAGACATCCACTAGTTTTCCTTCCAAGTGCAAGCCGCTATAAAAAACGACATCGGCATTGGTAAGTTTAGTTACATCGCCCTCGCTAGCCTTATATAAATGTGGGTCTACCCCACTTCCCATAAGTCCTTTCACGTTAACCGAATCGCCGCCAATATTCTTAACGAGATCGGTAATCATGGTAGTAGTGGTTACAATATTTAGTTTACCAGTTGTTGTTTTCTTTTCATCGTTACAACGTGCAAAGAGCATTATGGCAAATAGTAATGGTATTATTTTTTTCATGTTTCTTATTAGGAAGTGTTTAACGCTGTATCACTTAGTTTTCTATATAAATGTTATCTGTAGCGGTTTTAGACAGTAATATTTCTTTTTTACCCACCAAAACCGTCATACTTTGGTCAAAAGATTCAATGTTGAGTACTTCGATAGGTGTATTTAGGCCAATATTCTGCTTGGAAACGAATTGTAAAAAGGCTGAAGAATTGTCATTGAAGCCTTTGCAAACGCCCTTATCACCTTGTTTTAGGTACGACAGTTTCTTTTTAGGGGATTCGGGAAGATTCCCATTCGCATCGGGAATAGGGTCTCCGTGAGGATCATATTCTGGTCGGCCTAAAAAGGCGTCCAGTTCTTCCACGAGTTTTGGAGATTTTATATGCTCCAATTGTTCGGCCACATCATGTACTTCGTCCCAATTGAAATTGAGTCGTTCTACCAAAAAATATTCCCAAAGTCTATGCTTTCTAACAATTAGCAGGGCATGCTTTCTGCCCTTTTCCGTCAATTGTACGCCATAATATTTCTGATAATCTACCAATTCCTTATCCGCCAATCTTTTTATCATCTCGGTGACCGATGCTGCTTTGGTATTTAGTTGTTCGGAAAGACTGCTGGTGGAGATGCCACCATCAACTTCTTCCTGTAAATGAAATATGGCTTTTAAATAATTTTCTTCGGATGATGTAAACATAATTTTAAACTAATAGGTAAAGATACATTTTATCTTTTAATAATAAATTATTAGGTTTGCCTAAATATTATATTCAATAGATGTTAAAATTAAATGAAAAAGTTAGGTAGGCTAGTATTTATAGTCTTGTTGGGCTTAGTGTCAACTTTTCGCGGGCAAGAATCAACTGCAACTATTACCGGTAATATCACTGCTGCTGGTGAAATAGTTCCGTTTACTAGCATTTATATTTCACGGATTGGAAAAGGAACGAGCGCAAATGAAGTTGGTTTTTATGAACTCAAAGTACCGGTAGGAACCCACCGAGTACAGGTAAGTTCGCAGGGTTATAGGGTTGCCGTTAAACAGATTACCGTATCGGATAAGGAACGATTCTCCTTGGATTTTGAGCTTATAAAAGATGCCTTAGGTTTAGATGAAGTTGTTATAAGTGCTACCCGGAACAGGGTGGAACGTAAAAATGCACCTGTGGTGGTTTCCACAATAAAACCGAGCTTGCTGAATGCTACTCAATCACTTTCCGTCGCAGACGGACTCAACTATGCTCCCGGCGTACGTGTAGAAACCAATTGTCAGAATTGTGGTTTTACCCAAGTACGGTTAAATGGTCTAGCGGGTGGTTATACGCAGGTTTTATTAAATAGTAGGCCAGTATTCTCCTCTTTATTAGGGGTGTATGGTCTGGAGCAAATTCCAATGAATATTATAGAAAGAATAGAAGTTGTGCGCAGCGGAGGTTCTGCCCTGTATGGCTCAAACGCAATTGCAGGAACTGTAAATGTAATTACAAAAGACCCTATATTAAATACATGGGAAATTGGGTCAAACTTGGCTTTCATTAATGGGGAAGCTGCGGACCGTATGTTAACTTTTAATACATCTGTGGTGGCAGATGATTTAAATAGCGGTGTAACCCTCTTTGGGACGTATCGTAATCGCGAAGCTTGGGACGCCAATGACGACGGTTTTACGGAACTAGTGGAACTGAGAAATAATACGGTAGGGGCCAAAGCGTTCGTAAGACCAACCGACCGGAGTCGTCTATCGCTAAACCTAAATGCCATACGAGAGTATCGCCGAGGTGGAGACCGTTTAAATTTATCTCCGCAGTTTACGGATATTTCAGAGGAACTAGACCATGATACCTTTATTGGTGGTCTAGAATATGAATTAAATTCAAAAGATAATTCCAGTCAATTTCAGGTCTATTCTTCCGCCTCCTATACAAACAGAGATAGTTACTATGGCGGTCTTGGGGGTCAACGTACAAGACAAGATAGTCTTCTGGCCAACAACGCTTTTGGAAGTACTAGAGACCTAGCTTGGGTGAATGGAGTACAGTTTACAAAAGGGTTTAAGAATACGGATGTTCTGACTGTGGGTGCCGAATTCAACCATACCGAAACAGAAGACCAGATACCAGGTTATGATCGTTTAATCGATCAAAGTGTAAATTCCTTTGGTGGCTATATGCAGTACGAGTGGAAACCTAGTGAAAAATTTACGCTCTTGGCCGGAACTCGCGTAGACAACGTGCAAGTAGATGGCGACTATTCCATTGGCGGAATTAATCGCGGAGTAGACATCAATCAGACCGCATTTTCCCCGAGACTCACCGTATCCTATCAAGTTTTAGAAGATTTAAAATTTAGAGGTGGGTTTGCTAGAGGTTTTCGGGCACCACAGGCTTTTAATGAAGATTTACATATTTCCAGCGTAGGTGGTGAACCTCAATTTGTGATTCTATCCAATGATTTAAATACAGAATATTCTAATGCCTATACCGGCTCATTTAACTATGCAAAAAATTTAAATCTGCTGCAATTGGATTTTTTATTAGAAGGTTTTTTTACCACCTTAAAAAACCCTTTTACTTTGGTTAGCACTGGTGCAGTATTGGAAAATGGTTCTATACTTGAAGAGGTTCGTAATGGCGAAGGTGCAAAAGTTTACGGAACTAATTTTGAGTTTGGGGTATCGCCAGACCCAAAATGGCAGTTTCAGTTAGGAGGTACCTTACAGAAGGCAGTATATGACGCACCACAACTGTTGTTTGAGACTGATGGAACCTTTGGCGAAACCGATATTCTGGTAGATGAATTTGTTAGAAACCCTAATTTTTATGGTTACTTGAATTCTACTTGGATGCCCAGTGAACTTTTTAATTTAGATATTACGGGAACGTATACGGGCAGCATGACCGTTCCTAGGGTAATTAGTGATACCGGTTTTCTACAATTAAACGATACGGATGCTTTCTTTGATTTAAACCTAAAGCTAGAATCTCATGTAGATTTTAATGAAAATTTTATGATGACCTTCTCCTTGGGTGTAAAGAACATCTTTAATAGTTATCAAGATGATTTTGATCGTGGTCCCATGCGGGATTCAGATTATGTCTATGGACCGGGGGCGCCAAGAACTTATTTCTTTGGTGTGAAAATTGGGAAGTTACATTAATAGTAAAGTCATGAAATTGATATGTAGTAGAAAAGTTATAGTTATAATGGGGGTGTTCTTCATCACCTCCATTTCGCTGCAGGCCCAAAACAAAGCCATTAATTGGTTGACCTTTGGGCAGTTGGAAGATTCCTTGTCGGTAAAATCAAAACCAGTGTTTATTGCTTTTTATGCCGACTGGTGCGCCTATTGCAAGAAAATGGATGAGGCAGCCTATAAAGACCCTCATATTATTAGCATTCTGAATACCCAATATTACGCGGTAAAAATGGATTCCGAAGCTCCAGATAACATTATTTTTGACGGACAAATATTCGAGAACAAACAATTAGGGAAAACCAGAAATCCAGTACACGAAATAGCGCTTTTATTGGCATCACGGGAAGGTATTCCATTTTCACTTCCTGCTATTGTGATATTAGATGAATCTTTTATGGTTTCTAAAAGGTATTTTGAATATCTGTCTCCCAAAAGAATGCTAAGTTTTTTAGCTGTAAAATAATCTTCAATTAACGGTTAATGAAAGGATTAATCTCAGCAAGTTAATTCTATCCTGTTTACTTCATCCTTACAGTTTCAGTTATATTTTTCTCCTGAAATTTGGATTCAAAAAGAAGTGCTTAACTGTATCATTTTCTATAAATTTTTGCGCTACTCTTTGAAAATATATAGCATCTTTGTTTAACGATAAAAAGGTGCTGATATGTATGTGCATTCTGGCTCTAACCAAATTTGTTGGTACAACGGTAGTAGGTTTTAAGTAACTAGATCATATGAAAATTTTTGAATGCGGACATTGTAACTATCCCTTATACTTTGAGAGTAATCACTGCGATAATTGTGGACACGCCTGTGGTTACAGGGATGATGATAGGAAAATGCTAACCTTTGACCCAGCAAACGAATCTTTGATTTCAGATCGTGAAAATATTGCCTATAAATATTGTAAAAATAAAGAGCACGAAGTTTGCAACTGGCTATTGCACAATGATGATGTAAACGATTATTGTTCTGCATGTCAGTTAAACAGGACCATACCTAATCTTTCTGATAAAACAAATTTTCCTAAATGGAAAAACCTTGAGGTTGCTAAACATCGATTAATCTATCAATTACAAAAAATAGGATTAAACCTGCCCAGTAAAATAAAAAACAGTGATGGGTTGTGTTTTGATTTTATCGTAAAGGAGGGCAATGTAAATTTAATGACCGGTCACGCTAGCGGAGTTATTACTATATTACTGCAAGAAGCAGATGCCGTCCTTAGAGAGCAAATAAGAAAAGAATTAGAAGAGCCCTATCGAACGTTAATAGGTCATCTTAGACATGAAGTTGGACACTACTTTTGGGAACGCTTGGTTGCTACGAATAAAACGTTCTTAATCGAATTTAGACATATTTTTGGCAATGAGGAAGCTAATTATAGTAAGGCACTCCAACAATATTACAAACAAGGCGCTCCTGCTAATTGGCACGATTCCTTTATTAGCAAATACGCAACTTCACACCCATGGGAAGATTGGGCAGAGACATGGGCACATTATCTGCATGTAATGGATATGGTAGAGACCGCCCATTTTTTTGGTTTAAAGGTGAATCCTACGAACAAGAATAAAAGTATGATGGCATCTGCAACGTTTGATCCTTATAGCATAAAGGATTTTCAAACTATTGTTCATAAATGCAGACCGCTTTCATTTGCGGTAAATAGCATCAATAGGGCCATGGGAATTCCAGATGTATATCCGTTTGTAATCACTCCAGCGGTAGTTAAAAAAATGGCGTTTATTCATCAGTTATTATTATCCAAACGATGACGCAGTAGGGGAGGTAGTTTTAATTTTTTACTCTCGTAATCTAAACAGTATGAACAATAAGCATAGCAAGTGAACAACTTTTTGCTTACCAAGACTAGAATTCGCGATGGAGCTCACAGTGAATGATATCAAGGAAAATGTTACCGTTATTACCACTAGTACTTTTTTAAAATCAATTTTTAATTGTACCTTTTAAAGCATGCACAAAGTACGTATAGCATTATCCTATTATGATGAATCAATAATCACAAACGTAAAACTCAAAAAAGTATATGACGAACATAGATTTAAATGAATACCAAATTAACGGATTTTATGATGAAATGTTCAATGACGGGCATACGGTACGTCCTAGCTATGAGTTGTTTAAGAAAGGTTTAGAAGATATAAGTAAGAATAAACTTCATAAGTTACAACATTCCACTGATCGTGCTCAGCTATCTTTAGGTATGACGTTTAATGTCTATAGCGATAATGAAGGCGTGGAACGTATTCTGCATTTAGATATTATTCCAAGAATTGTAAGTGGCAGTGATTGGGATAAGTTGTCCAAAGGACTACAACAACGGATTGTAGCTCTAAATTTATTTATAGATGATATTTACAATGATCAAAAAGTTTTAAAGGATAAGATCATTCCAAAAGAATTAGTGCTTTCAAGCGCAAGCTACCTTAAAGAATGCATTGGTCTTAAGCCACCCGAGAATGTATGGAGTCATATTTCAGGTACAGATCTTATTCGAGGTGCTGATGGAGAATTTTATGTTCTTGAGGATAATCTAAGATGTCCGTCCGGAGTTTCTTATATGTTAGAAAATAGGGAAATCTTAAAACGCACTTTTCCCGAAATGTTCGAAAAATTGAAGGTCAGGCCAGTACATGATTATTCGCATTACCTAAGAGATATGTTGGAGTCGCTCACCAAGGTAGAAAAACCAAATATAGTGGTACTAACGCCGGGTATTTATAATTCGGCTTATTTTGAGCATGCGTATTTAGCGCAACAGATGGGAGCTGAATTAGCCGAAGGTAGAGATTTGGTCGTACAAGATGATTTTGTATATATGATGACAACCAATGGCCTACAAAAAGTGGATGTCATTTACCGCAGGGTGGATGATGAATTTATGGATCCATTGGTATTCAACAAAGACTCTCTCTTGGGAACCCCTGGAATTTTTGGCGCCTATCTAAAAGGAAACGTCGTACTGGTGAACGCACCTGGTGCGGGAGTAGCAGATGATAAAGCCGTATACGCATACATTCCAAGATTAATTAAATACTATTTAGGAGAGGAAGCGCTTATTCCTAATATTAAGACGTATATCTGTGCCGAAGCTCAGGACTGTAACTACGTGATTGAAAATATAGCCCAATTAGTGGTAAAACAAACCGATGGTTCCGGTGGGTACGGCATGCTCATTGGTCCACATACTACAAAAGCGGAACATAAGGAATTCATCACAAAAATAAAAAACAATCCACGGAACTATATTGCCCAACCGATGATTAATCTGTCTAGAGTTCCCACCCTTTGTGAAAATACCATTGAAGGAAGACATGTAGATCTACGTCCCTATATCTTATATGGAAAAGACATCAAGGTAATACCCGGTGCGCTGACCAGAGTAGCCCTTACCAAAGGATCGTTAGTCGTTAATTCTTCGCAGGGTGGGGGTAGTAAGGATACTTGGGTACTGGATACCGATTGATTCTTTTTCTTGCACAACCAGTACCAAACCCTATTTTTATTCAAAGATTTTCATATTAAAACAGAACTATGCTAAGTAGAATTGCAAATACCATGTATTGGATGAATCGCTATCTTGAACGGGCCGAAAATTATGCACGTTTTATGGATGTGAATTTTAACCTCTCCTTAGAGTCGTCCCCCGATGCAGTGCAGCAATGGCAGCCACTTGTGATGATAACAGGAGATTGGCCTTTGTACGAATCGTTGCATAAAACTGTAGATAAACAGAAAGTGATTTATTTTCTTGGTTTTGACACTCAAAATCCTAATTCTCTTTATAATTCTATTTGCAACGCAAGGGAAAATGCTCGAGCGATAAGACCTGAAATCACAAAAGAAGTCTGGGAACAGATTAACTATTTGTATTATTTTGTAAAAGAAGGATTGGAAAAAAAGAGATGGGAGGAACAGGATCCCCGATTGTTTTTTAAAACGGTTAAGGAAGGCTGCCAGCTGCTCTATGGTATATTTGCCATCTCTATTTCTCGAAACGATGGATGGCACTTTAGCAAAATTGGACAGTTAATAGAACGCGCCGATAAAACGTCACGTGTCTTGGACGTTAAATATCATATATTACTTTCAACGCCTAAAGCCGTTGGTACTCCATTTGATTTGGCACAATGGGCAGCCTTGTTAAAATCGGTCTCTGCCTATGATATGTATCGTAAAAAGCATGGAAAACTTACTGCGCTCAAGATTTCAGAATTTTTGATTCTAGATCAAGTGTTTCCAAGATCTATGAACTTCTGTTTGATCGAAGCAGAGAAGTCGCTTAAAGCCATTACGGGCAATGATACAGGATTTACGAATAGCGCGGAAAAACAGTTGGGGATGCTGAAGGCCCAACTAGAATTTGCTGACATTAACGATATTTTTGAAGGTGGTCTACACGAATATGTTGATGACTTTCAGAAAAAACTGAATGAGGTTTCTATTGCTGTGTACCAGTCGTTCTTTGCGACCAACATTAAACAGGTAGGTAATCAGAATCAAAATCAATAAAACTTTTCTGTTTTGAAATAAGGATATTTTATCAAAAACCAATAGTAAAGTTTTATGCGAATTGAAATTATACACGAAACGGAATACACGTACGATTCGGCAGTGTTTTTGGAACCTCATTACTTCAGGTTTAAGCCTAGACAAACGCCTTACGTGGAACTATCCAGTTTTAATTTGGAGGTATCGCCAGAACCCATGGGGATTTCCGAACAGATTGATGGAGAAAGTAATACAGTTCACTTTAGTTGGTACGAAGGCATGCATAACAAACTAAGGATAAATGCAACATCCATATTAGTTACAAAACCCTATAATCCTTTTAATTTTCTCTTATCTCCGTCAACATTTAACACTATTCCCTTCGAGTATAGCACAAACCTTAAGAAATTACTTCAACCATCTTTGGAAAAGATAACCATCGGGGAGGCTTTGATAAGGTATGGGGATTTAATCGCAGATAGCGCAAAAGGAAATACCCTTTCCTTTTTAATCGATTTGACCCAGCAAATTCACAGGGATTTTAAATTAGAAATACGCGATATTGGAGAACCTTACCTACCAGATGAAACATTCCGTTTAAAGCAGGCTTCATGCAGGGACCTGGCCTGGATGCAAATACAGTTATTAAGGCACTTTGGTATGGCGGCACGTTTTGTAAGCGGCTATTTTTATGTAGATGTAGAAAAACCTAAATATGAACTCCATGGCTGGACAGAAGTATTTCTGCCAGGTGCGGGATGGATAGGTTACGATCCAAGTAACGGTATACGTACATCCAATATGTATTTTCCCATATGTTCCAGTGCTAGTTACCAAAATACCATGCCTGTTTCAGGATCGGTTCGTGGGGGTGCCACTTCGATACTTACAACACAATTAGAGATTAACGTGGTTTGAGTTGAGTTTTAATTTCCAAGAGGCTGGCTTTCTTAAAAGTAGCTCTAGCTGTTCAGATAATAATATAATTGTTGTACATTAAATTTAAAATTAATAATAAAGATGAAATATTCTAGCTTGGTTTTTGCGTTGATGGTCGTCTTTTTGCTTTCCTGTAATTCCAACGATAAGAAAAAAGATACACAAATAACCGTGGTAGCTAATGAGGTGCCAAAAGTAGTAACGGCAGATATAGAGGAAGGGATAAAAGCCAACATAGCTAAAAAGGTAGAAGAAGATGGCGGCTATTTTACTATGAATGTGGACAGTAAGGAGCTACGCCTGCAATTGGTTCGTGTACATACCGAGTATCTTTCAAATCTTGGTCCAAATCGCCATTTCGCTTGTGTAGACTTGGCCGATGTGAGCGGTGATGTCTATGATGTCGATTTTTTCTTGGAAGGCGAACCGGGCAATATGACCGTCACCGAGACCACGCTACACAAATTGAACGGAAAACCGTTTTACACTTGGAAACAGCGAGAGAATAAAACGTGGTACAAGATGCCCGTAGAAAATGCATCCAATGATTTATTGGGGGTTGTGGAAGGTATAGACCGTTTTGAATTTAGCTATGAGGTAACTTTACCGGAGATGAAGGAGACGACGAATATGTGGATTCCCGTCCCACAATCCGATCGTTTTCAAACTATAGAACTTGTTTCCATGGAAATACCTGTAGACCATAATTCTCTTGAGGATAAGTACAATAAAAACAAGGTTTTACATATGCGTTTTTCTCCCGAACACAGCGGAAAAAAGGTAAAACTTGTTTACGATGTAAAAAGACAGGAAAAACAGGCCTATGAGGACGAAACTTCGCCTAACGATTATCTAGGGGCCAGTCTGTTAATGCCCATTGGCGATCGGTTCCAGATACTTTCAGATTCTATAATTGGGAATAAACGTAAAGAAGGTACGATTATGCAGGCAAGAGCGCTGTATGATTATATTATAGATAATATGCGCTATATGAAATCAGGTACCTATGGTACAGGAGACGCAGTCTATGCTTGCGATGCACTTACAGGAAATTGTACAGAATTTCATTCCTTGTTCATTTCTTTGGCGCGAAGTGCTGGAATCCCATCGCGATTTGCTGTTGGTGCTTCCATCCCGTCCGATCGTGATGAAGGTGGCATTTCCGGCTATCACTGTTGGGCAGAGTTTTATTCCGAAGGAAAATGGTGGCCCGTTGATATCAGTGAAGCAAATAAATACTCAGCCTTGGCTACCTATTACTTTGGTAGACATCCGGCAAATAGAATTGAGTTTACAAGGGGGAGGGATTTAGTATTGGAGCCTGGCCCTAGTTCCGGGCCTATTAACTTTCTGGCCTATCCCGTGATGGAGCAGGGGAATAAACCACTTTATCCTGAAACATTTTTTTCATTTCAAAGGAAAAAAGGAAATGAAGATTCTAAAAATCAGGTCAGTTTGCGCTAACTCTAATCGTTTTAAATCTTCATTTCTTTAAGTGTGTTCAATTATTTTGGATGCTCATCACCTCCAACAGAATCTTTCTCTCCACTGGTTGGGTGCTCATCACCTCCTGTTGGATGCTCTTCTTTTGCTGCACCATCATCCGTCGGGTGTTCCTCATTTGTTGGATGCTCTTCTTGTTGTTCTGTGTTTTCCTTCTTTTTCTCTTCCCTGCAAGAAGTTAACGAGGTAGCAGCTACAAAGCTGAAAACCATCATAAACAAGAATACACGCTTCAATTCTTTTATTCGGTTCATTTTGTTTTAGATTTTGAGGTTGATTTTTTTTGGAACTATTCCAAAATCTTTATGTAGTAAAGATAACAAAATTTAAAGCATATAGTCGTATCGGTGTCAATATGGACAGGAGATTATATTACAGATAATGCACTTAAATTTGGTTTTTTTACTTTACGCCAACCTCTTTTTTAAAACAGGAACTCCATCTATTTCTTCAAAAATCCATAATATTATAGATTGATACGAAAATGGACTGCCTTACATGAAAATTCTCCACACCTCGGACTGGCATATTGGTAAGCAATTACATAAATATGATTTGGCCGATGATCTACAGCTGTTTTTTGATTGGATGATAGCTTACATAAAGACCGAAGCCATAGATGTGCTCTTGGTCTCGGGCGACGTTTTTGATCAGGCCAATCCGTCACAAGCGGCGTTTAAGCAGTATTACGATGTCTTGCGGCAATTAGTGCAGCTGGATTGTAAGCTAATCATTACAGGTGGAAATCACGATTCTGCTGCTGTCCTGAACGCACCAAAGGAATTATTGAACGCCTTTGATATTACGGTGATCGGTGGGGCAACGGAAACGCTATCCCAGCTGTTTATTGAGGTTGATGTACAAGGAGAGCGACTCGTAGTGGCCGCAGTACCATTTTTAAAAGACCGAGATATAAGGAAATCTGTTGCGGGAGAAACATACGCTACCAAAATCGAGCAGATAAAAGCGGGGTTACAGACTTATTTTTCAGCTGTCAATAATCATTATACATCCAATTATTCCAATGCCTTTTTCGTGGTCATGGGACATTTATTTGTACAGGGGAGTGCGGTATCCGAAAGCGAACGCGATATACAGATCGGGAACCAGGCTGGGATTTCTGCTGCCATGTTTCAAGGCGTTCCCAACTATGTGGCCTTAGGGCATATCCATAAGCCGCAGGCGGTATCAGAAGAAGACTATATTCATTATTGCGGTTCGCCGGTTTCCTTAAGTTTTTCGGAAAAAGAAGATCAAAAACAAGTGAACGTACTTACGATAAAAAATAACCGCCTGGAGAACTTGGAGATTGTTCCCGTTCCCAAGCATCGTAACTTGTTGGCATTTACGGGTTGTTTGGAAGAAGTGGAAAAGCAAATAGGTGCCTATGAGCAAGAAACGGGATTAATTTCCTTAGCAGAAATTATTGTAAACGAGGAAATCGAAAGTCTGGAAAGAAGACAGGCATTCGAGGCTGTTGTAAACGAGCAAACGAACCCAAGATTACAGATTGTAAAATCCCGACTTATTTTTAAAAACAAGATTCGTGGTGCCAGTGATGCCTTCGCGGCAGGAACCGATGTGGCCGATGTTACTCCAATGCAAATGTTCGAAAAGAAATTGGAACTGCAATCCGGATTGGAAAATACAGATGAACTCAAGGCCGCCTTCAGGGATATTTTGCAAGAACTTAATTTGTAGGCATATGAAAATCCTAAAAATAAGATTCCAAAATATCCATTCGCTCAAAGGCGAACATGAAATAGATTTTGCTCATGGCATCTTGGCCGAGGCGGGATTATTTGCCATTACCGGACCAACAGGCTCGGGTAAATCCACCTTGTTGGATGTGATTACCTTGGCACTTTATAACCGTATTTCGCGTGTAGACCGCACTATTACTAATACTGTTTTGGAAGATGATGGTGGCATCATGACACGTAATATGAGTAATTGCTATGCTGAGGTGGACTATGCCGTAAACGGAAAAGCATACCGTAGCCATTGGTCTATTGAACGCAACCGAAACAATAACCTGAACAGTAGAAAACAGGAATTGGTGGATGCGGCTACAGGTACTATTTTGGAATCGGGCACGAAAACACCGGATAAAAATCAGGAAATCATCCGCTTGAGCTATGAACAGTTTGTGAAGGCTATGGTGCTTTCTCAGGGTGAGTTCAGCAAACTATTACAAGCTCCGCGTAACGAACGTAATAAATTACTGGAGGATATTACGGGAGCAAAATCGTACCGACATATTGGTAGAGCCGTTTTTCAGCGCTATGCTACGGCAAAGAAAAAAGTAGAACTAAAAGAAGCAGGCTTGGCCGGTATTGACTTGCTTTTGGAAGAGGATATTAAGGAGAAGCAAGCCGAGCTGAATAGCTTAAAGACAACCCAGCCCAAAGTGCAAAAGGCTTACGAGCACGAGCGCGAGAAAATCGAAACCAGGAACCAGCTTCTAGAGGCTCAAAAGGAGCAGAAAATTTTAGCCGAAAAGGCCATTAGGTTAAAAAAGCATTTTGCAGATTTTGAGGCAAATAGGTCACTTTTATCTAAACATGAACAGTTAGCGAAGTATGCATCAGATGTACGTGATTTTGACTTGATGCAAAAGGAGCATCAGAAAATAAATCAACAACAAATCGATATTCAAAAGGCAAAAGGGGAGGAGGAAGCCCGTTTGGCGGAACATTTGAAAACAATTTCCACGTTGATCAAGGAAACCGTTACCCGAGAAAATGCCAATAGTAAACTGGAAAGGTTCAGAAGCAAGATTGTTAGAATCCAATCTCAAGAAACGGCAAAATGGGAAGAGGCGCAAGTGTATCAAAACCAACTAAAGGCTTTGGTAATGAAGATACGGCAGCTAGAATACGAAATAAATGTACCAGAAACCCCTGATCAATCTACGAAAGAAGTAGCGGGCTTAAAATCGCGACTAGCAAAAGCGATTACCGAGTCCGGTGTAAGCTCTTTAAACGAACTGGACGGTCAATTAGAAAAATTACGGACTTCTCTTGACCAGTCACGGGAATTAGTAGATAGGAAAACTCAGGCTGTAAAATTAGAAAAACAGCTAGAAGATGCTTCGAAGAAGTTGATAATAGAACAGGAGAAACAGAAAGAGACTGCCGATACCCTTTTAAGTCTGGAAAAGGAACTGGTTATCCTTGATGCCGAAGTGACGGGATTGAAAATGACCTTGGAACACCAAAAAAAACATCAAAGTTTAGATGCGCACCGAGCGCAATTAAAGGAAGAGGAACCCTGTCCGCTTTGTGGGGCTATGGAACACCCTTATGCGTTGACTGAACCTCATTTTGATATCAATGAAGAACGCTTAAAGACCAAAGAATCGCTCTTAGTGAAAAATGAAAAATTGGTCATCAGCCTTCAAGAAAACAATAAGTTTAGGCTAGGGGAGCTTCAAAGAATCCAGAAAGAAATCGACCAGAAATCTAATGAAAAATCGGGATTAGACACCCAAATCGGAGCTTTGGTCAAAACTTTAGAGTGGAACCCAACAGCTACTTTAGAAGAATTAAAAGCGCAAAGAAACCAGCTTGTAGAGCGATTGCAACAAGTAGCAAATTCCAAAAAAGCATTAAGGGCAAACGAGTTACTTGGGGAATTAAAAGAACCACAGCGATTATGGCAAACTGCACTAAAAGATTATAAAACTGCAAAGGCGGAACGCCGTAAACGGTATTCGGGTAACGATATTGATTTGGAAGCGAATGGCCTCAGTACCAAGTTGGTTCAATGTACGGCATCAAGCAAAAATTTAGAAACTCAGGCGGTTAGTTTATCGGACGAACTAAAAAAATCGGCAAAACTAGCAAAGGTGCAGCATGAAAAATTAAAGTTGGTTTTATTAAAAGAAAACATAGCAGATTTGGCTCAATTGCGTTCATCCATTCTTTCTGAGGAAACGGCAAAAAAGTATCGCGAACGCAAAGCGGAGTTGGAAGGTTGGAAAATGCTCCTGTCCGAAAAGGAAAATGAGAATAGTAATAGCTTAAAAACACTGCTCGAAAAAGATGCTGCCGAAATGAGCATGGAGCTTCTGGAAGAACGTTTTAAGCAGGCCAAGGAAAAATGGGAGTCGTTGTCCGTAAACCTGGGCAAAATTTCGCAGTTACTGGATGATGACCAAAAGACCAGGGAGCGCTATAAAAACGAACAAAAAGCCTTGGATGCCTTAAAGAAAGACCAATTGCTTTGGAAGACTATGAACGACCTTATCGGTGATGCCAATGGCAATAAATTCTCAAATTTTGTTCAAGATCTTACCTTGGAGCAGCTTATCGGTTATGCTAATAAACGTCTATCCGAATTTACAGATCGCTACCTCTTGGATATTCCCACGGCGGACGAGGCCGAGAAAAGCGATACCTTGAAAATCTTTGATACCTACATGGGTAATGCACGGCGATCGGTAAAAACCCTTTCGGGAGGGGAGACCTTCTTAGTAAGTTTGGCTATGGCTTTTGCACTTTCCGATATTGCTTCAAGAAACGTAAAAATAGAATCACTCTTTATAGACGAAGGTTTTGGTACCTTAGATCCGGAAACGCTGGACCAGGCCATTACCATTCTAGAAAAAATGCAGAATGAGGGAGACCGCTCCGTTGGAGTTATTTCACACGTTGGTGCGCTAAAGGAAAGGATTACCACTCAGATACAATTAGAAAAGAGTAGTATGGGACATTCGCAAATTAGAGTGGTACAATAGGGTAGGTTATAACTATAGATGTACCTTATTTTTAGAGGACAAATCTTATGATGTAAGGCATAAACCTTTATTTTTAGGTGTTTTTTATTTTATTATTATGATCATTTCGTATAAATATTTTCAGATTAAAAGTTGCTTTTTCATTACGTTATTTACTTGGTCTATTGCAAGCTTAGTTGCTTTTGGCCAATTGAAAGAACCCGCCTATGTACCGTTTATGTTTCAGATGGAAACTGTTCCTTTTTCAGTTGAAAACCCCAACCTAGACTTGGAAGCAGAAGTAATACAGAATTCTCAGCAAAAACTAAATGATAGTCTTTTACAGGAAGTACGCTATTGGAATGCCGCTTACCCATCGTACCGATGGCACCAAATTATGGTCGCTGCAGGTGATAGAACGAAAGGGCATAAAAATGGCGGCCGTATGGCCGTTTTGCATTTGGCAATTTATGATGCGGTGGTACAGGTATTAAAAATTAAAAATCCTACGCAAAGGAAAGCTCCATTTGAATTAAACAAGAACATAAAAGTGCTGTCACAATCGACATCAGCTTCGAGTTTTATTTGTGAGTATACAGCAGCCGCAGCGGCCGGTCATACGGTAATTGGTCATTATTTTCCCAAACAACAAGCGTATTTGGACAGTCTGCTTACCAGTTTTGAGCGGGCACGTTTGTTAACCGGCCTCCACTATCAAAGCGATATTGACTTGGGTATGAAAATTGGTAAGCAAATTGCCGAAAAGTACATTGCTTATGCCAAAACAGACCGTACGAATAAAGAGTGGAAAGGGGAGCTCCCGAACGATAAACGATTGTGGGGCGGAACGCCCAGCAAATGGGACCCTATGAAAGCACAATGGAAATCCCTTACCCTAAAGGCCAATGACCAATTTAGGCCGGCATCCCCACCAAGTGATTGGACGGCCGATATGGAAGAACTTAGACAGTTTAACAAAGAGCATACCATTAGCGATATTGCTTGGAAATGGAAAAGTGAACCCATATGGGACAACCTGGTGGAACGTAAAATATTGGAATACGGACTGAATTCGTTCCAGTCTGCCTTTGCAAACGCCGTATTCCATACTGCCCGTTTTGATGCTACTATTGCCGCTTGGGACGGGAAGTATCATTATTGGACCATCCGCCCGTTTCAGTATGACCCCAGTTTTGAGCCAATTTTGGTGGATACACCCAATTTTCCTGGTTATCCTGCCGGTCATACCACCGTTGCAGGCTCCTTGGCAAAGGTTTTATCTTATCTTTTCCCACATGATCGCGCCGAATTTGAAGCGTTAGCAATCGAATGTTCGGAATCCAGGTTTGAAGGTGGTGTCCATTTTAGAACCGATAATGAGGTGGGCCTGGAAGTAGGCGAAAAAGTGGGCGAGCAGGTATGGAAGGCTTTTGAGAATTAGTTGAAAACCTTTTTCGATCACATGAACGAATACCTTTTGGCGCATCATTAAAAAAGGACCTTATGGCTGGTTTACTGCAAATTACATTATCGAAAAAATAATCATTACAAATGCTGAAATTGTTGGTGATGGAACTTAATGCTGATGAGTAGGTATATGACATTGCTGAAAAATCAGAACGAATGATACGCAAGTGACCCAAGTTATCCTTATGACGAGCCTACCAATGGTATGTAACAAATGTAATAGGAACTAAGGATTCAGACCACAGTAAATCTTTACCTCACAAATTTTATAGGACAATAGTGATATTTATCATGTTTTAGGAGTGGTAATCGGAGTAATTTTAAGGTGTAAATTTTAATTGTACCAAGATGAAAAAACGAGTTCCAGTTACCGAGATAATGACAAAAAACGTACTTACCTTAAGTACTAAAGATAATTTAGAAAAGGCCGAAGAACTTTTTAAAAAACATCAGATTCGTCATGTACCCGTGACCGCTGGGAAAAAGATATTAGGTATGCTAAGCTATACCGATCTAATGCGAATCAGTTTCGCGGATGCCATTGGGGATGATGAATATGATGTAGATACCACTGTTTACAATATGTTCTCTATTGAGCAGGTAATGGCTAAGAACGTGGTTTCCGTTAACTCAAGTACCACCATACAGGAAGTAGCTGAATTTCTGACCAATAAGGAATTTCATGCGCTTCCAGTAGTGGAAGACGATGAACTTGTTGGTATCGTTACAACCACCGATCTTATTAAGTATCTGTTGGCACAATACTAGATAGTGCTTCGAGTTTACTACATAATACGTAAAAAGAATGTTCCTGTATTCCAATACGAAATAGGATGAACTTTTATTTAGACATTTTGTCCATGTGAACATCATAGGATTCATGCCAACGCATGTAGTTGGTATGAAGTGATGAGGCATCATTAAACGCTTCTAGCGTATTAGTTACTTATGGATTTGTAATTCCCATAGCAAAAATTAAAAGATTTTTAGATGCTAAAAAGTTCTAGAAAGTGATAAGAATGATGGTTGATGTCCGAATGAAATTTTAGCATTAAATTTAATCAGCTAAAAATAAAAAACCAGCTCGTAAGAGCTGGTTTTTAGTTCTGTTCAGGCTCGTTTTACTAATTATAAGCCAATTCAGAATCACTATAGGTAACCCTGTAAATAGCATCACCATAATCATCTGATATTAACATGGACCCATCCTTCAACCATAATATATCTACGGGTCTACCTGTGGCTTCTTGAGTTTCTTCGTTCAGCCAACCATCAATGAAAGCTTTGCTATCGGTAGCTTCTCCATTATTTACAGTAACCATCATAATTCGATATCCAACTTTTTTGCTTCTATTCCAAGAACCGTGTTCCGCTATAAATGCTTTTCCTTGATATTCCTTGGGGAACATTGCGCCCGTATAGAACTTTACCGCCAAAGGAGCAACGTGGGCACCCAACTGTAATGCGGGTGATACAAAGTCCGAGCATGGATGTTCATCTCCAAATTCAGGGTCCTTAATGATTCCACCATGACAGAAAGGATAACCAAAGTGCTGACCGGTCTCGGTCACATGATTTAACTCACAAGGCGGAATATCGTCTCCTAACATATCGCGACCATTATCTGTAAACCACATATCCCCAGTTTTCGGGTGCCAGGTAAATCCAACACTATTTCGAACCCCCTTTGCATAGATTTCTCTATTGGTCCCATCTGGGTCCATACGGGTAATGGTTGCAAAGCGCTCATCCTCATCTGTACGGTTACAGATATTACAAGGCGCACCTACTGGTACATATAATTTATCATCTGGACCAAAAGCAATATACTTCCAACCATGATGAAATTCCGTCGGGTAATCGTCATACACCAATTCTTTCTTTGGGGTACCGTTCAAATTATCTTCAATAGCAGGATATTTCCATAAACTACTTACTTGCGCCACGTAAAGATCCCCATTTCTCATCGCAATACCATTAGGCACTTGCATCGTATCTAAAACCATAACCTTGTCCGCAATATAATCTCCATTGGTATCTTGTATGGCATATACGGTATTTTCATTTCGGGTACCCACAAACAAGGTTCCGTTATCACCCATGGCCATGGAACGCGCACCATCTACTCCCCTTGCAAAAACTTTTATTTCAAAACCATCGGGCAAATCAAGATTTAATAGTGCCAAATCAGTACTATCAAGTGCCACCTCCTCTTTGACCGCATCGCTTTCGGCCTTTTTGGTTTGTTTGCAGGATAGGATGGCAAAGGCTACCGTAATTGTAAGGCCAATACGTAAGAAATTGTTATTTATTTTCATACTAGTTTGTTTTTTACAAAGATATAGAAGAATTATCAAGTTACTAGATTATGTACATGGTTTGAATTGGGTCATTTTAAATTTCAAACGAATCCGATGAATTTTAGATTTAACCTAATTAATAAATCGAATTAGAGTTTTGTTTACCTCCTAAGCTGATGCCTATATATCGTCTTCAAACAAGTCCTAGCTATTTATGGTCTTCAAATATTTCCTAGTTCCAAAATAGTATTTTGTCCTATATGATTTCTTAATCTAAAATTACGCTAATCTACGTAAAAGTTGGATTACACAACATTATGCGTATTATCTACAACAAAAGTAAGGTTAAGACTACAAAAAATAACAATCTTCGCTAATGAATAATTCACCAACTTAATAGTTTCCAACTTATGAATTTTAGTTACTCCACCAGAATACCTCTCGTTTTCCAAACTATGTTTTTATTTTTTTTTGATTTTAGACCTCGGGGTTTTACTGTTCAAACATGCTCGATAAAATTAGAAAACAGAAAAGCTTTACAAAGAACTTTCACCCTATTCTTAGTCACCCTTCTAAGCCTCTATGGTTTATGTGCCCAGACCCAATTGGGTACGGATATAGATGGGGAGAACATGTTTGATGGATCTGGGGTGTTGAGTATGAGTGCCGACGGTACCAGAGTGGCCATAGGCGCACAAGACAATGATGGTAATGGTTCTTCTAGTGGGCACGTAAGGGTGTATGAATTTAACGGCGCAGTCTGGTCTCAATTAGGTGCAGATATTAATGGGGAAGCTGCTAGTGATTATTCAGGCATGTCCGTAAGCCTTAGTGCAGATGGTTCCACCGTCGCCATAGGCGCATTCGCAAACGACGGTAACGGTGAAAACAGTGGGCATGTCCGAGTTTTTAGATTCGATGGAACTAATTGGCTACAATTAGGAGCAGATTTAAACGGTAAGGCCAGATTTCATTGGTTTGGCTTATCTCTAGATATAAGTCAAGATGGTAATTTAATCGCTATTGGTGCACCGCAAGGGGGTGCCAATTCAGTAGGGATATATAGTTTTGATGGTTCTACATGGTCTCAATTAGGTGCAGACATCAATTATTCCGGTATTGGTAGGCATCTAAGTTTTAGTAGTGATGGCAGTACGGTTGCTGTAGGTGCGCCATATAATAGTGATAGTGCTTACAGAAGTGGTCAGGTACGTATTTATCGCTTAGATGCATCTAACAACTGGGTTCAAATTGGCTCCGATATATTCGGGGAGGCCGCAGAAGATTTTTCAGGCGAAGCTTTAAGCCTAAACGCTGATGGCAGTATATTGGCAATAGGCGCAAAGAACAATGACGGTAATGGAAATGACAGTGGTCATGTTAGAGTATATGGTTTAGATGGAGGTAATAATTGGTTACAATTAGGAGCGGACATTGATGGTGAAGCTGCCGGTGATCAGTCCGGTTTTTCGGTCAGTCTTAATTCAGATGGAAGCATATTGGCTATAGGAGCTCAATTAAACGATGGTAATGGATCAAGTAGTGGACATGCAAGAATTTACAAATTTGATGGAAGCAATAATTGGTCACAGGTATATAGTGACTTTGATGGCGAAGCTGCTAATGATCAGTCCGGTTTTTCGGTAAGTCTTAGTGCAGATGGTAGTATATTGGCAATAGGAGCGAAACTAAATGATGGTAATGGTAATAACAGTGGTCACGTTAGGGTTTATAGTACAAAACCAACTTTTTCAGTTAGCGAGACAGCGTTGACCATCACGGAAAATGCCGGAACAGGAACCTTTTCAATAGTTCTTGATACCCAACCAACCAGCAATGTAGTATTTGATATCTCCAGTAATGATACTGCTGAAGCTAGCGTTTCACCTGCCCAATTAACTTTTACCAACGTAAATTGGAATATTCCTCAAAGTATTACAATTACAGGTATTGATGATAATGATAATGGAAATGACGCGGCTATTATCACCATCGCCGTTAATGACGCCAGTTCAGATGATGCTTTTGATACTATAGACAATCAAACCGTGAACGTAACCCTGACGGATGAAGATGATAATTTACCGGTATTCACAGCACCAAAACTATTGGAAGATTTGGCAGGAGCCTCCAATTCTTCAAGTTTCAGTTTAAATCAAAATACCAGTACGACCAGAAAACTAGGCCTTGAATTTTCTGCTGATGGCACTAGAATGTTTTCATTGGGGTTCGATGACAATTTAATAACAGAATATATACTTTCAACACCTTTCGATATCACCACGGCAACCTTTAATTTTGAACTTGATGTTACTGCCAATGGTCTTTATTCCATGGGACTGGCATTTAACGATGCAGGATCTAAATTGTATGTATATAGCGGTGCCACAAGGGTAATTTACGCTTATGACCTTTCTGTTGCCTTTGATTTATCTACCGCTACAATTGGTATGGATAATTTAGATGTCACATCTTTTGGCAGCGTATACGTGTTTGGTTTGGATTTTAATCCTGATGGCACAAAATTGTACATCGTTAATCATGACGAGACCGTTTTACAGTTTCAACTGAGCACGCCCTTTCTCATTTCAAGTGCTTCTAGTTCAGGTAGCATAGATTTATCATCAAGGTTCAGTCAGAGTATTTATGGTATTTCTTTCAACTCGAATGGAACCCAAATGTATATAGGAGGGTATAACGATGCCAATTATATCATAGGGTATGATCTTAGTGTTCCTTATGATATCACCACGGCGACATTACAACCGAATAACGGTCTGGTATTGGCTCAGCCCAACAGGCCGACGGACATCTTTTTCAGTACCGGTAGGGATAAGTTATTTGTATTGAATTATGGACAATCCCAAGTTTATGAGTACAATTTGGGGGTAGCCCCATTAAAATTTGAAGAAAATGCAACGACTCCAGTTGTCGATGCAGACGCCAATGATGGTGATGGAGGAGCTGCTGACATCGGCATTACATATTCTCTTGCCAGTGGCGGGGACAATGACCTGTTCAGCATCGATGGTTCTATGGGCGTACTCACTTTCCAAACCCCACCAGACTTTGAAAACCCACAGGATGCGGATACCGATAACATATATGAAATAACTATCGTTGCGACCGACAGCGAGGGAAGTACCAATCACCAGGTACTAATCCAAGTTACTGATGTAAATTATGCACCTTCAGCTTCCTCAGTAAGCTTTTCAGTAAACCTGACAGTGGGCCAGACCTTGATGGGAAGCTACAACTACGCTGATTCGGATGGTGATGTCGAAAGTGGAACCACCTACCAATGGTACCGCTCTGATGACGGGACGGGTACCAACAAGGCGGCTATTTCCGGAGCCACCAATGACACGTATGTATTAGCAAATGATGACTTGGCCAAATATATCAGTTTTGAGGTGACACCCAGTGATGGCACGGATTCGGGCAGCCCCGAAGAAAGTGCTTTGAACGGTCCGATTGCTGCTCCACCCAGTCCCCCAACCGTAACATCGACGTCAATCACATCAGCAATAGCACAATCACTTTATTACTACGATATTAAGGCAGCAGATGCCGATAACGATTTAATCACTTGGACAGCAAACACCGTTCCTGCTTGGTTAACCTTTACCAGTGGCATCTTGCAAACGAGTTTTGTAGGTACTGGTGCAACACCAACCAATACAGGGGATGGGGTGAATCAGTCGCCGGATGGAACCAGTGCTTCTAGTGCCGTAATTCGAACAGGCACTGCCGCTTATGGTGATAATAAATTGTTTTACACCGATACCGAAGAGTATGGCATTCGCTATGTTGATGCGAACGGAAATGTGCAAACCTGGTATCAAGGGGATGGAACTTTTACGAATCTAAATCCAGTAGGGGTTGCCTATGATGCGGTAGATGACGCGGTTTATGTTGGAGATTATGCCAAGACAGACATCTTGAAAATTGATAATACAGGTACGCGAACCCTTCTGTCTAATTTACCGGAACCGTTTATGTTAAGACTGCTGGTCAATTCAACCGGTTCTAAACTGTATGCGTCTGCGCGAGGTGGTATTTATGAAATTGACCTCACTAACAATAACCCTGACACGAACTGGACACGTATAGTCGGTACTGGAACAATGGGTTATAGCGATACGGGGACGGCGTCAACCTCACAAGTTTCTCAACCCCACGGTATGGCGTTTGATAGCGCAGGGCGTTTGGTTTTTACCGACCGGTTTAACGACATCATCAGGCGGGTTAATTTAGCGACAGACACTATTGAAACTATAGCGGGCACGCAAGGAACGGGAACGGAAGCTGGTGATGGCGGAGCTGCGGTCAACGCGACTTTTTCCGACCCATCGGGACTGGTCATTAACGAACAAGATGAAATTTTCATTTCCGAGAGGTTAAGTAAGCGGATACGAAAAATCGATACTAACGGTGATATTGATACGTTTTTTAGAGTTGCTTCGGGCGGTTTTGCAGACGACTTGGTGATATCCGATGAAGGTGAGTTATATTTGTTGACCACTAACTTAATTGCACAAGTGGCGTCGAAAGCAGAATTGACCGGTACGCCAACCAATGCTGATGCGGGTACCCATGATGTAGCACTGACACTCAGCGATGGAACATTTAACGTTCCTTATAATTTCCAAATCACGGTTCAAGCGCTTAACGCAGCACCAACCGACATTTCTCTCGATAATAGCAGCATCAACCAGAGTGCTACAGGTGTAGACTCCACGGTAGGTACTTTATTCACCACCGATTCCGATTCTGGCGATTCTCATACCTATTCACTAGTAGCAGGGACAGGTGACGATGACAATGCTAGTTTTAACATTGATGCCTCTAGCTTAAGAACCAATAACTCACTATCTCCTGGTAGTTACAGTGTAAGAATCAATGCCAATGACGGTACAGATGATTTTGCCAAGGCGTTTACCGTTACGGTAATCGACGATACTGCACCTGGGGGCTACACGGCAACCATTGATCAAGACCCTATAGATAGTTCTAATCAAACTTCAATCAGTTTTACGTTTGCCTTAGCAGAAGTCGGAGCAGACTATACTTACAGCTTCAGCAGCGATGGTGGCGGAACAAATGTTACGGATACCGGAGCCATAACTTCTGCGACAGACCAAATTACAGGCATCGACCTTAGCGGATTAGCTGACGGTTTAATTACCCTAACCGTTACCCTTACCGATAGTAGTGCTAACGAAGGTACTCCCGTACAAGATTCCGCAACCAAGGATGTAGATCAGGACAATGATGGCATTTCTGATGCAAATGACAACTGCCCTTCCATTGCAAACACAGACCAATTAGATACCGATAATGACGGAGATGGTGATGAATGCGATACCGATGATGACAACGACGGAACACCAGATACGGAAGATGCTTTCCCACTTGACCCTAATGAAGACACCGATACGGATGGAGACGGAACAGGCGATAACGCAGATGCTTTTCCGAACAACCTGAACGAAGATAAGGATACTGACGGCGATGGAACAGGCGATAACGAAGACGCTTTTCCGAATGATCCGAACGAAGACATGGATACGGATGGAGACGGAACGGGGGATAACGAAGACACGGATGATGACGCAGACGGCATACCGGATACCGATGATGCCTTTCCATTAGACCCAACAGAAGATACGGATACCGATGGCGATGGCACCGGCGATAATGCGGATACGGATGACGATAACGATGGCACACCCGATACAGAGGATGCCTTCCCATTGGATCCTACAGAAGATATGGACACCGATGGCGATGGCACAGGTGATATTGCCGATGCCTTCCCGAACGATCCCAACGAAGATACGGATGCGGATGGCGATGGCACAGGCGATAATGCCGATGCTTTCCCAAATGATTCCAATGAAGATACGGATACAGACGGAGATGGTATAGGTAACAATACAGATGAGGACGATGACAATGATGGGGATACGGATGAAGAAGAGATTGCCAACAATACAGACCCATTGGATGCTGCTAGTTTTTTACAAGCAGAGGTAGCGGAAGATGAGATACCTGAACCGGTAGAAGCAATTCTTGTTCCGGCGGAGGCCTTTACCCCTAATGGCGATGGTATCAACGATACGTGGGTAGTCCCCGGAATTGATAACCATCCGAACAATACTGTCCGGGTGTATAACAGATGGGGCCATGAGGTATTTGTAGCCGGAAATTATCAAAACGATTGGACGGGAAGGCATAATGCCAACAGCACCCTGCTTCCAACAGGCTCCTACCTATATGTAATAGATTTGGGTAACGGTACCGCTCCATTACAAGGTTGGATATTCATCAATTATTAATAAACTAGAAGTCGATAAAATGAAATTTATATATAAAATAGCAATCACCCTTAGCCTTTTAACCTTTACGGGAGCAATAGCCCAACAAGATCCTAATTATACAATGTACATCTATAATATGAACCTTATAAATCCTGCGTATGCAGGTGCCAATTCTACCATAGATGTTGGTATAAATGTACGAAGCCAATGGGCCAATGTAAAGGGGGCTCCCGAGACCCAGAGTTTTATTTTTGGAACTCCCATGGGTAAGAATATTGGTATAGGACTCTCGGTAATAAGCGATAGGACCTTTATAGAACGGCAAACTTCTATAGCGGCAGATTTCTCTTACCACCTAAAATTATCAGATCGTCTTGACCTTTATTTTGGGGTGAAGGCGGGCTTTAACTCTTACAATGCCAATACCGACGATCTGGTGACCTATGGCCTGCAGGCAGACCCTAACTTAATGAACCTAAATGGCAGGTTCAACCCAAATTTTGGAACAGGAGTCTATTTAAGGCACGAAGACTATTTTTTATCCTTGTCCGTCCCAAAGATCCTGAGCAATGATCGCTTGGAACAAGAAGATGGGATAGCACGTACCGGTGCGGATAGGCAGCATGTTTATTTGGCAGGTGGCTATGATTTTGAATTGGGAAATAATATGATATTCAAGCCAACGGTACTATTGCGATATGTAGATGCAGCCCCCTTGTCGGTAGACCTTACGGGCAGGTTGGCCTTCAGTGATAACTTTGAACTGGGAGCGGCCTATCGTATTAACGAAAGTATTAGTGGCCTATTGATATTTAATGTTTCCAAGGGTTTGCAAATAGGCTATGCCTATGAGTTTGCCAATGGTAATACCGTGCGCAATATAGATAACGGTACCCATGAGATTATGATGAATCTTAAACTATAATAACAAAAATTGTTCTGGTTATTTCAATACCTTATCTTGCATTGTTATCATAAGCCATTAGGAAATTTTATTTATTTATCGATAAGAAAATGACCAATAGCCTAAACAATGTTAAAGATGATTCAGGAGCTTAGAGAAAACTACGGACATATTTTTGACGACGAACTTTTGAACGAAATAGATGCCTGTGCGACATTGAAGATAGTACCGGAGGGAGGAAAGCTCATGGAGATTGGGGATTATATCAAATCGATGCCTTTGTTGATATCCGGTGTCATCAAAGTATTACGAGAAGATGATAATGGCGATGAGCTATTGCTCTATTTTTTGGAACATGGAGACACCTGTGCGATGACCTTAAATTGTTGCATGACGCAGACCCAGAGTGAAATTCGTGCTATTGCCGAGACCGATACCAAACTCATTATGATTCCCATCCAAAAGATGGAGGAATGGATGGCCAAATACCAACAATGGCGAAATTTTGTGTTGGAAAGTTATAATAATAGGTTAAACGAACTTTTGGAAACCTTGGATTCCATTGCTTTCCTAAATATGGACCAGCGGTTGTTAAAGTATTTAAACGACAAGGCACGGGTAACGAATAATTCAAATATCAACACTACACATCAGGAAATAGCCTACGAACTGCATACCTCTAGAGTTGTAGTTTCCCGTTTACTTAAAAAATTGGAGAATATGGGGAAAATCAAATTGAATCGGAATCATATACAGATTCTGGATTTGAATTAACCATACAAACACGAATACAAAAGTCATTCACAAGTTCCATATCATTAGTTTAACTTTTTGTTTCTAATGCTCGGTGCATACTTCTAATATATTTTTGCGAAGAGCTTTTTAGCGACTAAGCAACCAGTTTGTCAGTACAAAAAGCTTTTTAGAGCTTTATTTAGCCTAACAGTTGCTATGTACAGATGACCACACCTAATTATTCGCTGCCCTTAATCGAACTAAAAGTTTGCATCTTACAAGGAACTAATCTCTGCTTGCATCCTTCCTAGGAATTAGTGTGTAATATTTTGGACAACCTGCGTCCACAGGTATAAGCTTCGTCTTTGAATTAGATATATAGGTAACCTTTATTTCCTAATTTTTTCCACGGATCGGAAATAACAGAAACTTCGGAAGATTCCTGACATATATCATTTTCCCACCAAAATCAAAATTTAACCTTTGTAACCTATGTTACTGTAAGAATTCAGAGACTAAAGTACTTTTACAATATAAACATCCAAAGAAACAAAAAGATGAAAATAGAACAGATTTATACCGGATGCTTGGCACATGCTGCTTATTACTTGGAGAGTAATGGCGAAGCAGCCATTTTTGATCCCTTACGAGAGGTACAGCCTTATATTGATCGCGCCAAAAAGAATAATGCAAAAATTAAATATGTTTTTGAAACACATTTCCATGCCGATTTTGTGAGTGGCCATTTGGACCTTCAAAAGAAAACAGGTGCAAAAATTGTTTTCGGCCCAACGGCAAAACCTAGTTATGAGGCTTTGATTGCCGAAGATGGGCAACTATTTGATGTAGGCGACTATAAGGTAAAAGTGATACATACACCAGGTCACACTATGGAAAGTACTACATATTTACTCATAGATGAAAACGGTAAAGAACATGGGATTATTACAGGAGACACCCTGTTCATAGGAGATGTGGGAAGACCGGATTTGGCACAGCATGTAATTGCCGATCTTACCGAGGAGAAATTGGCGGGACATCTATATGATTCCCTACGGAACAAAATCATGCCCCTCAATGATAATTTGATAGTGTATCCAAACCATGGCGCTGGTTCTGCGTGCGGTAAAATGATGAGCAAGGAAACTACAGATACCTTGGGTAATCAGAAAAAAACGAATTATGCATTGCGGCCCGATATGTCTAAGGAAGAGTTCATTAAAGAACTTTTGACTGGTCTTACAGCACCGCCAAGTTATTTTCCTCAGAATGTTTTGATGAACATTAAAGGATATGAAAGTCTGGATACAGTACTAGATCGTGGTAAAATTCCACTTTCCCCGGAAGCATTTGAGGCCGCGGCCAATGAAACGGGAGCTCTCATGTTAGATACGAGAAGTGCGGAGGATTTCGCTAAAGGCTTTATCCCTAATAGTATAAATATTGGTCTCGAAGGTAGTTTCGCACAATGGGTCGGAGAAATGATTCCCGATGTAAAGCAGGAAATTCTGTTGATTACCTATCCCAACAAACAGGAGGAAGCAATTACAAGACTTTCGCGAGTAGGCTATGACAATACTATTGGATTTTTAGAGGGTGGTTTTGATAGCTGGGTCGCTATGGATAAGGAATATGAAACCATAGGGCGTATTTCCCCAACCGAATTTGAGTCTATATATGAGACCTCCAAACCGATGGTCTTTGATGTTAGGAAAAAAAGCGAGTTCGATTCCGAGCATATTGTGGGTGCCATCAATGTACCTTTGAACGAAATTAATGAGAACTTATCCCAATTCCCTAAAGAAAAATTCTTTGTGTTACATTGTGCCGGAGGCTATCGCAGCATGATAGCAGCTTCTATTTTAAAGCAACGGGGTTGGGAAGATGTAGTTGATGTGGAGGGCGGTTTTGATAAAATGAAACAGACATCCGTAGAAAAAACGGAATATGTGTGCCCTACTACCTTACTTTAAAAAAGTTTCTGATTTGCTGTTTTAAATCCGACATAGATTACGAATTCAACTTAAAACGTATAACAACAGAAACTTGAAAACAATAAAATAAAATTGAAAATGGAAACAATGGAGATAAACTCAACTTCAATGCCAAGAATAGGGGATATAGCTCCCGATTTTGAAGCGGTAACCACAAAAGGAAAAATTAAACTATCCGATTTTGCTAAGGACAAATGGTTGGTCCTATTTTCGCACCCGGCAGATTTTACACCGGTGTGTACTACAGAAATGAGCGGATTTGCGGTACGAAAAAAGGAGTTTGATGCTTTAAATACAGAATTGCTAGGTCTAAGTATAGATAGTGTTCACGCCCATTTAGGTTGGGTAAACAATGTAAGGGAGAAAACAGGGGTGTATTTTGATTTTCCCATCATAGCGGATATAGACATGAAGGTGTCCAGATTATACGGAATGCTGCAGCCAAACGAGAGCGAAACTGCGGCAGTGCGAGCCGTTTTCTTTATAGATCCAGAAAAGAAAATTCGTTTAATAATGTATTATCCTTTAAACGTTGGGCGTAACATGGACGAGATACTAAGAGCCTTGGAGGCACTCCAAATATCCGATAAATTTAAAGTGGCCATGCCATTGGATTGGAAGAAAGGTGATAAAGTTATTGTACCACCACCAAAAACCTTGGCGGAAATGAATACAAGATTAAACGATGATTCTATAGAGAAGGTAGATTTTTATCTTGCTAGGAAGGAGTTAGACTTAAACGAATAGTAAACTATTTTGGTTGGTTGTTTTAAAGAAACGGTCAAAGTAAGATTTGACTGTTTCTTTTTCAAAAATCAATCCCTTAAATTATAATATATGTCATTTTTAAGTACCTTATTTGGAATAAAAAACACAGCGTCCGATAAAATCGAAATACTTGATGCGAACAGCTATAAAGAGGCAATTACCGGCAAAAAAGTACAGCTGGTAGATGTGCGTACTGCCAACGAATTTAAAGGCGGCCATATCAAAAATGCCGTGAATATTGATTTTTTCAATGCAGCTGGATTTAAAAAATCTTTTGATAAAATGAATAGGGACAAACCAATTTACCTGTATTGTAGGTCCGGAGCGCGTAGCCAAAAAGCTGCGCGAAGATTGGTTGATATGGGTTTTTCTCAAATCTATGACCTCAAGGGAGGATATTCGCGTTGGTCTTAAAAAAAGGCACTCAACAAAGCCACCAAACCCCAAAAGGATAATTAACTATTTCTATGTTAAGTTCTCTTATAAAATGAATTAATAGCGCGATGAAAACAGCAATAACAATACAGAATTTAAAATGCGGGGGTTGTGCAAAAACCATCACTTCCAAACTAACGGAACTAGAACATATTACGGACTTGACCGTGGATATGGACTCGTCAACCGTAGCTTTTGAACATACCAACACGGATGATGCTTTAGCGGTTAAGAAGCGATTAAAATCCTTGGGTTATCCATCCATCGATGATGACAACTCTATGGGTGCTAAGGCGATGTCCTTTGTGAGTTGTGCTACCGGAAAGATGTCGAAGGTATAATAAGAAAACTTCCTGAAAATAACATGGAACAAAAAGGAACCTCTAAAACACTTCCAATGAAACATCTACTATTTTTACTATCGCTAATTGCTGTATTGAGTTGTAAGGATACACCGAAATCTGGCGTTGCGGAAATAACTGCTACAACGGAGGTAGCGCGTTCTGGATTGGACCATGAAGGTAAAAAAATCATGGAAAAGGAGTGTTATACCTGTCACAATCCCAAGGCAGCGCAAGAAAGTATGATCGCACCGCCAATGATCGCTATAAAAAAACATTATATAGGTGAAAAAACAACCAAGGAAGCATTTACCCAAGACCTCATAAAATGGATAAACGACCCAGAAGCCGTAACCAAAATGCCCGGTGCCCAACGTAAGTTTGGGAAAATGCCCTATATGCCTTATCCAGATGATGTCGTGGCACAAATAGCAGACTATTTGTATGATAATGAAATAGAGAAACCATCATGGTTCGATGCCCATTATAAAAACGAGCACGGCAAGGGAATGGGAAAAGGAAAAGGAAAAGGAATGGGAAGGGGTAAAAGGAAGGCAGCGGAGGCAACCCAAGACGCTAATGCCGAAGTTGGGATGCAATATGCCTTAGCTGCCAAAGGTGCACTGGGTAAAAACCTAATGAAGGCCATAAGGGAACAAGGTACTACAGGTGCGTTGGAATTTTGTAACGTAAAAGCATTGCCATTAACCGATAGTATCGCGCAGCTTAAAAATGCAACAATAAAAAGAGTATCGGACAAACCAAGAAATCAGGGAAATACGGCGAGCGAAGAGGAGCTAGGCTATATCTCCTATTTCAAGGGGATTATCGCTTCTGAAACAGAACCCAAACCAATAGTAAAGGAAGAGGACGATAAAGTAAATTTCTATTTTCCCATTACCACGAACGCCATGTGTCTTCAATGCCATGGTACACCTAACGAGGAAGTACAACCCGCAACTATGGCCAAACTTCAAGATTTGTATCCAGCGGATAAAGCGCTAGGTTATGATACAAATGAAGTGAGAGGTATTTGGGCTATCACTTTTGATGACAAAAATTAGGGATAGACATGAAAACACTAGGATTGATTGGCGGTACTTCTTGGCATTCTACCATAGTTTATTATCGGCTGATCAATGAATTGGTAGGAAAGAAAATTGGTACGCGGGGTAATCCACCCATGATTATACATAGTATCAACATTGAGGTCATGCGCGAGCAAAATGTAGAAAAAATACATACTACCTATTTGGATGTTGCCCAAAAACTTCAGAAAGCAGGTGCGCAAGGCATTGTTATATGTGCCAATACACCACATATGGCTTATGATTTTGTCCAGCCAAAAATCGACATTCCTATCTTACATATTGCAGATGCAACGGGAAAAGAAGCTGCAAGATTAGGACTCAAAAAATTAGGACTATTGGGTAACCGGCCAACTATGACCAAAGGATTTATTCCCGAAGTTTTGAAAAAAAATTATGGTATCGAAACGCTAGTTCCCGAAACAGATTTCTTTACACGGGCGCACGATTATGTTTCCAAGGAGTTGACGCAAGGCAAATTTACCGAGGAGGCCAAAGATTTTTTTCTTGGGCAGATTAGCATGTTGATTAAACGTGGGGCCGAAGGAATCATTTTAGGCTGTACCGAATTGCCCTTATTGGTCAAACAGGAAAACGTTGAAATCCCCTTGCTATCGACCACAGATTTGCATGCCCAAATGGCGGTAGATTTTATTTTAAATTGAATTTTCACTATTTTCAATTAAGTTTTGTATTAATTATCGAACATACTAGAAACTATCTATTCCTTCGTTACCAACCAACCCGAAGTATCTGGGTGGTAAAACCCTGGAAATGATACTAAATTATTATACTTATGAAAAAAAATATGGGCGGAACAGACCGCGTAATTCGTAGCATTGCAGCATTGGCCGTGGTAGGCTTGTACTATTTCAAAGTTATAGACGGCACTTTAGCGTATGTGCTTATGGCATTGGCCGCCGTTTTTTTATTGACTAGTTTTGTCAGCTTTTGTCCGCTTTATACCCTTTTTGGAATGAATACATGCAAATTGAAGAAGTGATTTCTTCGGCTTAAAAAAATTAAAAAGGTCTATTCCATTTTAAGGATAGGCCTTTTTTAATTTATGTTTTAGCATTTTTTTAAAAATTATGTAACAAATGTTACTGTATTCGCAACATCCTTTGTCTATTTTTAAAAAATCAACCAAAAAGTAGGTAAAATGAACTCACATCATCAAATTCTGATTATCGGTGGCGGTACGGCAGGAATCATGGTCGCGGCCCAATTATTGAAAAAAGACAAGAACTACGATATCGGCCTTATAGAACCCGCCGATACACATTATTACCAACCTGCATGGACGCTGGTTGGCGCAGGTACATACGATTTTGATAAAACGGCCAAACCTATGGCAGAGGTTATGCCCAAGGGCGTAAAGTGGATAAAGGACTATGCCGATGGATTAGATCCTGAGAATAACTCCGTCTCTACAAAAAGCAACGGTAACATTACATACGATTATCTAGTGGTCGCACCGGGCTTGACCTATGATTTTAGTCTTGTACCAGGATTGGGTGATGCCATGGATAAAGGTGTCGTATGCAGTAATTATACGAATCCAAAACATACGTGGGAGGTAATTAAAAATTTCAAGGGCGGCACCGCACTTTTTACGCAGCCTACCACGCCTATAAAATGTGGAGGCGCGCCTCAAAAGATTATGTACTTGGCCGAAAGTCACTTTCAGAAAAGTGGTGTTCGTGGAAAAACAGATGTGGTTTTTGCAACTGGTGGTACGGTAATCTTTGGTGTTAAGGAAATTGCTAAAACCTTAATGGAAGTTGTAGATAGAAAGGACATTAATCTAAGGTTTCACCATAAGTTAGTGTCCGTAGATGCCGATAAACAGATTGCGTGGTACAGAATGGGTAAAGAGATTACAGCAGGTGGTTGCGTGGTCATTTCCAGTAATCAGGCAGATGATCTTGAATTGGACGAAACGTTTCAGTACAATTATAAAGATGTTAAAATTACAAGGGACGGAGACTTGTACGGCATCCATTATGATATGATTCACACGGCACCCCCCTCTGTAGCCCCCAAATTTGTTAGGGAGTCTATATTGGTAAACGATGCTGGCTGGGTCGATGTGGACCACCAAACTATGCAACACAATACCTTTTCAAATATTTTTGGCCTTGGTGATGTAGCAGCACTGCCAACGGCTAAAACTGGTGCAGCAATACGTAAACAAGTACCGATTGTGGTAGACAATATAAACCTACTCCTAAAAAATAACCAAATGGGTAATAAGGCGTATAACGGCTATTCATCCTGTCCACTAGTAACGGATTATGGAAAAATGGTTTTGGCGGAATTTGATTATAAAAACAACTTTACACCAGATCCAAAATTAAAACAGATGCTGGTTTTCGATTCCTCAAAGGAGCATTGGCGTTTGTGGATGTTAAAAAAATACGGACTTCCCTATTTGTATTGGAATAAAATGATGAAAGGGAAGAACGTATAATCTGGTATTTAAAAAGTTAAACTAACTCAATTAAAAATCCCCAAGGTTTCGCCCTTAGGGATTTTTTTAATTTTAGAATTTTCTGCCACGACTAGAAATTGTAGTTTAATATTAAATCTACATGAAATAAATCCACTTTATTAAAGAAGAAATTTGGATTATCGGGAATATCACCATTGGCAATTTTTGAGGTAATCAACAATTCTGGTTTAAGATTTTTTAGTTTTTTAAAATTAAAGAATAGGTCAAGATTCAGATGAGTGTAATCAGGTATCGCATATTTATTTAAAACAGCATCAAGTACAGAAGGTTTCCAATGCCTTCCCAAACTAAAAATGGTAACTAGTTCTGCTTTTTCCTTTATGATGGGCAATGTAGTATTATAATAAAGTACCAAGGCATGATTATCGGCCGTACCTTCACTACGTTCACGTTTCTGAAAACTAAAAAGGTCCTCGCGCCCCCATTCCCTTGGGGAAATAAATTGTCCATGAGGTAATATTCTATTGTAAGCCAATGAAACTGCAGAAGTATTCCAAGTGTGGTTAAACCTGATACCTAGAATATCAGATGAGTTGTTGTTGAAATAACGGAGGGATTCGTTGGGATTACCACCATCGCCAATTTTATTTTGGTGCAGCCATTCCATCGCAACGCTAAAGTTTTTGGTCCATTTAAAAGTAGGTTTCAGATAAAAAGTATTAGAAATATTATCTACAAATTGGTTCCAAAGATTAAGTTCTAGCTTATCCGTAATCTTGAGGTTCGAATTGAATAATACAATATAATCCGAAACCGTATTGCCAAAATATTGACTAGGCTGTCCCGTAGGGTTTCTGCCAACCGGATAGGTGCCTATACTTTCTCCGATTCCATAAAAAGCTCCTGTAGAACGAGGGGCTATTTGATTCAACACGCCAAGTTGCAATACACTGCTTTTTTTTATCTTGTACTTGTACCAGAAACCTTGTACCAGTGTAGGAATCATTCTACCATCTTGGGGATTTATTAAAGGCGTATTAATTTTCATCCTTCCCAATTTAAAACCATGATTTTGAAGGGTGTATGAGGCATATAGTTCTCCCAATAGAACAACCGCATCATTTGTTAAATCTAGCCTATCAAAAAGACCTTCTTCGTACCGGCTGATTTTGTCTGTACTAACATCTGCCTTAGTCAGGTCCTGTAGTCCGAGATTGGTTGTGTTGTATAAAGCGGCACCTATTTCTAAGCGATTATGGAGTGTAAATTGATATTTTATTTTTCCGCCAGTGGCAAGGGCAGTGAAATCTTTTAGGGAACCCTTGTTCACCGTGTTCATATAGTATGTTCTCCATTGACCGCTAAACGTTCCTTTGTATTTTAAGGAGTCGTATTCTTGCGAAACAAGCAAAAAGGGAAGTATTAACAGTACGTGCAGTAGGTTCCGCATTAATTTTATTTTGTTTTGATGATATTATAGTTCTCTTTGTAATGAGATATAATCGGTAAAAAGGGACCGTACTTATGCTGTTCTTTAGGGAAATCATCTACCCAAGGGCCATAAGGGGTAGAAACCGGCTTCAATTTTTTATCGGGATAATCATTTTCTTTGTTTTTCTTTTTAGGCCTATCAAAGCTATTAATGTAACCGGCAACATTAAACGCTTGCTCGTCCGTTAATTTAGGATTGTCCCATGTAGCTTGGCCAAATGGCATATTTCCTTTTATAAATTCTGCCGAAGTAATCACTCTATTCATACCGGCACCATCATTATAACTATCAGCTCCCCATAACGGTGGATATTGATATCCTTTACTGGCATCAACATGGCGAATACCCTCACCGTTTTCCCTATGGCATAACGCACACTCTTGGGTATAGACAGCCTTTCCTTTTTCAAGGTTAACAGCGGTATCTGGTATTTTTATGGGGGCATAGCCTTTAAATTCCTTTTTTCTTTCTTCCGGAAGTCCCTCACCCAGCCATTCCATGTAAGCAACGATAGCTTTTATTTCATTGGATTCCAAAGGAAGCTTTTTTCCGTTCATACTTCGCTCAATACATCCGTTAATACGGTCTTCGATGGTACCTATGGTATTTGAACGCCCACCAAATTGTGGAAATCGATCTGTTACCCCCACCCAAGATGCAGAACCAGCCTGTGTCCCAGCTCTTAAATGGCAATTGGTACAGGCCAGATTGTTTCCTGTAAATTGCTTGGCCGTATCACTGACCATAGGCCCCATATTTTTTGATGTTTCGGTAATTAGAAAATAGCCTTGTTTTACTAAAGGGGGCATGCTGGATAGCTCGGAAAGCACATTTTTAGGTTGCCAAATCGATACCGTTTCAACCAGTGCGTCGTTCGTTGGTGGTAAGGAATCCGAATTGAGGTAGCGCCCAGAGATAAATAAAAAGAGTAGCAAAGCAAATGTACTTAGTATAAGCAGTACTAGTTTACGATAAAGAAGCCTAACCTCTTTCATGAATGGTTAATTGTTTGTGCTATCGGAAAATGTAACATCTAAATAAATAAACTACTAAATTAACGTTTTAGTCTCATTCATTACTGTAGTAGGGGTCAACATAAATTTAAAATAAAAAGGTTCTTTTTAAAAGGATAGAAAACAGTATTTTAGTGCATATTTATGTCATTCAATTTAATTACTTTAAATATCAAATAAAACAGTATTATGACCAAATTCACAATTCTTTTTTTCTTTCTTATGGTGACTAGTCTTTTGGCAGCTCAAGAATGGACAACCCCTGTAATAGAAGGGTATGGAAAAATAAAACAATTTGAAGATGTAGCCGTACAACCTGACACCGCCTTGGAATACAATTTGGTTTTTGATATCACAGGTGACCGGGAAATGGATGGTGTTAATATTGGAATCTGGAAAATTGCACGGGTAATCAATATGCTAGGGGCTGCAAACGTTCCAAAGGATAAAATACATATCGTTGCCGCTATTCATGGAGGTGCCACATTCATTACCTTAAACGATGAAAAGTATCAGGAGAAATATCAAAAAGCCAATCCCAATAATGAACTACTGAAATTATTGAACGAATATGGAGTAGAGCTCTTTGTTTGTGCTCAAGCGACTGCTTCTCGAGGATACGGTGCCGAAGATTTAAACCCCAACACGAAGTTAGCCCTATCGGCTATGACGGTTCTTGCGAACTATCAACTTCAGGGCTATGCTTTTATGCCATAAAGATACATTAATGAAAGATTTTTGGAATAAGAGATATACCGAGGATTCATTCGCCTACGGTACGCTTCCTAATGTTTATTTTAAGCAAGAGCTGGATAAATTGGCACCCAAATCACTTTTGTTGCCTGCAGAAGGCGAAGGGAGAAATGCTATATATGCGGCCAGTAAAGGCTGGGACGTTGTTGCATTTGATTATAGTAGTGCTGCACAAAAAAAAGCGGAGCAGCTTGCACAAAAAAGAGGTTTGTCGCTAGACTACCAAGTTGCGGAGGTCCTAAATTTTCGTTCCAATAAAAAATTTCATGTGCTGGCACTTTGTTATGCACATTTCCCCGTGGATATTAGAGCTAAAGCACATTTGCATCTCCTACAGTTTTTAAAGCCTGGCGGTATTGTGATTTTTGAAGCTTTTTCAAAAAGCCAATTAGGTAAACCCTCAGGTGGCCCTAAGAATGAGAAGATGCTCTTTTCAATCGTGGAAATTAAAAAAGAGTTCAACGGATTGAATTTTGAGTTTTTAGAGGAAATCACAGTGGATTTAAAAGAAGGGGAATACCATCAAGGCGAAGCATCGGTAATACGATTTGTTGGAAGATTAAAATGATTAGATCGTTTACCGTAGGCTATACTTACGGTTATGGTTTAGCTTTTTAAGGTTAATCCTGCTTTCGACGAAGGTGAAAAATCAAGAAAATTTGTTCGTTTTCCACCCATACCCTAATTTAAATGCAAACTACGACAACTGTTTTTATAATTAAACCGTTTTGTTACCGGTGTTAAAGACTTGTAACAGGTTATACGTTCATTATAACGCATACTATTTGTCATTGGGATAAACAATAACAATATCACCAATGACAAATAGTTACTACTAAAGTCAGAGCACTAACAACTACAACCAGTGAGGTTAACTTAAATGATGGGAAATCTATTGGAGTCATTTATTATAGTTCGCTATTAGGCCTTTGAGCCTAATATCAAATTGTTCTTGAAGTGAAGCAACTATAAAATTTAAATTGCCTGGTTAGCCCAAGTTGATTATCTTGAAGTGTACTGAGCTATACTTCCAAGAAAAACTCCACAACATCTCCTTAAGACGTATCCACCAACAAAGATAAAACACAAGGTAGCTTAGTCCTTTTGTTTATAGCTGACCACAAGAAAACTGGCATCTGTATCACCTGTATTGTTCAACGCATGTTGGCAGGCTTCGTGCCAGTGTGTGTCACCCGATTTAAATTGTTTTTTAAGTTTCTCTGTTGTATCGGATTCGTAGTTCAAAGTATAGTCAGAAAGGGAATAGACAATTCGGTTAATGCCCGAGTGCATTGGAATACTTTCCCCTTTGGGCAAATTTACCTGCGTAAACTTAAAATCATCATTTTCAAATAACAATTGGCTAAAATCTGGTGACACCGAAGTCACATCATTTTGTACCGTATTTTCTCCACATTCTGGCAAATCGGTATTTTTCTTGGTAAATACCAACCATTCGGCCGTTGTTGCGCCATTATTAGTGGCGGAATGCTTTCCAGCTTCATGAAAATGCACATCTCCCTTTTTCCAAGTTTTAGTTCCCAGTTTTTTTCCTTGCTCCTCCCAATCAATGGAGTAATCGGTTAGCGTATAAATCACTCGGCTTTCTCCTTCATGGGTGGGTTGGGATTCCCCTGGTGCCAAACTAATTTTTGAAATTTTAGCATAGTCATTTTCAAAAATCACGACCGAACTTATCGTTTTTGACACAATCTCTTCTGTGGGCGTATTACTTTCCGCGTCTTTTTTCTCATTGTTTTTACAGGACACATACAGAGTTGTAAATGCCACTAGCATACTTATAGATAGGAATTTTTTTGAATTTTTCATGATGCTACTTATTTAGATGTTATGATATATTGATAAGGCAATAGGTCCACTTCCACCTGGAAATAGGTATACCCTGCCTGTTTTAATTCGCTGATTACGGTATCTATGGAAATTTTATGGTGTTTAGGCCCAACTGGGATATCCGCATCAAAAAAATCGATGATGACCAATTCACCATTATTTTTAAGTCCTTTTTTGACCTTGGCGAAATAATCTGAACGGTTTTCTATGTGGTGATAGGTGTTAACGATGAGCACCATATCTACCTCTTTGTCCGCTAAACCAGGCGAATCGTAGGGAATTTTTCTGGTGGTGAGATTTTCTACTTTTTCTTTTTTGATACCCTCTTTCAGTAAGGCCTGAAACTCGTCATTCACGTCCGCTGCGATTACATTTGCACCTTTTTTTGCCAACTTCACTGAAAAATATCCGGAGCCCGCACCGATATCCATGATGGTCTTACCCGAGATATCACCTAAAAACTCAAGTACTTTTTTTGGTTTTTGGTAGGCGTCCCGTTCCGGTGATTCAAAACGTTCCACAAGCTCTTCTACAGAAGATTGGTGCATGTATTCATTGGCCGATGCCGGTACGTGGTCTTTTTTATCGCCGTGCCCAGCGTGTTCGGTGCTGCTATTGTTTACTGCCTTCGTTTGGGATTGCTTCTTTTTGTGTTCCTGCCCTTGGCAGGCTAGCATAGTACCGAGGGAAATCATAAGAATTGTTTTTTTCATGTGTGTTATTTCAATTGTTTTTAAAAATCATAGGTAAGCTTAAGTGAGCAAAATAAACATTACCGGTATGGGTAAAAATGATGTGGGTCATATTATCCGGAATTAAGTTTTATTCTTTTGCCGATGTACCAAGTGAGTGCCCCAAGTGCCAAATTACCTGTACCCAGCGTAGCTTCCATCGGTCTTTCCGTAAACGTAAAAACTAGGATACCGAGGGCAAAAATGATATAGATAACTTGGAATACCGGAAATAGGGGACTCTTAAAAATTTCATTGTCGGCATACAAGTATTTCTTCTTGAAACGCAAGTAAAAAACACCACAAACCGTTAACATGGAAGATAAGGTCAGCAGAAAGCCACAATATATTAAGATCTGTTCAAAAGTACCTGATAGCAGCAGTAGGGCGGTGATTACAAACTGAAGCCAAAGCGCTTTTTTTGGAATTTCGTTCGTGCCATTTTGAAGGAAGCGCCAAAAAAGTATGTCTTGAGCCATTGCCGCGGTGACCCGAGGCCCTACCCAGGTCATAGCACTAATACCGGAAATCAACAGCAGCGAGATGCCAAGACCAAAGAGGTCGCCCATATCCCTGCCCATGATTTTTGTGGCGGCTATGGTTCCTACATCAACCTGCCCCACCAATTCCGGTACGGGTACGTGCTTTAAGAAAACAAATTGTAGTAGTGTGTAAATGACCGTAACAAAGAGTGTGCCGCCAATAAGGGCATAGGTCAATGACTTTTTTGGATTTTTTAGTTCTTCGGTAATGTAAACGGCTGCGTTCCAACCAGAGTAAGCGTAGCTCACATAGATTAGGGCGATTGCAAAAGAGGAAGAAATAAGGGACGAAGCCTTGGGCGGTTCCAAATAAGTATTGCCATCAAATCCGGGCATCCATAGTCCAATGGCGATTAACACCACAATGAACAACACCTTTAAAAGGGTACTTCCGTTTTGAAATCTCGCACTTGTACGGAGGTCAAAAGTGTGCAAAGCCGTAATTAGTGCCACAAGCGCAATACTGCTCCATACAGGATTCAGTTCTGCATAGGGAAAATAGGCCATAACCGCAATGGCAGAGAGGGCGACAGGAGCTGCAAAGCCTACAGTTAGGGACACCCAGCCTGCCAAATAACCGATAAAGGGGGAATACATTTTGGACAGGTACAGATACTCACCGCCCGATTTTTTGAAGACTGTACCAATTTCGGCATAACTGAACGCCCCAGATAAGGCCAATAGACCTCCTATCACCCATAATATCAGCACCGCCATTGGGTCGTTAATATCCTTGAGCTGAAACCCCAAACTCGTAAAAACCCCTGTGCCGATCATATTGGCAATGACCAAAGCGACGGCAGTTAAGGTACTTACTTTATGGAGTGCATTATTTTTCACCTTAGGTTTTAATTATGTTAGCTGGCAAGATATCAAATTAAAAATCTCAAGGTCTAAAGCGCATTACTAAATGAAAATGGAAAACGTACACCAAACATGATATTCCGCCCCATCATATTTAATCCAAGCGGTTTGGTAATGGACAAATGGTCAAAATAGGTTTCATTGGCTAGGTTGCTTCCTGTAATAAATAGATCGAGGTCTTGTTTGCCAATCGATAAACTTGTACCTAATCTGGCATTCAATAAGGTATAGGCGGGAGTACTTGCTTCATTTTGCCCTGTTCGGGTCTGTTCAAAAAAGTGCATTACTTCAACAGAAAAGAAAGGTCTCTTAAAAACACCTAATTGTTTTTGCTGCAGTTTAATTTCGCCTGTCAAACGGTCTTGAGGTGTAAAGGTGGGATGTTCAATACCCTCGGAGTCGTCCGTAATATCAGCGCGAATCATACTATAACTACCATGTATGCCAAGCCAGTCAACAGGATGAATGTCCAAGGCTATCTCCCCGCCCCACAAATTGGCGTCGTTTTGTACATGCTGGAAGATTTTTCCACCACCGATGGAGGCATCCTCATCCGTTTGCACCAAGTAAATATAATTGTTTATTGAATTAAAAAACGGTGCCAAATTTACAGTTGCCCAGTTGGTATGCAGGTGATAGGTAACATCGAATTGATAATTGCTCTGTGCATCTAAGTTGGGATCGCCACGTTCAAAACGGCCACCGTGGATACCATTTTGCGTTAGTTCCGGTATGTTTGGGGAGCGAAAACCGCGGGCTAGATTCGCTTTTAAAAACTGGTTTTCAGTGAAGTTATAGGTAAGGCCTAAAGAACCGTTTACACTATTGTAGGTATTGTCAACTTCAAAACGGTCTGTATTGGCCGTCGCTAAAGGAAAGGATTTCATATTTCTATAATCGTAACGCAGTCCGGATGTTACGATTAAATTTTCGGAGACTTGAAAATCATCTATAACATACAAACCAACATCATTTATCTCGGCATCTGGCATAGGGATGTTTGCCTTTTCTTCATCAGCTTCATTGTTTAAAATTGCTCCGTTTATACCAAATATTAAATTGTGATCACCGGTCGGCATTTTAAATTTTGTATTGTAAGTAAACGTATTTAGCTGTAAAGAGGTGACTAAAGGGTTTACCAATTCATTTTGTGGGTTAATGCCACCAGCAATCAACTCACGTGTATTGGATTGGTATCCTAAATCTACGTTTAATGCGTTTTTACCAAAGAAGAGGGTATTATTTGAAGTCAATAGATGATTCTGCAAGTCTTGGTACCACACTTCGTTTTTACGATTTTCGGTCAATAAAGTTGGCGCTAAGGGATTCGAAAAAAGGTTGAGTTGTGGCTGATTTTGAATACCATATTCAGCATCGGTATAATTGTAGTTTAGCGTAAAAAGTCCACGATCAGACCGGTAACCCGTATTTAGGCTCAAGTTGCTTTCATTCAGTCGGGTATTGTCTACTACATTGTCGTCACCATCCGTATAATCCTCGTGTGTTTTTAAACTGCCGCGTACCCCAAAAAAGAACTTGTCCAAGCTTCCTTTTACACCAACGCTATTAAGGTAACCATTGGTATTACTGTGATATTGAGAAACTACTTCGCCCCCAATACTATTTGGTTGTGCTGGGCGTTCCCTAATCACATTTACAACACCTGCAACGGCATCTGAGCCATATTGCAAAGAGGCTGGCCCCTTAATGATTTCAACATGTGACGCCGTATATTCATCGATAAGGAATGGATGGTTAGATGAAAACTGAAAAACTTCTTGCTTAATACCATTGTTAAGTGTTACCAAGTTGGTGTTGGTTAAGCCCCGTATTACTGGCTGACCACCTCCTAGGCCAAAATTTGTAAAATAGACCCCTGGGGTACGGGCAATGGCTCTGGAAAAATTGATTTCACCAAGCGTTACAATATCTTTACTCTTAACCGTTTCAATGGGATAGGGTACCTCATCTTTTTGCTTGATAAAACCAGCTGTAACGGTGATTTCCTGCAACTCAACTTGAGATTCTTCAAGCTGTATATCCAGGGTATATGCACTAGAAGTATCTGAGTCAAGATTGATTGTTTTAACTTGTGTTCTAAAACCAATATAGGTGAACTCTAGGGTAATGACTTTAAGTTTGGATGGTAGTAGAAGTTGATATGTACCATCATCTTGACTAACTGCGCCAGTTTGACTTTGGTGCAAGAGCACGTTTACGTCTGTTAGAGGTACTCCGTTTAAATCGGTTACTTTACCTTGTACTACGTTTTGAGCTATGATATTCATTGCTGGTATGAGCAATAGGACGGATATAAAAATATTTTTCAGCATCATTTCAGAAGTTTTTTTGTCTTAGGTTCATATTTCATTTAATGCAACTTGGTTGCAAATATATATGACAATTTTAATTATACTTGTAACTTATGTTACAGAATGCTTGATTTATGACGGTACTCAGAAAAACAAAATCGCTTAAGACCTTATTACATCTTTTTGAAATGAGGGAAGGTGCCATATCTGCGGTGGATTTGGTACAAAAACTCGATGAACAGATGAACAAGACCACCGTGTATAGGATTTTGGATAGATTGGAAGGGGAAGGGCTTATCCACTCTTTTATTGCAAGAGATGGATTAAGATGGTATGCAAAATGCGAAGGCTGCTCTTCAGAGCGTCATTTTGATGTACATCCACATATTCAATGCAGGTTATGCAATAAAGTAGAATGTTTAGATCTGGAAGTGTCCGTCCCAAAAGTTGATGATTATGAAATAGAATCGGTAGAACTATTTTTAACTGGGACGTGCTCAGATTGTCTAGTTTAATTGCCAACAAACGTTTATGTTCAACAGATGTTAAAGGAACTTAAGTAAAAAGTTTAGAGAGTATGGCTATCGTTAATATAGTTGAGAGGTGCTATGAAATCAATGCCAATTTTCTTTGACCCAGTTTAGATGAAAAACAAGAATTACGGTCTTCGCGGTTACGTATGTTTGTAAGATAACTGTTGTTCATGCAAGTGAAGAGCCAATGGAAAAGGGCTTATACTACCCTAGGAGCAAAAATCCAAGACTTACTATGAAATTGGCATTACTAATTTCTAAGACGTGTTACCTACCGCTATCGATTTGATATGTGTCTATTTACTATACAAAAAAAGGGTCCTCTTCCCCATGAGATCTAAATATCCCTTTCAAAGTTGGTAACGCCGTCAATTCAGAAGTATTTCCCAAACCGAAATCATCTTATTCTTTTGGAGATGTAGAAGATTAAAAAATACCGTTTAACATAGATGAAATAAAGCTGGGTTTGAAGCTACACGCTTCAAATTAGTGATGTGATAAAGCTCAATTAAGGAACGGACCACAAAAAAATTGGCTGGGTTCGGTCTTAGTTAGGAAACGAACCAAACCGTAATAATTTGTCCCGTTTTGGTTAAATCAATGTTAAATAACAGTAATGTAACTCAGGTTACTTTAAATCCTTTTTCGATAGTTTATCTTTATATCAAATTAATATAGTTATAAATATAAGTTATAGTATTATGGAAAATCCTAATGTTTTTAAAGAAGAAACCCAAAGTATGCCAAGAATTGGCGACCAAGCACCCGATTTTGATGCGGTAACCACCAAGGGAAAAATTAAGATGTCCGAGTTTGCAAAGGACAAGTGGATTGTCATGTTTTCACATCCGGCCGATTTTACGCCTGTATGTACTACGGAAATGAGCGGTTTTGCCACACGGAAAAATGAATTCGATGCCTTGGATACCCAGTTATTGGGTCTTAGTATCGATAGTGTTCATGCCCACTTAGGATGGGTGCAAAACGTTCGAGAAAATACAGGGGTGTACTTCGATTTCCCCATTATTGCCGACATTGATATGAAAGTATCCAAATTGTATGGTATGTTGCAACCTAACGAAAGCGAAACAGCGGCCGTACGGGCAGTATTTTTTATTGACCCAAGCAAAAAAATACGTTTGGTTATGTACTATCCGCTAAATGTGGGTAGAAATATGGACGAAATCCTTAGAGCACTAGATGCTTTACAGACATCCGATAAGTATAAAGTAGCCATGCCCTTAGACTGGAAAAGGGGAGAAAAAGTAATCGTAGGCCCACCAAAAACATTAGATCAGCTAAATGAAAGATTGGCAGATGATACTTTGGAGAAGGTAGACTGGTATCTGGCTAAAAAATCAATTTAGAAATATTGCTTATTTTACAGTGAGCCGTTCCCGTGTTAGCGTATGGGAACAGCTCATTAAATTGTATAATTTTTAAAATGTAATAGATGAAAATCAAACAATTTCAGGACAAACCTCTTGCCCACTATTCTTACGCTATAGTTAGCGGCTCTAAAATGGCACTGGTAGACCCATCAAGGGACCCAAAGCCCTATTATAAGTTTGCAGAGGAAAACAACGCGCAGATTGTTGCGGTTTTTGAGACTCATCCCCACGCAGATTTTGTAAGCGGTCATTTACAGCTGCACAAAGAAACCGGTGCTGTAATATATATTAGCAAGTTGGTTGGAGCAGAATATCCTCACGAAACTTTTGATGATGGCGATACAGTGTCCATGGCCGAGGTGACGTTTACGGCATTGCATACGCCTGGCCACTCACCGGACGGGATTACAATAATTGCCAACGATAAAAATTCAAACTCCGCCATGTTCAGTGGGGACACCTTGTTCATTGGTGATGTGGGCAGGCCCGATTTACGTGAGAAGGCAGGGAATATGCAAGCAAAACGAGAGGAACTGGCCAAAGCCATGTTCCATACAATTCAGAACAAGTTCAATCATCTACCGGACGAAACCATTGTGTACCCGGCCCACGGTGCCGGATCGCTTTGTGGCAAAAATATGAGCACCGATTCTTCTAGCACCTTAGGAAATGAACGCAAGTATAATTGGGCCTTTAAAGAACAGACCGAAGATAAATTTGTAAGCCATATCACGGCAGACCAACCTTTTATACCTTCCTATTTTGGATTTAATGTGGATGTAAACAAAAACGGAGCAAGCGATTTTGAAAACAGTATAGCCGCTATACCTTTCATATTTAAGGTGTATTCGCTGGAAAAACATAAAGCAGTGGTAGATACGAGAGATCAAGTAGATTTTAAAAGAAATCATTTGCCCAATGCCGTAAACATTATGGCGCGAAACGAAGATGATAAAATAGAAACTTGGTTGGGATCTATTATTGCTCCTAAGGAACCCTATTATCTTGTTGTGGAGAGTATTACGAGAAGACAAGAAATTCTCGAGCGCATTGCTAAAATAGGATATGAGACACAGATAGAGGCCGTTGTAACTATGGCGGATATTCCTTTGGAAGATGCAGCTGAACTTGATCTTAAAAATTTCAAAAGCAATCCAGATGCCTACACCATAGTGGACATCAGAAATAAAAGTGAAGTGCAAGAAGGGAAATATTTTGAAAAGGCCATGAATATACCCTTGAACGAGCTGCGGCAGTGCATTGGCGATATTCCTACGGATAAACCCATTGTCGTACATTGTGCGGGTGGCTATAGAAGTGCTGCCGGGGCCAGTATTATTTCAAAAGAAATTAAGGAAGTTAAGGTATTTGACCTCAGCGATAACGTAACTAATTTTAAATAAGAAAAAATGAACAATACGAAGCTATCCAATATTGGATTAAATAAGGAACGTACTATGGAAATAGCAAATCATTTAAATGATCTGCTGTCCAATTATCAATTGTTCTATATGAACCTAAGAGGATTTCATTGGAATATAAAAGGAAAGAAATTTTTTGAGCTACATCTAAAATTTGAGGAGCTTTATAATGACGCCCTTATTAAGGTCGATGAGATTGCCGAGCGCGTCTTAACTTTGAGCGGCAGTCCTTTGCATACTTTTTCAAAATATCTGGAACATTCAGAAATCAAAGCTACTGAAAACATAGTTGACGGAGATACGGCGGTCGATGCTATTCTTAACAACCTATCCATACTGTTACAAAAAGAACGGGCAATCCTGAGCGTTGCCGCAGAAGCTAAGGATGAGGGTACCGTGTCCCAAATGAGCGATTATATTGTGGAGCAAGAAAAATTAGTATGGATGCTATCTGCCTATAAAGAGTAGACTAGTGAGGTTTTTCTTATAAGAGTTGTTTAGAACACATTCTAATCTACCTAAAATAGGGGCAACTTCTTTTTAAATACTGCTAGAAGTGTTAAAAGGAAGATTATAAAATAAAAAGGGGGCTTCAAGCCCTCTTTTTTATCTTTAAAATACATAACGCAGAAAGGCAAATAAATTTCCTCTTTACTTGTCGATAGGCGTCGGTTCCATACCGATTATAAACCATATTTGCTATGGCGGTAACAATGCCAAGGAATAGCTGAGGTTTCTGTTCTTGGTATATACATCAGCAATTTCTAAGGGATGTTAAACGATGCTAAAAATCGATACCGGACATAATTTCAAAACTCGTTCTATACATCCGCTCTACAACTTGTAGGCCTGTTATGGTTAAAATCAAAAAAAATCAAAAAACTTTATTATCATCTAGCCCTTTGTAACCGTTGTTACGTTCTCCAAGGTTGAAGGTTTCTATCTTTACATAAAAGATTAGTGTTATGGATGTTGAAATTCTTGCCCGTATCCAGTTTGCCTTTACTATTGCCTTTCATTACATCTACCCGCCATTGAGTATTGGTATTGGCTTAATCATGGTAATTATGGAAGGTCTGTATTTAAAAACAGGTAATAAACAGTATGAGGTATTGACCCGTTTTTGGTTGAAGATTTTTGCCATTACTTTTGGTATTGGTGTTGCCACAGGAATTATAATGGAATTTGAATTTGGTACCAATTGGGCCGTATATTCTAGGTACGTAGGTGATATTTTTGGCAGCGCTTTAGCTGCAGAAGGCTTGTTTGCTTTTGGTCTAGAAAGCACCTTTTTGGGTATTCTACTTTTTGGATGGAATCGTGTATCGCCCAAGGTCCATTTTATTTCCACGTTGGGTGTATTTTTTGGTTCTATGTTTTCCGCTGTTTGGATCGTTGTGGCCAATAGCTGGCAACAGACACCTGCAGGTTACCATATTGTGGGAGAAGGTGTAAACGCAAGGGCAGAGGTGACCGATTTTTGGGCCATGGTCTTTAATCCTTCAAGTGTAGATCGGATTGTCCATGTTTGGCAAGGTGCTTTTTTAGCAGGAACTTTTTTGGTGTTGAGTGTTCATGCCTATTATTTGTTACGAGGACGGTATGTAGAAATTTCGAAAAAAGCATTTAAAATTGCACTCGCTGTAGCAACGATTTTTTCGTTGACACAATTACTATCTGGTCATAGTTCGGCAGACGGCGTTGCTGTGAATCAACCTGCTAAACTTGCTGCAATGGAGGGACATTATGAAAAATCCGCTCCTGCCGATTTGTATTTATTCGGATGGGTAGATAACGAAAGTCAAGAAGTGACAGGTATAGGTTTGCCCGGCGGACTTTCCTTTTTGGTGTATCAGGACTTTGATGAGCCGATTACAGGTTTAAATGCTTTTCCAGAAGAAGACCGTCCAGGGCAAGTAAACGCTGTTTTTCAGTTTTATCATATCATGGTAGCTATCGGGATGTTTTTAATTGGTCTAACGGTATACGCCAGCTATTTATGGTGGCGAGGTACACTGTTTGACAAGAAATGGTTGTTGCGGATTTTTGCATTCTCGGTCATTCTGCCACAAATTGCCAATCAGGTAGGATGGTTTGCTGCGGAAATGGGCAGGCAGCCCTGGATTGTCTATGGACATTTAAGAACGAGTGAAGGGTTTTCACAGGAAGTATCGGCCAATCAAATTGTATTTTCCTTGGTGTTATTTTTGGTCGTCTATGCGCTGTTGTTCCTTTTGTTTTTATATTCAATGAACAAAAAAATAAAGCACGGCCCTTATGATGAAGCCAAAAATCCAAATGAATTTTTAAAATACGTTTAAGCGCAATAGTATGGAAACTTTTTTAGGTATAGATTATCCAACACTTTGGTATTTGGTAGTAGGCTTACTATTTTCCGGCTATGCTGTGCTAGAGGGGTTTGATTATGGCGCAGGATCATGGCATCTGTTTTTCAAAAAGGATTTGAGCCGCAGGATTGCCATCAATGCTATTGGCCCGTTATGGGATGCCAATCAGGTATGGCTTATTATTGGTGGTGGTGCATTATTTGCAGGTTTCCCCGTAATGTATGCCACTATGCTTTCCGCCATGTATATTCCATTTATGCTGTTTTTGATGCTTTTGGTCCTACGTTCTTCGGCAATTAAATTCAGGAGTTCGGAGGAAATGCCTTGGTGGCGGAAAACTTGGGATATTATCTATTTTGGTTCCAATGTATTAATAGCCTTTTTATTAGGGGTTGTTTTGGCAAACGTATTACAAGGCTTTGAATTGGGTGAAAATTACAGTTATAAAGGAGGTGTATTCCTAACGTTTTTAAGTCCGTATGCCATTATGGTCGGATTTACTACCCTTTCCTTATTCATGACCCAAGGTGCAATTTTTCTGTTGTTAAAAACCGAAGGTCGTTTGCATGCCAGGTTAACCTTTTTGCTGAAAAGGGGCATGCTGTTCTTTATTGCCAGCTTTGCCGTAACATCAGTATACACTTTACTATTTTTACCCGGTGTTATAGATAAGTTTAAAGAATACCCTATATTTTTTGTTTTGCCGGTGTTGGCGTTTTTGGCAGTTGCCAATGTACCACGTTTGGTATCCAAGAAAAAGTACGGCCAGGCGCTTATTTTTTCTTCTTTGACTATGGGGTTTTTATTAATGCTGGTGGCTTTTCAGTTATATCCGGTCCTATTGCCGTCAACAATCGATTCAGCGTATAGCGTAACCATTTATAATGCCGCGTCATCGCAAAAATCTTTAGGTATTATGCTAACTATGGTCGTCATTGGGGCACCAATTTTATTGGGATACTTGGCATTTTTGTACAAAACATTTAATGGAAAAGTGGTCTTGGACGATACCAGTTATTAATTTTAAGGTATTGAAAATAAGCTTTAAACTGGTTTAGCTTAAAGCTTATGGCGCAGAGCAGTAGGCAAAAAAATAGGTATGGGCAAATAGATGGTTGTTTGTCTATGAAAAGCATTCCTTTAATCGGGGATGCTTTTTTTTGCTTTGTAACAAAAGTTGCTGTAGGGTCAGTTTTAAATCAGCAACTTTATACAGTATCAAAAAATATCTCAAGAATGACAAATCAAATAATTTATAAAAAGGTAGCCATAGGACTTTTAGTAGGCGCCACTTTGCTTTCTTGTAAAGAAAATAAATCTAAGCAGGCGACGATAGATAAAATTTCAGCAGAAGTTACTATTGCTGGAAAGACTGAAAATACGCCCGATATGGAAGACTATTTTCCTGGAGCCAACTTCATGAAAATTATTTTTAAGGAACAAAATGGTTTGTCGCTTTCAGAAGAGCAAGTACTCTTATTTAGGCAATGGCGAACAGAGCACCAATCAAAGGTGGCTGGTAAAATAAAACAAATTTCAACCTTGGAAAAAGAGCTAAAAACCCTTTCCCAGGAAGGTGCTGAAAAGGACGAATTGTTGAAAAAAGTAGAACTAACCAACACCCTTAGACAAGAAGTTGCGAGTACCAAACTAAATTGTCGAAAGCTACTTAAGAATAATCTAAACGCAAAGCAGTGGCAAACCTTGGTTACGGATTACCAGCTTAATTATCCTTTTGTGGAACGCACTAAAATGATGGACATTATACAACACGTGAACCCATTGCCCAATTATATGAGTGTGATAAATGCCAACATTTCCGAATTGGAAATTTCTGCTGATGAAAAAGAGATTCTGGATGCTTGGAGTTTGGAAAACCATCCGAAAATGATGGAAATGGCAAATAAAATAATCTCCTTAGAAAAGGATATTTATAAAGAATCGCTAAAAGACACTTCTAAGGAAATCATATTGCAAAAATTCAAGCAAATCAACACAATTAGAACCCAGATTGTTGAGAAAAAAACAAATTGCAGAAACCTTGTCAAAACAACATTGTCAGAAAAACAATGGAACAATTTGGTTGACAAAACCATGTAAGTGTGTATGACAATGCGAATGATTTATATCATTCCAAATTTTCAAATCATAGTCTAACTTTCTATCAAATATTTATAACATGTCAAAAATAGTTATCCTTGGTGCTGGTATTTCGGGTCATGTGGCCGCTGCTCACCTTCGCAGAAAGCTTTCAAAAGAACACAAGGTAGTGGTGGTTTCGCCCAACAGTAATTACCAATGGATACCTTCCAATATTTGGGTAGGCATCGGTAGAATGACCTCAAAACAGATTTTGTTTCCTTTAGAACCTTTATATAAGAAAAAAGGCATTGGGTATAAGCAGGCCAAAGTCACCACGTTTCATCCCGAAGGTAATGCGGAAGTTGGAAAACCTTTTGTGAATGTAGAATATGTGAAGGGTGAACAAAAGGGCAGCACTGAGAAAGTTACCTATGATTATTTGATTAATGCAACAGGTCCCAAGCTGGCTTTTGATATGACAGAGGGATTAGATCCCGGTACCAACAAAGCATATTCGGTATGTACCTATGGTCATGCAGAACACGCATGGGGTGCTTTAAATGAGCTGATACAGCAAATGAAGCAGGGTAAAAAGGCAAAAATTCTTATTGGTACGGGTCATGGAAAATCTACCTGTCAAGGTGCGGCATTTGAGTATATTTTGAATGTGGAACAGGAACTAAGGCGACATAAAGTAAGGGATATGGCCGAACTTACCTGGATCGCCAACGAACCCCAATTGGGCGATTTTGGTATGGACGGTATGCTAATGAGCTATGGAAGCAACATTATGAAATCTAGTGAAATGGTAGAAATGGTCTTTGAAGACCGGGGTATCAAATGGATTATTGGTGCCGGTGTAAACAAAATAGAGGACGGAATCGCACACTATGAGACTTTGGACGGCGAATATCACTCAGAGACCTATGATTTTGCAATGTTAATCCCGGCTTTTTCGGGTCATGGTTTTATGGCATTTGATAAAAATAATGAAGATATCACGGAAAAATTATTCAAAGGTTTTATGATCGTGGATGCAGATTATACGCCTAAACCTTATGAAGAATGGAGTGTTCAGGATTGGCCGGAAACATATCAAAATCCGTCGTATAATAATATTTTCGCACCTGGTATCGCGTTTGCGCCACCACACGCTATTTCCAAGCCAAGAGTGAGTAAAAACGGCACCGTTATTTCTCCTGCACCACCGCGTACGGGTATGCCATCGGGTATTACGGCAAAACTAGTGGCCGATAATATCATTGATACCATCAACGGAAAAAAAGAACTGCACCATAAAGGTTCTATGGGGAATATGGGTGCTGCCTGTATTGCATCTGCCGGGTATGGGATGACAAAAGGAAGCGGTATAAGTATTACAACATTTCCTATAGTACCTGATTTTAAGAAATATCCCGATACACATGGCCGCCAACTAGGAAAAACTTTTGGTGAAATAGGATTGGCAGGACATTGGCTTAAACTAGCCCTACACTATGCGTTTATGTATAAGGCAAAGATGAAACCTTTTTGGTGGTTGATACCGGAATAGCAACCCATTATTAAGTGGGTCGATGCTACTAGGAAGCTAGAAATAATACATTAAATATCGGAATTTATTGAGGAATTAAACATGCTAATAGTTTAAAAATGAGAAGAATATCAAAATCCAAACGATTTTTTATGATGAATCCCATAGTTCAATTTTTTAAGTTTATTTGGTTGAGCTTAAAAATTTTGGTTATTGTAGCTGGGGGGCACGGGGGTACCCGAAAAGCTTAGAATCTTTTTAAACAGCGCCTGTCATATTACTTCTAAATCTTTACATAGCAGCCTCTACGGCAAGGTCATGGGGACATTGTTACGCAATACTTTTATTAAATCCCTTCAGTACCTAGAAACAAAAGCTATTTTATTGAGTTTTATGTAACTAATGTTGCTGTGCACGATTATGTTTTTAGTGAACTTTACCTTGAAATTAAATTTTAAGGTTATGAAAAGTATAGCTAAAACAAGAATTTTACCATCTGCTATTACATTTATCATTATTACGAGCCTGTTCATGGGCTGTGAGAATAATGGGACAGAAACTCCTATGAACAATCAACAAGGCACGGCAATACCCTTGGAAGACCAAGAAGCATTACTTTTTATGTTGGAGGAGGAAAAATTGGCCAGAGATACCTATATCTATTTAGATCAATTGTGGGGCGTACCCCAATTTGCAAATATTCAAAAGAGTGAACAATCACATTTAGATGCAGTTGCCAAATTGTTAGATGGGTTTGCTGTTGAACATACTATTTTACCTGAAGGCGAATTTATGAACCAAGAAATTCAAGATTTATATGATACGTTTATCGAAGATGGTACTCTAAATCTTACGGAAGCGCTAAAAGTAGGTGCAACAATTGAAGATTTGGATATTGTAGACCTTGAACACTATATAAATGTCACTTCAAATGCCACTATAATTTCGGTTTATGAAAGACTGCAGTGCGGCTCACGTAATCACCTAAGAAGTTTTGTTTTGGCATTGGAAAATGTCGGAAGTATATATACTCCGCAGTTTTTGACAAGCGATGCATATGAACTTATCAAAAACGCCACAAATGAACAATGTGGTAGATGAAGTATTTTAAAATAGTTTAAAGAAACAATTGAGTTCCCCCTGATTTTTTGGTTTTGTTGTTAAGGCTCTCCCGTTATAGTAATGGGAGAGTTTTTTATTGGCACCACTCTTTTTATTGGCATGGCTGACCTATGTCATTATTAAAGTCATAAGCGAAGCATAATTTCACAATAGTCATGATTTCCATAATGTAATACAATGAAAAGAAAAGGAATGAGGATGTAGGTAACAAAAGTTACTGTACAGGCCAAAAGGACACACTAATTTTGTCATTAAATAAAGAATAACAATGAAACATTACCTTTCACTAATAGTCTTTCTAGTCACTTTTACAATACTGCGGGCACAAGAACCCCAATGGATTACAAAAGAGGAGGTATTGGTTAAAATGAAGGAAAGCAATACTGCCCTTAAAATGGCCGAAAGTGATATTATGGTTGCACAAGGAGACTATAGGCAGACCAACGCGGTCATTTTGCCAAATATAGGGATTAGCCATACGGGTATTGCCACAACAAATCCGTTAATGGCGTTTGGCTCTAAATTAAACCAGTCCATTTTAACCGCCAATGACTTTAATCCTACTTTGCTTAACGACCCTAGACAAATAGAAGATTATGCCACGCGAATTACTATAGAACAACCCTTGTTGAATTTTGATGGAATATATCAGCGTAAAGCTGCCAAAGCCAAGTTAAGGGCAACGGAGTTACAATCTGTCCGTAAAGAGCAATATATTACGTTAGAGGTGGACAAAGCGTACATGCAATTACAATTGGCCTATAAAACGCTGGAAGTATTGCAGAAGGTAAAAGAAACAGCGCTAGAAAATCAGCGTATAGCCAATAATAGCTTTGAACAGGGGTATCTTCAAAAGTCTGATATTTTGGCCGTAAACGTTAGGGTTGCCGAAATTGAAAACCAATTGCAGTATGCGGAAAGCGGCGTGCTAAATGCAAGTAACCAGTTATCTGTGTTGATGAACGATAGTACGTATGCACTGTTGAAACCATCGGACACGTTAATGATCTGGCCCGTGGAAACCGAGGTGCAAGCTTTGGAAACCGTTACCGACAATAGAAGTGATATCCAAGCTATGGAGGCTGCCAGCCAAGCTTACGAGCAAATGCACAAAGCTGATAAGATGACATTCTTACCTCGTTTAAACGCTTTTGGAACGTATGAACTGCACGATGACGAAATTTTTCAGGGCGCTTCGGATGGATATCTTTTTGGGGCGGAATTAAAATGGAACATTCTGGAAGGCTCTAAGCGTTTTGGGAAGGCGCAGAAAAGTAAAGCGGAGTTTGAAAAGTCAAAATTAGAACTAGAACAGTATAAAACAAAAAGTCAGGTAGAGCTGAACAGAGCCATGCGCATGCTACAAGATGCCCAAAATAATTTGGAGCTCACTGCTCTTTCCTTAGAGCAATCTTCGGAATCGTTACGGATACGGACAAATCGTTTTGAACAGGGTTTGGAAAAAACAACGGATCTCTTAATGGCAGAAACACAATATGCCCAAAAACAATTGGAATATTATGCCACCATTTTTCAGCATAATTATGCGCTGGCCTATGTTCAGTTTTTGACGTCGCCCTAACCTCCAATAAGAGAACACCTCTAGTTATGAACAAAAAACAATCACTACATACATTGCACAAGAAGCTTAATACCAACAATATAATGAAGAATAGAAAACATATAATCGCACTGAGCTTAGGGATAGCCATTTTTGCTACAAGTTGTGGCGATAAAGAATCGAAAGCGACGGCCAACACAAGCCCAGCAGTTTCTGTTGAAGTTAGGGCCACTTCGCAAAACACGGACACCAATTTTTTATCGGTCAGCGGAAAAATCGAAGCTATTAACAGCGCTAATATAAGTACCCGTATGATGGGTTACGTAGATAAAATTTACGTGGATATGGGCGACAGGGTTACCAACGGACAACTACTACTAAGCATAAATAATACAGATGTTACAGCAAAATTGGCACAAGTGAATGCAGGTATCACCGAAGCGCAAGCAGCTTTCAACAATGCCAAAAAAGACTTTGAACGGTTTACTGCACTTTTTAATGAAAATAGTGCCTCGCAAAAGGAGCTGGATGATATCACGGCCAATTACGAAATGTCCAAAGCACGTTTGAACGCTGCCAAAGAAATGAAAAACGAGGTAAACGCCCAATTGTCCTATGCCAATATTCGCGCCCCTTTTAGTGGCGTGGTAACGAATAAATTTATAAAAGCTGGAGATATGGCAAACCCGGGAATGCCTTTATTGGAGGTAGAAGCTCCTGGAAAATTTCAGGTCATGGCTATGGTTCCAGAATCTGAAATAGTGGGTATTACAAATAATACCAAGGTAGATGTACTCATCAAAGCGTTGAACAAAGTTGTTACGGGTACGGTAACAGAAATTAGTACCTCTGCAAAGAATACGGGCGGACAGTACATGGTTAAGGTAGTCTTAGAAGAAACCGATGCGAATATACTATCGGGGATGTATGCTACTGTGCAGTTACCAATAAAAGGAAAAGAAGCCTCAAGTGCTATAATGATACCATTAGAAGCCGTAGTTGAAAATGGGCAACTTAGCGGAGTATATACCGTAAGCCAAAGCAATACCGCTTTGTTACGCTGGTTACGTTTGGGAAGAACCATCGGTGATGAGGTAGAGGTGCTCTCAGGCCTATCTGCTGATGAGCAGTATATCATTAAATCCGAGGGTAAACTCTATAACGGCGCAAACATTTCAATTCAATAAAAAGCTTGCGTTAGGGATTGCAACGGTTACCCCACAGAGAACGATAGTTGCTGAGGAGTAAGAGTGTAAAGCCCGCCCGAAGGCCCAACTAATAATATAAAAAGAATGAAGGAAGGAATAGCAGGCAAGATTGCCAAGATGTTCATAAGCAGTAAATTAACGGTGCTTTTAATGATTGTTTTCATGGTCATTGGGGTGTACAGTTCATTTCTGATACCTCGTGAGGAGGAACCACAGATAGATGTGCCCATGGCAGATATTTTTGTTGGCTATCCCGGTGCGAGTCCGACCGAGGTGGAGTCCCGCGTCATAAAGCCATTAGAGCAATTGATCAGCAATATTAAAGGGGTGGAATATGTGTATTCGACATCCATGAAGGAGCAGGGGATGGTCATTGTACAGTTTTATGTTGGCGAAGATATTGAGCGCTCCTTTGTAAAGCTGTACAATGAGATCAATAAGCACATGGACCAAATGCCGAAAGGGGTAACTTTTCCTTTGGTAAAGACCCGTGCCATTGATGATGTACCCATGTTGGGTTTAACACTTTGGAGCGAAAACTACGATAGTTACCAGTTGGGCCAGATGGCACAGGAGCTGGAGAGCGAGATCAAGAAGGTAAACGATGTGGCCGTAACCCATAAAATAGGAGGGCAGGACCGCCAATTGCGCGTGGTGCTGGACAAGGAAAAGCTAGCAGCCAGTGGACTGGATTTTTTAACGGTGGCCGAAATGATAGAGGCGAATAATGCGCAATTAAGTTCGGGCAGTTTTGATAAGAACGATACCGAATTTCTGGTAACTACAGGGAATTTTCTAGCAACGGTAAGCGATGTGGAGAACCTTGTTGTGGGCGTACAACAGAACCGTCCTATTTACTTGAAACAAGTGGCACAAATTATAGATGGTCCAGAAGTACCTCAGAATTACGTAAGCCTTGGTTTTGGCCAGGCTAGCGATAAGGCCGAAGCGTACCGGTCGGAATATCCAGCGGTGACGCTTTCTGTAGCTAAACGAAAGGGTGCGGATGCCATGAATATCGCAGAAGTAATTATTGATAAGGTAGACCACCTGCGGACAACGCTGATTCCGGACGATGTACATGTGGAGGTGACGCGAAATTATGGGGAAACTGCTTCACACAAGGTATCGGAACTATTGTTGCACCTTATTGGGTCTATCATTGCAGTAACCTTTGTGGTGATGTTGGCCATGGGTTGGCGTGGCGGTCTCGTAGTATTTTTATCGGTGCCCATTACGTTTGCACTGACCTTATTGAGCTATTACATGCTAGATTATACTTTAAACAGAATAACCCTTTTTGCTTTGGTATTTGTTACCGGTATTGTGGTAGACGACTCCATAATCATAGCCGAGAACATGCACCGGCATTTTCGAATGAAGCGACTGCCCTTTAAGCAAGCGGCGCTTTATGCCATTAACGAAGTGGGCAACCCTACTATTTTAGCCACCTTTACGGTGATAGCTTCGGTATTGCCTATGGCTTTTGTTTCCGGTTTAATGGGGCCGTATATGGCGCCAATGCCTATTGGAGCTTCGATAGCCATGATTTTATCCTTATTTGTGGCCTTAACGATTACGCCATATTTAGGTTATATTTTCTTGAGGGAAAAGGAAAAAAAGGGACAGCCGGAAAAGGTAGAAAAGCCGTTGGAGGATACCCTTATTTATAGGTTATACGATAAATTTGAACGACCGTTGATAGAGAATTCTAAAAAACGCTGGTTGTTCTTGGGAGGTACTTTTCTTTTATTGATCGGGTCCATGGTGCTGTTCTTTACAAAATCGGTTGCGGTGAAAATGTTGCCTTTTGATAATAAGAACGAATTTCAAGTGGTAATTGATATGCCCGAAGGTACTACATTGGAACGCACGGGAGTTGTTGCCAAGGAAATTGCTCAATATCTAGCTACCCGACCCGAAGTGATCAACTATCAAAACTATGTTGGCACTTCTGCACCCATTACTTTTAATGGTCTGGTACGGCATTATGATTTACGCGGTGGTAGTAACATGGCCGACATTCAAGTGAATTTGGTAGATAAGGGAGAACGTAGTGCCCAAAGTCATGATATAGCAAAACTATTGCGTCCAGAAATACAGCGTATTGCTTCGAAGTACAATGCTAATGTAAAATTAGTGGAAGTGCCCCCAGGACCGCCAGTTTTGTCTACCATTGTAGCCGAGGTTTATGGGCCGGATTATCAAGAGCAGATGCGGATTGCAGATGAAATTCAAGGTATCCTAAAAAATACCGAAGATGTGGTGGATATCGATTGGATGGTAGAAGCTGACCAAAAAGAGTATCAATTCACCATTGATAAGGAAAAGGCTATGCTGTACGGCGTAGCACCCATGCAGGTTGCCCATACCATGAACATGGCCTTGAGCAACCGTCCTGTCACTACCTTATATGATGAGGATGCCACCCAGCAAATAGGTTTAATCTTGGCATTGGATGAAAAGGAAAAATCTACCATAAACGATATCAGCCAGTTAAAAATTGCTTCTAAGATGGGTACAATGGTTCCTATTGCCGATTTGGTAGATATACAGGAAACCGCAAGTGCAAAAAGTATTTACAGAAAGAACCAAAAACGGGTGGTGTATGTCTTGGCAGATATGGCGGGTGAATTGGAGAGTCCGGCATACGCTATTTTAGGGATGGAGGAGAAGCTAAAAGAGATTTCTTTACCTAAGGGCTATGAAATTCAGGAGCTATATTTAGGTCAGCCCGATTTTGAAGATAATTTTACGGTTAAATGGGACGGTGAGTGGCAAATAACCTTAGAGGTATTCCGTGATCTAGGAATTGCGTTTTTGGGAGCTATTATCTTGATTTATATTCTAATTGTAGGATGGTTTCAAAACTTTAAGGCTCCAATCGTAATGATGGTAGCGATACCACTTTCCCTAATCGGCATTGTTTTAGGGCATTGGATTATGGGTGCATTTTTTACCGCTACCTCTTTTATAGGAATGATTGCACTGGCCGGTATTATGGTGCGAAACTCCGTATTACTTATCGACTTTATCAATTTGCGTTTGGAAGATGGTATACCGCTAAAGCAGGCTGCCATTGAAGCGGGTGCTGTACGAACAACTCCAATTCTGTTGACTGCAGGTACCGTGGTTATTGGTGCTTTTGTAATTCTTTTTGACCCTATTTTTCAAGGCTTGGCCATTTCATTAATGGGAGGGACCATTGTTTCCACTTTCTTGACATTGTTAGTGGTGCCATTGGTGTACTACATGATAGAAAAGGATAAAAGCTCCCTACATCACAAAGAGGGAACTAGCAAGTAGGAACTAAAAAGTTGAAGTTATAAGGACTAGAGTGCATGCGAGGCGGCAAATTTTCGAATTAGCTAGCAAGGTTCAATAGATTGCCACCTGCCTCGCAAAGACAAGAAAGTAAAAAAAGGGTTCCTGACTTCTCAGGAAGAAAATTAAAATTTTATAAATGAAACTACTAATTGTAACAGTCGTTGAAGAGTTCGAAAAAGATATCCTAGGACTTTTTAAGGAGGCAAAGATTGAGAGCTTTAGTGGCTCCGACATTGATGGCTATAAAAACCCTACTTCTATGGTAAGGACCTCAAGTTGGTTCCCGAGCCAGAAAAGTGGAGTGGAGTCTAGCTTGTTTTTTTCCTTTACAAAAGATGATACTATTGATGTCATTTTTAAGCTCATAAAAGATTTCAATAGTAGTCTGGAAACAGATAATCCTATAAAAGCCGTGGTATTACCCATTGAAAAATCAATTTAATTTTAAATAAATAGCAACATGTTAAATACATATTTTAGAGTAATCGTAGGGACAATGGTATTGATAAGCGTTGTACTATCTGCATACGTAAGTATAAACTGGTTATGGTTTACCGTATTTATAGGAGTTAATTTAATACAATCGGCATTTACAAAATGGTGTTTGTTAGAAACTATTCTTATGAAATTAGGCGTAAACAAATAACGGTAGTTGTGGCGTTTGGAGAATCCCGTAGCGCTTACGAGGCTTATATTACCTACGTCCTTGCCTTAATTAATGGTGCAGTATGTTCATTAGCTTTGTATGAACCTGTTGGGTAGAAGGTGAATCGCTATCTCTAAGTGTAGTGATTTTAGTTTGGTTTAACTTGCTAGGGCTTTACTGTTTGTCCCAAAATAACTACCATTTGTCCAATAAAGGACAATTAATATAGCATGTTTGCGTTCATTGCAACTGCGATAGTAGCCTACGTACCCTTATGCTATTTTCTCCATAATTTCATTTTCTCCATAATATTTCTTCTGAAAAACCTGAGTTTTTATCGATAATCGGTAAAAACATCAAAAACCTATGAATTTTTGTTAAGTATTGGGCAAAAACCTTTTTGCAACTTTGAGGTATTAACCCAAAATCTTAATATCATGAGAAATCTTTTACATCAAAAAGTCTCGGTTGGATGCTTTGCAGTGTTATGCTGTATGGCGTTGAATGGGCAAAGAACGGCATTTGCATCTATAGAAAAACACAAAATGGATGCTACTATGAAGCGAATGGAGAATTTCAAGGAGTTGAAATCTATGGGCTACTCGGAAAAAGAAGTGTATCAAGACCTAGGTAATGCAAACTTTCTATCTGAAAATTATGAGCAGGCACTTTTTTGGTATGATCGTTTAATGGATTTAAGCGATGATGGGCTATTGGAAAGCTCTTACCAGAAACGATACGATCATGCCGTTTCCAAGCTTGGTAGTATGATGAGCGCGGAGGACGAAGCAGATGAGAACTGGACGGAGTTGGTGCGTGCCGATTACCAAATGACCCAAGCTTCTCCAAAAAAAGGTAGCCTTTCGTTTAGGGATAGGTTCAAGCCCCTGAATTTAGGACTGGACAAAGAAGAATTGGTAGTAAGGGATAAGATAATAGATCCTAGCCTTCTTAAAGAGGTCACAGCCAGTAAAAAAAAGTTGGACTATGAAACTCCTGTTTCATTGACCAGAGACGGGCAAACAGCGTATTATAGCAAAACGGTTTTCGTAAAGCCAACAACTGGAATCTTCTCAAAGAAAGAACCAGTTCATAAGGTGTATAGAGCGGATAAGGTACAGGGAAAGTGGAAAACCATAAGGGAACTTGCTTTATGTCCCAAGGAGTTTTCTGCGTTGCATCCTGCCATATCCCCTGATGGGAAACGCCTTTTCTTTGCATCGAATATGCCCGGTACCTTCGGTGAATTTGATATTTATGTTGCATCTATTCACAGTAATGGCGGAATAGGAACCGCTAAAAACCTAGGAGAAAAAGTAAATACAGAACGTAACGACATGTATCCAAAAGTTATGGAAGGTAATACATTGGTCTTTGCCTCCGAAGGCCATAAGGGTTACGGAGGTTTGGATATGTATACTGTACAAGTATCGCAAAGAAGTGTTGGTCTCGCGATTAATATGGGAGGATCGGTCAACAGTTCAGAAGACGATTTTGCTTTGCAACTGGCTCCGCAAAAGGGAATGGCCTACGTGGTCTCCAATCGAGGAGGTCAAAACAAGACAGCCCACAAGATTGCCTATACCTATGTAGGGAAAGAGGTTGCTCCCGAAGGTGATTTTCGATTGTTGGAAGCATTGAACACAAGCGGACAAGAGAAGTATTCTTCATCGGTTTTTGAAGACGAATAGTTTTTAAAACCACGTTTTGCGCAAGGAATACCCAACCTTTTAAATGCGCTTTTAATTGACCTTTTAACATCAGTTTCTAATTCTAATTAATTGGTTTAGCGACTGTTGTAGGACATTATTTTACCTAAAACATAAAACATATTCAAATGGACTTCACACATAAAATGGCTGTAAGATTAGTTCTTTTTTTACTTTTTACTACTCTAGGTGGAAACTTACCGATACTTAGTCAAGAGGCGAAAACTGAGATTGCTACTTCGGGAGCATACCACAATCAACTTTTTTTTAATCGATTTTTAATTAACCCTACCTTTTCTTTGGTTCGGGAAAATAAATCTTATTTAAACATACTGCACCGAAACCAATATGCAACGTTCGATGATAATAGTCAAAACTATTTTTTGGGCTTTAGTAATAAGTTGAACGACCGAACAGCAGTAGGTATAGGAGTCTATAGTCAATCAACTGGTGTACTACAAGAATTTGGATTTAATGCTAATTACGCCACAGCTGTAAACTTAGGTGCGAACAGTAAGCTGGCTTTTGGTACCAATATCACTTATATAAATAAGGGTGTGGATAAGAATAGGGTGGTCATATCGGAACAAGACCCAACTATTTCCGATGCCAGGAAAGAAAGTAAGATTGCCATACAACCCGGAATGAATCTATCCTTAGGTAATTTTGATTTTGGAGTTTACGCAGAAGACTTATTTCGGTACAATCAGACTACGGAAGAGTTTGTAATGAACTTATCCTTGAATAGTGTAAAGGCATCTGTTCAATATACCCATGAGTTTCAGGCGACCAGAGGACTTTTTCAAAACGCTCGGTTGATGCCTTTGGCACAAATAGGCCAGAACTTGGACGGTAGCCTTTATTACTTAGGCTCATTGGTATTGGATATGCCAAATTATGGTTGGTTACAGACCACGATAGATCAAGAGTATGGCATGTCTGCAGGGGTAGGTTTTAATTTGAGCAAAACCATGTCTCTTGGGTATTTAATGGAGAAAGACCTATCACGGCAGGAAGCCAATTTAGGATGGAACCATGAGTTATCCTTGGCTTATACATTCAAAAACGAAAATAGTATGGCCAATAGTTATGTAGACAATTCAAACGATAGTAAGATAGATAGAATCGTACGTAATTACGAGGCGCAGATTTCTGATTTGTTGGCCGAAAAGGATAAAAAGGAAAAGGAAGCCAAGTTCAATGAGCAAATAGCCAATGGAGCTCTGGATGAAAACACCTTGGCCTATCAAAACAAGCTTATTTTAGATGAACTTATGATACGTCAAGATTCTATCGAGGCATCCCGTATTGCCGCTTTTGAGAATCGATTTGAGACTATCGTTAGACTTTTACGTAACGATATCAAAGACAATATAAAATCAAGCTTACAGGGATACAGCAAAGAAGAGGAAACGTATTTGGCCAGTACTACTACTAATACTGAGAAGGAGAGCAAATACAATGATTTTGATAGAAAGGAATATGCTGAATTACCAGTTAAAGTGTTGGGAGATGCAGATGCCATTGGGATTAAATCGGGTTACTATGTAATTGCCAATGTATACAAGAATAAAAAATATTTGAATGCTTTTGTAGAAAGTTTAGAGAAAAAGGGGCTACAGCCAAAGCAATTTTACAACAAGGAGAATGGTCTACATTATGTTTATTTGGCTGATTATGATGCTAAGCAGGAGGCGGAGGTGGCTTCAGTATCCGATTTGGGAGGTAAGTATAGAGCCGAAAAATGGATTATGCAGGTAGACCGTTCTACAGCGACTGCTTCTAATATATATGAAGATGATGAGGCCTTCTATAGTCGGGAAGAGTAACAACATACAAAAAAGATTGTATTTGATTGTTTAATATATATGTTTTAGTGGATTGTCGATAAAGGGAGGGAAGGTATCCGGGGGGATGGCCAAACCCTCCTTTTTCGTTTAATAGTTTTACACTTTCGATAGGTAAAAAAAGCAGCTTTTATGCTATTTATATCGACGAACGGTAGTTAATAGTGGTATTTGAACGAAAATAGCCACAAATTCAACTAACATATTTTGATATTATATATATTTCAAATCGAGTAAAGCTATATAGCAAGTTGTTTAACCCCAAATCCCCCCAAGAATATGGATAATTTTTACCTACTATTCCGCTTGAAAAAAGGTTCAGGAATTTTCCTGATGAGAACAACACTTTTAAAGTTCTTAGATAAACAGACTACTTTTTTCAATTTTTATGGCTACGAGTATACGCTCAAGTTGTAAATACCTACTAAGATAGGACCATCATTTATTTTATTTTAGGAACTTACTCTTATATCAATAAATAATACCTGAGTTAGGTATTATATGCCTTATTATCAGTTAGTTAATAAGAGTGATATTCGTATGCCTTTTTTCCCTAAACCACCGAGGCTTAGGGGGTGTTCTTCCTGTTGCTGGTTTATTGTAAAACAGACTTAGATACACCTAACTAAAGACCTTATTAAATTATGTTACTCTGCTATTTATGAGCAGGTTATCATGCTAACCCTTTATTATGAAAACTCAAAACTCAAGAATTATTGTCATAGAAAAAGATGAACTGTCAAGTGCTGCATATAAATCTTATTTTGAACCTTTGAACGAGTATGTTTTAGCTAACACGTATACCAATTTAACCAAGGCGTTAAAGGAATTCAAAGTAACAAAACCGGATATTATTATCTGTGAAGTAGCTTTGGAAAACGGTAATGGTATAGACGCCATTAGCTTGTTTAGAAAGAAGGATAAGAATGTTCCAATCATTATGATAAGTGGTAATAATGATTTTGATCTTATAAAAAAAGCCTTCAAAGAAGGCGCCAACGGCTATCTTACAAAACCTATGAGTTCGGAAAAACTACATTACGCATTGGTTAGTGTGCAACGCGAAGGAGCTGCTTTGAGCAATGATATTATCAAGAAAGTAGTGGCAAACTTCCATAAAAAGTCTTTTAACTTCTTTTCGGAAAGAGAGAATCAAATTGTGGATTACTTGTTCAAGGGTGCTACCTACAAAATGATTGCAGACAAACTGTTTGTTACGACAAGTACCGTCAATTTTCATATCCAGAATATTTACTTGAAACTGGATGTAAATTCAAAATCAGAAGCCTTGACCAAGTTGGAACGTATGTAAAATAGATGTTTTGATGAAAGGAGATTATAAATCCAGTTGCGCAATACAAAAGCCTTTCGGTTTTGTCGCAAGAATTTTTAAATGTAGTATTTCGTTGTAAATCAATATTTTATGATAATCCAGAAGATTTTGGTCTAAACTGGATACCAGAAATATCGGAGCCATAGTTTCATCTGCGCATTTTTGTGCCTATTTTAGAGAATCGAAATGTTTTCGTGATTTTATAAATGAAGCAGATGTACTATTTAGGTCTCGATATAGGAAGTTCTTCGGTTAAGGTAGCCTTGGTGAAGGCTAAAACTGGTAAGAGTTTGAGCGTTGTTCAAGAACCGGAAACCGAAATGTCTATGATGGCCGTAAAAAATGGCTGGGCGGAGCAAGATCCGGAAGATTGGTGGAAACATGTATGCGAGGGAATTGCCAAGATTACAACTAAAAATAATATTGCAGCTTCCGAAATAGGGGGTATCGGTATTTCCTACCAAATGCACGGTTTGGTTTTGTTGGACGTCGAAGGAAATGTTTTACGGAATTCCATTATTTGGTGTGATAGCCGAGCGGTGGAAATTGGCCAACAAGCTTTCGAGGCCATAGGAGAAGATAAATGTGCGGCACACTTGCTCAATTCCCCATCTAATTTTACAGCTTCCAAACTAAAATGGGTAAAGGAAAAGGAGCCTGAAATCTACAAGCGAATTCATAAATTTATGTTGCCTGGCGATTATATTGCGTACCGTTTATCGGGAATTATGAATACAACGGTATCTGGACTTTCCGAAGGAATATTTTGGGATTTTAAGAAAGATGACCTTGCGGATATTCTTATGGACTATTTCGGTTTTGATGGCAGTAAAGTGCCAGAAGTTGTGCCTACGTTTTCAGAACAAAGCACAGTAAACAAAAAAGGAGCTTCTGAAAGCGGATTAAAAGCCGGAACCCCAGTTCTTTACAGGGCCGGCGACCAACCCAATAATGCTTTGTCCCTCAATGTCTTCAATCCGGGAGAGGTAGCGGCAACGGGTGGTACTTCGGGTGTAATTTATGCGGTAACAGATAGCCTTTCGGTAAAGGAATATGCACGAATAAATAATTTTGCCCATGTGAATTATGAATCGGGAAAGAAACTTCGAATTGGTAAATTGCTCTGCATCAATGGGGCTGGAATTATGTACCGTTGGCTATTGAACAATTTAGCCGTAAACTCTTACGAAGAAATGAACGAATTGGCAGCTTCGGTTCCCGTAGGATCAGATGGGGTCTGTATCATTCCCTTTGGTAACGGAGCGGAACGTATGTTAAATAGTAAGGACATTGGCACCCGAGTGCTCAACATCAATCTGAACAACCATACAAAAGCACATTTGTGCAGAGCCGCTTTGGAGGGAATCGCCTTTTCCTTTGTGTACGGCATGGAAATCTTAAAGTCGGACGGTAGTAAGGTTAACGTGATGCGGGCCGGTAATGATAACCTTTTCCGCTCGGAAATATTTTCGAATACGGTGGCTACGCTTATTTCGCACGACATAGAAATATACAATACTACGGGAGCTATTGGTGCGGCTAGGGCGGCGGACCTTTACAAAGGAGATTTTGAGGTGTTCGGAAAACGAATCATAGAAAATGATTATGTGATGACCTACAAACCTTACAAGGATACGGAAACCTACAAAAAGGCATATGACCTATGGAAAAAGGAATTAGAAAATTTATTAAAAACGACATAAGATGGCAATATTAGGAGATAAGGAATACTTTAAGGGTATTGGGGAAATTAAGTTTGAAGGGAAGGAATCCGATAACCCCTTGGCATTTAAATACTATAATCCAGAGCAGATTGTGGCGGGCAAGACCATGCGCGACCATTTTAAATTTGCCATTGCCTATTGGCATACCTTCTGTGGACAAGGTTCGGACCCTTTTGGACCCGGAACGCAAAGTTTTGAGTGGGACAAGGCGTCAGACCCAATAAGAGCTGCAAAGGACAAAGCAGATGCTGCCTTTGAGTTTATTAGCAAAATGGGCTTTGATTACTTCTGTTTTCACGATTTTGACCTTATTCAGGAAGCGGCTACTTTTGGTGAATCCGAAAAGCGCTTGGCTACAATTACCGATTATATAAAAGAGAAAAAAGTAGCTTCCGGTATTAAATTACTATGGGGAACGGCTAATTGTTTTTCCAATCCCAGATATATGAACGGTGCCGCTACCAATCCCGATTTTAAGGTGGTGGCAAGAGCTGGTGGACAGATTAAATTAGCATTGGATGCTACCATTGCCCTGGACGGAGAAAACTATGTCTTCTGGGGCGGAAGGGAGGGCTATATGTCGCTTTTAAATACTGATATGGGTAGGGAATTGGATCATATGGGCCGGTTTTTGGTCATGGCCCGTGATTATGCAAGGGGGCAAGGGTTTCAAGGAAATTTCTTTATTGAGCCTAAACCGATGGAGCCTATGAAGCACCAGTATGATTTTGATACCGCTACTGCAATCGGTTTCTTAAAGGAATACGGTCTGGATACCGATTTTAAAATAAATATAGAAGTGAACCATGCTACTTTGGCACAACATACGTTTCAGCATGAAATAGCGGTGGCTGCAAAAGCCGGAATGCTAGGTAGCTTGGATGCCAACCGTGGCGATTACCAAAACGGATGGGATACCGATCAGTTCCCCAATAACATTTTAGAAACCACGGAAGCCATGTTGGTTTTCTTGGAAGCTGGAGGGTTAAAAGGTGGGGGAGTGAACTTTGATGCGAAAATAAGAAGGAATTCAACCGATTTGGACGATGTTTTCCATGCGCACATTGGCGGTGCCGATAATTTTGCTAGAGCTTTAATTACTGCCGATAAGATTATTTCCTCTTCTGCCTATACAAGCTTAAGGGAAAAACGTTATAGTTCTTTTGATTCTGGAAAAGGAAAGAATTTTGAGGATGGGAAACTGGATTTAAACGACCTTTATAAAATTGCGACAGAAAATGGCGAGTTAACATTGCAAAGTGGCAAGCAAGAGATGTTCGAAAATATCGTGAATCAGTTTATATAAAAATCCTATTGTAGGTAGTTGGCAGCAGGATTCAGTTTCAAGACTGAATCCTTTTGTTTTTTAATTAATTTAGAAGCAAACCTATTAATTTTTTAAAAGTTTTGTACAGCAGTCACAAAATGTACATCATACCTTTAGTTGCAATTATTACACAACCGTCGGACTTATTTTTAGCTTTTATCAAAAAAAAAAAAAAGGATTATCGTTTCATTTTTGGTTTTATGGATGTGAAGTTGGCTAAATTCATGAATCTGACTTTAGTTATTATTTAAATAGTATCCGGATGCGGATGTACCCATGGTGCCCTGTATTCCCGAGTTAATAATTTGGTAGCTTCAACATCATTTACTACAGTCCTGGTTGTAGGGTCGTACACCAAAGCCCTACCCAAATCCATAGACAAGTTTGCTAAAATGCAACTTGCTGAAGAAATATGCCCTTCTTCAATATTGGCAATGGGTCGGGTTCCGTTTTCAATGGCTTCAAGAAAATTAATCATATGGCCTCTTGTGGCAGGTGCGGCATGGAGTTCGTTATCTTTCTCTACTAAATCTTCAGGATATTTTTCCTTTTCGTACAATACGTCAAAATGTATGGGCTTTCCCTCTCCGAGGGGGATAAAATCGGCTTGCATAGGGCTTCCTTTTAGTACCCCTTTGTCGCCATAAATGAAAAATGCCCACGGATATTCTTTGTCTGCTGGATTTCCCCAAGATCGGTGCTGCCATACGCAGTTAAGTTCCGGATACTCAAAAACAGCCGACTGGGTATCGGGAATGTTAGATTTCCCTCCTTTTTGTACATAGATACCGCCTTGGGAACTAATCTTTAAGGGCCAGCCCAAATCCAACATCCACCGTACGGTATCCAACATGTGCACGCACATGTCGCCCATAATGCCGTTACCGTATTCCCTAAAGGTGCGCCACCATCTTTTATGTGGAATTCCATCATAAGGTCGCAATGGTGCGGGACCTGTCCATAAATCGTAATCCAAAAAATCCGGCACAGGTTTTAAGGGAGGATTGCCGTCTGCGCGCATGTGGTAATAGCAGCACATTTCTACGTGGGCGATGTTGCCTAGGAGTCCTGCATCCACAATTTCTTTTTTTACATCTATTAAATGCGGTGTACTTTTTCGTTGGGTGCCCACTTGTACCACTCGATCGTATTTTCTACCGGCCGCGACCATGGCTTCACCCTCCATAACATCTACACTGGTAGGTTTCTGAACGTACACATGGGCTCCTGCTTTTAAGGCATCAATACACTGAAGCGCATGCCAATGGTCTGGAGTACCGATCAATACGATATCCAGCTTACTATGTTCAAGCATTTCCCTGTAATCGACATATTGCTTCGGTTTCTTGCCAGATTTTTGACGTTGCGATACCAACTTAGCTACTTCGTTTAAATGATTTTGGTCTACATCGCAAATGGAAACCACATCTACGTTGGCCACCTGTATTAATTTAAAAAGGTCACTGGTCCCATACCACCCGGCACCTATCAGCCCGATACGTTTTGGAATTTCATTTTTAAAATATTCAAAACTATAAGTGCTTACCGAGGAAAGTAGGAGAGATGCTGAGGTGCCTTTAATAAAGTGTCTTCGATTCATAATTGTGATAGTGTAGCGTTCCTGTAATTGGAAAAATAAAGAAATTAAAGGTTTAAGATACGTAATAGTGGGCACTTGCCCACATCGTCAGTCATGAGACGGTTGCCATTGATTAAAATTGAGTGTAATACATCCATAAAATTAAATATAATGGATATTACCAAAAGTTGATATGGTACCTATGGTATTTTGTTATTCCCTGTACTTTTGGTGTAACTGGACACTACATTTTTGGTCGTTCGTATAAAAAACATTTATTGTATGAATCAAAATCCTTAACTTAACTACCAAAATTACTATACATGCAAATAAAAGAATCTACAGAAGTATTTGATGTTATCATCGTAGGATCAGGTGCTGGAGGTGGGATGGCTACAAAACAATTGGCAGACGCTGGTCTTAAAGTAGCAGTGGTAGAGGCCGGACCCTATTTTGATCCTGCCGATCCAAAAACAATGACACAATTAAAATGGCCTTATGACTCGCCTAGAAGAGGTGCTGGAACCGACCGTGCATTCGGAGAATGGGATATGTCCTATGGTGATTGGGAAGTTAAAGGCGAACCTTACACTCATGAAGAAGGAACCACTTTTAAATGGTGGCGATCTAGAATGTTAGGTGGCAGAACTAACCACTGGGGTCGTATTTCGCTTCGTTTTGGTCCTAAAGATTTTAAGGGTAAAACACGTGATGGTTACGGTGAGGATTGGCCTATAGGTTATGATGACGTGAAACCCTATTACGATAAGGTTGATAAATTAATCGGGGTATTTGGTACCAACGAGGGGCTTGAAGATGATCCAGATGGCTTTTTTCTTCCACCACCAAAACCAAGATTACATGAACTCTTTTATATTAAGGGAGCACGGAAAAGTGGCGTTCCTGTAATTCCTGGACGGTTGTCCATGTTAACAAAGCGTATTAATAACGAACGAGGTATCTGTTTTTACTGTGGCCAATGTAGTCGTTCCTGTTCAGTGTATGCAGATTTTTCTGCAGGTAGCTGCTTAATATTTCCAGCTCAGAAAAGTGGGGGACAGGTAAAACTTTTTGTCAACTCCATGGTACGTGAAGTGACCACCAATGAAGAAGGTAAGGCCACAGGCGTATCCTATATTAGTAAGGACGATCGAAAAGAATACAAATTAAAGGCTAAAGTGGTGGTATTGGCAGCTTCGGCTTGTAGTTCTGCCCGTATCCTATTAAATAGCAAAAGTAAACAGCATCCCAATGGTTTAGGAAATAGTAGTAACCTTATTGGTAAATATCTTCATGATTCTACCGGAAGTAGTGGTATGGCTTTTATACCAGACCTTATGAATCGCGATGTATCCTATAACGAAGATGGAGTAGGAGGTATGCATGTCTATAGCCCATGGTGGGGAGATAATAAGAAATTAGATTTTCCAAGAGGGTATCACATTGAAGTTTGGGGCGGTATGGGGCAACCCAATTATGGCTTTGGTTTTGACCAAGGTAGCTTTAATAAGTTGGTAGGACTTCCCTCTGGTGGATATGGAGATAAACTTCGCGATGAGGTCAAGTCTTATTATGGTGCAATTGTAGGTTTTGGGGGTAGAGGTGAAGGTTTGGCGGTTAAAGATAATTATTGTGAAATAGACCCAACTACCGTAGATGATTATGGCATTCCGGTTCTTAAGTTTAACTATAAATGGTCTGATATTGAGGTGCGACAAGCCAAACACATGCAAGATACTTTTGAGGAGATTTCGCATAACATGGGCGGTATTTATTTGAATAAGCCAGGAAAAGACCGAGACTATGGTCTTCATGCACCAGGAGAAATTATACATGAAGTGGGTACTACCCGTATGGGCAATGACCCAACCACATCGGTAACCAATAAATTCAACCAGTTACATGATGTAGATAATGTGTTCATAGTAGATGCCGGGCCTTTTGTATCCCAAGCGGATAAAAACTGTACCTGGACGATTATGGCACTATCATGGAGAGCAAGTGATTATATTATTGAACAATTGAAACAGCAAAACATCTAACGTATGGCAATGGATAGAAGAAAAAGTATACAGACCATGATTTTAGGTGCGGGAGCATCGGCATTGGCTTTTCACGGTTGTAAAACTGAAGATAAAACTGCGGATGAAGCATTAACGATTCCAGAGGACACTAAGTATTTTGGTAGGACACCGGATGAGTTGGAGCGAATCGAGAAATTGAATGCAGAACAGCTTTTTAATGAACACGAGATGGAAACGATAGCAGTGTTGAGCACTGTTATCCTTCCACCAAAAGAACCGCATGGCGGACCATTAGAAGCGGATGTGCCAGAATTCATCGAATTTATAGGTAAAGATATGCCAGTTATGAAAAACACCTTGCTTGGAGGTTTAATGTGGATGGATCATAAGAGCAATACCGAGTTTGGAACCGAATTCAAGTCGGCCACCTTGGAACAACAAAAACAGATTTGCGATGAAATTTGTTTTCATGATGATGAAATACCGTTGGATGACCAGCCTTTAGAAATACAGTTTTTTGCTCTAATGCGTAATCTTGTAGTTACTGGTTATTATACCTCTAAAGTGGGCATTGCCGACTTAGGGTATAAAGGAAACCAGCCCAATGTCTGGGATGGTGTACCACAAGAAGTTTTAGATAAACATGGCGTGGCTTACGATCCGGAATGGATAGCCAAATGTATTGACCAAAGTACCAGGAACACAGTGGCGACTTGGGATGATAAGGGCAATTTGTTGACCTAGTAACCGTAGGTCTCGAGGTTTTATTAGATTACTTACATATTTAATGAATACAGCATTTCCTGCTGTAGAAGAAAACAAATAAACCCACCTGTAAAGGTGGGTTTTAAGTATATATTCGAAATGATAAATAAAGTTGGAATTTCTCTTCTTGTTGTGTGCTTCTCTTTACCTGCTATGGCACAAGAAGTGGGGCTACAATTATATAGCCTTAGAAATCAATTCAAAGAGGACGTAAAGGGTACACTGGATCTTATAGAAACTTGGGGCATTACAAAATTAGAAGGTGGAGGTACCTACGGTATGGCCATGACCGATTTTAAAAAGGAATTAGGTACAAGGAACATGAATGTTGTTAGTGTAGGTGCCGGTTACGATGACCTAAGGGAGGGTAACTACGAGAAGATAATTTCCAATGCTAAGGCCTTTGGAGCTAAATATGTCATGTGTGCATGGATCAGTCATGAAAGCAATATGTTCGACCTTGAAAAAACAAAGGAGGCAACGATGGTTTTCAACAAGGCTGGGGAGGTTTTGAAAGAGGCAGGATTAACTCTTGCCTATCATGCCCACGGCTATGAGTTTAAGCCTTATAGAGACGGTACTTTATTTGATTATATGGCTAAAAATGCAAAGCATTTTGCTTTTGAAATGGATGTGTATTGGGTACACCAAGGGGGAGAGGATCCTTTGGCCTTGTTGAATAGATATCCCAAGAAATTTGTTTTGTTGCATTTAAAGGATATGGAAAAAGGAACACCCATAAACCAAACTGGCCATGCCGATGTGGAGACCAATGTTGTTCTAGGTGCTGGAGCAGTAGATATCGCAGGTGTGGTAAAACAATCCAAGGAACTGGGAGTTGTGAAATATATGTTTATAGAGGATGAGTGTTCAAGGGTCGTGCAACAGGTACCACTGAGTCTTTCGTATTTGGAGGGGTTAGACTAAAAGGTTTTAAGTATAGAATGTTTAGTAGGGTTATTACTTTCGATTTTTGGTGTTTTAAATGTAGAGTTTCAATTTCAGAAATGATAGTCAGGCCAGATTAAATATTATTCTTTAATGGCCAAACCAACCATAGAATCTGCCGTTCCATAGTATAAAAACCATTTACCCTTAAAATAGACCAACCCTTCGATAAATGTGGTGCCGGCTTTATACTGTCCACTAATCTCATGAGGTAGGCTTGGGCAGATAAAGGGAGTGTCCAATTTTTCAATCATTTTTGTGGGTTCGTTTTTATCGAACAATACCTGACCACCGCAATAGGTGCCTTCTGGATATTTACTTGTTGCACCTTCTCCACTAAGGTTTTTACCGTTATATAAAAGAAGTATACCGTTTTCTGTGTAAAGTGCTGGAGGTCCCGGTTCGGTTAAATGGCTATCAAATTCATTAAGGGTAGGAGTAAAGGAATATAGTAATTCTCCGTTTTCTTTAAGCGTAGGTTCCCAATCTATACCGTTGGAAGAAACGGCTAGATTCACGAAAAGTTCGCCCCAATACATCAAATATTTTCCATTTACTTTTTTGGCAATCAACCTTCCATCTACCAATTCCGTAACTATGGAACCGGACTTGCTCCATACATCTAAAAACTTACCATCATGGGCATCTTCAAAAACTGGACCTTGTTTCGTCCAATTGCGTAAATCCTTGGAAGTAGCGCTGGATAAGCGAGCGACATCGGTGTTCCATGCGGTGTAAAGCATAATGTATTCTCCATCTGGCGTTTCAACGATTCTTGGGTCCTCAATTCCTCCGGGTTGATCCCATTTGGAGAAATCGTCATTATCCGGATATAGTACAGGTTGTGGATGTTTTGTAAAGTTAATTCCATCGGTGCTATACGCTAACCCTATTCTAGAAGTTCTTCCACCAAGAATAGCTTCAGGATTATCTTCGGCCCTAAAGAGCACAAATACGGTGTCGTTACGCACAACGGCTCCAGGATTAAATACATCGGCCTTTTGCCATCTAACGGCTTTTTTACTTACTGGGTCATTGAAAACATAGCTAGAATCCGCCGTCATGATGGGGTTTACCTTTGTTTTTTTGAAATCTAACATCCATTTTTCATTCGGAACAGTTTGGCTAGTTTCAGGTACTTCCTTTGCTTCTTTACAAGAAGTTGCTATAAACAATAAAAGAAATACGACAGCCGATAAATATCTCATTTGAAATTAGTTTTATCATCTAATATAAGTATAAAATTAGCATTTGGGTTTTTTATGGAGTAGGAATTGGGCACCATTATTTTATCAAAAAGTAAATTCCCCTATCTTCATATTTTAGAACAGAATTGTTTTACTTGTAATTTAGAAAATATTAAAAAGTTATCGGGTGAAGAATTGGATATACATATTAGCCTTGAGCACGCTATGCTGGTGTTGTAAAAATAAGTCGGCCACGCGTACTCAAAATGATACAATTGAACAAGATACGGTAATCATTAACTATACGGAGCCTACAAAGAACAAGGAGGAACACAAAAATGCCGTGCCAGAATTTAGTAGCTTACCGGATACCCTATTTATACGTTTGGCAGATTACAGCGATGGGTTTGCGTACGATATGCGGTATGCTACAGAAAACAATTTTCTGAAAGAAAAAGTCTATGATTGTGCGGAGTGTTATACTAGGGTAAAGACTGCAAAGGCATTGTTGGCCGCCAACGCCGAATTTAAGGGAAAGGGAGTAAAAATTAAGTTTTTTGATTGTTACAGGCCTAATTCGGTTCAATATAAAATGTGGGAAATAATTCCAAATCCCCAATATGTGGCCAATCCTAAAAAGGGTAGTATTCATAATAAAGGAGGTGCAGTGGATATTACCTTAGAAACTTTAGATGGGAAGGAATTGGATATGGGAACGGACTTTGATTTCTTCGGAAAGCGAGCTTATCATGATATGACAGATTTACCACAGCAAATACTTGACAACCGTAAGATACTCAAGGAAACTATGGAAAAACATGGCTTTTGGTCCATAAGAACGGAGTGGTGGCATTATAATCTATCGGCTGCTTCAAATGACCCTGTAGCTAATTTTAAATGGGAGTGTGAATAAAAAGAAGCGTTATGAAATACTTACAGGTTGTTCTAGTACTATTATTAACGAACCAAATTATGAGTCAAGATACAATCATGGCATTATGGCCTGAAGGTAAGATCCCCAATCATATAGAAACGGATGAAAGGGAAGTACGGTTAAGCACAGATATTGTTCGAATAAGTCAAGTACAGCAACCCAGCTTGGAAGTCTATTTACCCGCTAAAAAAAATGCTACCGGCGAGGCGGTGCTTATATTCCCTGGTGGTGGTTATGAAATTTTGGCCTATGATTGGGAAGGTACCGATATTGCTAAATTTTTAAATGGAAAAGGAATTGCCGGCATCGTGGTAAAGTATCGTTTACCTTCTTCAGTATCACAAAAGGATAAGCACAACGTACCGCTTATAGATGCGCAGCGCGCAATGCGAATGGTGAGGAGCAAAGCTTCTGAATTTAATATTGATAGGTCTAAAATTGGAATTTTAGGTTTTTCAGCCGGAGGTCATTTAGCGGCTACCTTGGGAACCCATTTTAATAATAAGGTTTATGAACCAATTGACGCTATAGATAAAGAAAGCGCACGACCTGATTTTATGGCATTGGGCTATCCTGTCATCACCTTTGGGGAAGGCACGCATAGCGGTTCTAGGAAGAATCTTATAGGGAAGAACCCAAGCCAAGAAATGATGGATAGATTTTCTCTTGAAAAAAACGTCACATCCCAAACGCCCCCTACGTTTTTGATTCATACCAGTGATGATAAAGGGGTTCCGGTTGAAAATAGTCTGTTGTTTTATAAGGCATTAAAAGATGCTGATGTCTCAGCAACCATGCATATATATCCCAAAGGAGGGCATGGTTTTTCCTTAGCGTTAAAAGACCCTCAACTTAGGGGTTGGACAGAACGTATGTTTGAGTGGTTGGAGAGTCTAAAATAGTTTCTATTATTTTTCTAAGAAACATAGTACGACATCTAATCAACTTTTATATTTTTGCAGACTTACTTTGGGGAGTAACCCATGGAATCGAATGTTAAACAAAGTTTATATCGGTTTTTTCAGAAATTAAATTGGATTCGCTGTGTAGTTAGCGTTTCGTTTATAAATTCGGGATGTAGCGCAGTCCGGTAGCGCACTCGGCTGGGGGTCGAGTGGTCGCAGGTTCAAATCCTGTCATCCCGACTAATACAATTTAAGACCCTGTAAATACTTGATTTACAGGGTCTTATTTTTTTAAAAATGCTTTCAAAACGTACCAAAACGGTACAAATTTTATATCGAACGTGTCCTATTACGTGTCCTATTTTTATCAAACATCTTCTTAAGTTCTGTGTATAAAGGGTTTTAATATTTGAGTTCTCGGGGCACTAGGATTTGAACCTTAATATTTTATTTTCAGTTAGAAGATTTTTCGAAGAGCTTTTGATGGTAATGTAGTATTCCCTCCCAGTTTGGCTGGAAGAGTTAAGGGAATGAAAGCCCAAAAAAAGTGGTATGTCCAAGACATTTTGGTACTCCAGGTTCTTTTGTTGCCGTTTCATCTAGCCTAAATTTTTTAAGATTCCTACGCTTGAAAAATTGTAGCGTTTTCTGAAAAGGTAATGGCACCTATAAAAGAGATACAAGAATATCCTTAAAAAACAAGAAACAAGCAATCTATAAACAGGTCTGAACTGACCGATTATAGGAGCGAAGTGTTGCTATGTTTCGATTGGATTGTTGTGTAACTATTTTTGAAGGGAATTAATTTCAATAATTATTTTTTAACTTTATTTAGGTAAAATAACAATTTGATCAACCAAAAGTCTATCGCTGTATTACCGTTTGTCAATATGAGTAATGATATTGATAACGACTATTTCTGTGATGGTATTACCGAAGAAATCATTAATGCTTTAACCACGGTAAAGGGATTAAAAGTTATAGCGAGAACCTCTTCTTTTGCATTTAAACATAAAAATATAGATGTTAGGCATATTGGTAATCAGTTGGGAGTCTCAACGGTTCTGGAAGGTAGTATTCGAGTATTCAATACAAGGATTCGTATAAATGTTCAATTGATACGGACAAATGATGGTTTTCAGGTTTGGTCACAGAATTTTGACCGGAAATTAGAAGATGTTTTTGAGCTTCAAGACGAAATAAGCTTAATAATTGCCGAACAAATAAGGGAGAATTTTGGACATCTAGATATTTCCAAACACATTTCGATTATTGGCACCAAAAATATCAATGCATATAAACTTTATTTAAAAGGAAGGACTTACCAACTTAACTGGGATTTAGAAGATTATTTCAAAGCCATTGATTGCTACAAACAAAGTATAAAAATTGATGCCAATTTTTATGATGCTTATTTTGCCTTAAGTAGGTCGTACGGTATTTTAGCGAGTTGGGGAGTTTTAGAAAAAAATGAAGGGGTAGCGAACGCCAATAGTTACTTGAACCAGGGCTTGCAGATTAAATCCACATCTTATCTGGCTTATTTTTCAAAGTCGTCCCTAAGGTTTTGGAATGAGTGGAATTATACCAAGGGAATAGCGTCTTTAAACAAAACATTGCATCAAAATCCAAGTTATGCAATAGCCTATGAGGGAATTGCCGAAATTTACATGGCTACCAATCAACTGGATAAAGCCTTATTAAATATTGATAAAGCCATTGAAATAAGTCCATTATCTCCCAACCACTATTTTACAAAAGGTAATATTTATTTTCTTAAAAGGGAGTATCATAAAGCCATTGATAATTTAGATGAATGTCTAAGAATAGACCCCAATTTTACCTTGGCTATTGAGACCAAATTGGCCTGTTTCATATTTTTGAACGACGCAACTAAATTCAACGATTATATAGCTTCGATGCCACAATTGATTAGTCCTAAAATTTGTGAAGTTCTTTTTAGATTAATTAATAAAAAACAAGTTGACAAACCGATTGATTCGGTAACTATTAATATTGAAGAAAGTTTTAAAAGCATTTATCCTTGGCATTTTTACTTCCTTATACATTCTGGCCAAATAGATAGAGCACTTCAGGTATTCGAAGAAAAAATAAAACTAAAAATTGGGCAATTGATGAATTTTCAGTTGGATCCCTTTTTAGACCCTTTAAGAAAACACAAACGTTTTGTTTTAATTGAAAAGGAAATTATTTTGTCCGGATCTCTTCCAATAAAAAAAGAAAAGACCATTACCGTACAAAAAGAAACCTCACATCCTTTAAATGAAGCTGAGATCAAAAAATACAAATTGGTTTTAGACAGTTTTGTAAAAGATAATGAGCCCTTTTTAAATGTCAATCTTTCCCTAAAGGAATTGGGCAATAATATAAAATTGCATCCTAATAAGTTGTCTTGGTTATTAAATGCGGAATATGACAAAAACTTCAACGATTATATTAACCAATATCGTTTAGATTACTTTAAAAGGATTGCTTTGGACAAAAGATTCAAAAACATTACCCTATTAGGATTAGCCTATGATAGTGGCTTTAATTCCAAAAGTGTTTTTAATACGTATTTCAAGAAAATAGAAGGTTTAACACCAAGTCAATGGGTTAGGACCAATAGTAACTAAGGTTATTCCCGTATTTTATTTTCTTTTATTTAAGTCGTTCTGAATTATATATTAGAACGACTGACACTTCTATTGTATCTAAGTTTGAAAAAGTTTTTACAAAAATGCGTGATTTTTTCACCCCTAAAACGATTAATGAAGTATAAGCAGTGTTACAATGAAAACGCCTTCAAACAAAATTGACATATCAATAATCATTGAGGAGAATAGAAACTTGATTTACAAAATCGTTAATAGTTACTGTTCAGATAGTAACGAGCAAGAAGATTTAATTCAGGAAATCATCTTTCAACTACTAAAAAGCTATGACAGTTTTGACCATAAAGTGAAAGTGACCACTTGGATGTATCGGGTAGCTTTTAATGTAGCAATATCTCATAATCGAAAATTAAGAACAAGAGAAAAGCACATTTTAGCCATGCCATCTAAGTTAGTCATTGTTGCAGAAGAGGAAACTAACGAATATGATGAAAAAATTAAACAATTAAGAGCGTTAATACAGGAGTTTGATCCATTGAACAAAGCTATTGTAATTATGTATTTAGATGGTAATAGTCATAAAGAAATTTCAGAAGCGATGGGCATTTCGGTCAGCAATGTAGGAACGAAAATTAACAGGATTAAAAAACAATTGAAGAAAAAATTTAAACAAAAGTAAAATGGAAAATATAAACATTCAAGACCTCTGGAAACAGAACGAACAATTATTGGAAAATACTAGAAAACTAAACGGTGCATTACTACGGGAAGTGAAATTGGACAAGGCCAAATCATCTATAAAAGGTTTGCGTTTTTTACCCGTCAGCACCTTATTATTTTATAGTATTCTGGCTTCTTACGCACTCTATTTTATGGTCTCACATTGGGGCACATGGTACTTTATGTTGGCCGGGGGAGCTATTGCCTTTTTTTCGATATGGTTGATTATAACGTCCATCAAACAATTAAAGCGAATCCTTTCTTTGGATTATGATGCCCCTATCATGAAGCTTCAAAAAAAGTTGGCTGAATTGAAAACGGCTATTGCGCAAAATTTAAGGATTGCGGCTTATCTACTGCCTTTTGGGCCATTTGTAGGCCTCTTCTTTTTCAAGGTCGTTTTCGATATCGATTTGATGGATGTATTAAACTATAACATGATCGTGTCCTTTGGGATTGTCACTATCCTATTGGAAGTCCTATCATTGGGAATACTTAGGGCACTTCGTTCAAAGAACATGAATAAAAAATGGCTCAACTGGTTGTTACTAGGGAGTGGTAATCAAGTGAACGAAGCATTACAGTACCTCGAAGAAATTGAAGAATTTCAAGTAGAAGCATAAGAATAGATTTATCTAAAATCATCTTTTCTTAACCCTTAAAGCCAGCTTTCAATTTATGGCCTAGGGATAACGCACCCTATTTTCAAATAAAACATTAGACCATAATTCCGAACGTTCGAAATTATAATCTCGGACGATTGAAGACTTCTATTGACTCAAATTTGCATTGTCAAATTAATACAAATCAATAAAAAACGAACACAAATGAAATTTTCAAATGAACATCGCACAACTTTAAAAAGGAAAACCAGGAGTAGAAACGTAAATCAATTGATATTGTTTCTATTACTCTGTATGACAGCTGTAGTTATATCCTGTACTAAGGACGATGATAGCATTCAAAACCCAACCCCAAATGGTATTGCCACACCGGAGCAGCTATCGGCTTACTTAGAGAATATTGCAAATACTAACGAGATTCCCGGGTTTTCGGTAAATGTTAGTATAGGTAATACCAAAGCTTTTCATCAATCTTTTGGGTATGCCAACATTGCAAATCAAACACCATATACAAATCAAACGGTAAACAACATGGCTTCTGTAAGTAAAACGTTTGTAGGAGCCGCGGTATCCAAAGCGATAGAACAAGGTCTTTTTACACTAGAAACCAATATCAATGACCTGTTACCAATAGCTATCGATAACCCTAAACAGCCAACTGGAAATATTAAAATAAAGCACCTTGTTACCCATACATCTGGAATTGTAGATGTGCCGGAAACCTACATCGCAAGTAACTATTTCATCTTGCCAGGCGAAGATATAACTACAGGTATAGGAAGCATTTTGGTTAATGAGCTAGGAATGCAACAAATGGAGCAAGTAGATTTAGATGTGTATTTATCGGAAATCTTCGATGAAGACGGAGAGCTCTACAGCCCAGACAATTATTTAAATACCTTGTCTGGCACTACGTGGTCATACTCAAATGATGCAACCACTTTACTGGGGTATATTATTGAATATGCATCCGGGGATTCTTTTGATGATTATGTAGCAAACTACATATTCAGCCCTTTACAAATGACAAACTCCACCTATGATATTAGCGCAATTGACTTTCAGAACATGGCAACGCAATATTATGACAGTAGTTCACCATTTCCAAGATACGGAAATCATGGTTACGTAGAAGGCGGCCTACATAGCAATAGCGATGATATGAGCAACTATTTATTGGATATGATGAAAGGAGCCAGGGGAGAAGGATCTGCCTTATTTTCTCAGGACTATTATGATTTGCTATTTCAAGAACAGTTAGAACCTGGAATTGTGCCTTCTGATTTTGCGGAAAACCATGGTTTGTTTTGGTATATGAAAAATGGAAATCTTGTGCACGGTGGCAACAGTTTAGGCGTCTCTACACATATTCAATTAAAACAGGACGGCTCATCTGGATTCTATATAATATCTAATATGGATGGCACCTTTACCGGTAACGAATTAAAGTGGGAAGATACCAAATCCATTATCACGCAAGCAGTAGAAGAATTTATCAGTAATAATTGAAATACAACAATTAAAATACTTTCAATCATAATCAATCAAAAAACTTCAAAATGAAAAAATTACTATTAATCAGTTTCACACTTTTGGCAATAAACGGTTATGCCCAAAGCGATACCATCCAATTAAAAACGGATACTAACGATAATAAATACAGGTTTAGCTTTCCTGCAATAATACTAGGCAATATTGGCAAAGGCGGAGAAAGAACAAATACACAACACATTGAATTTCATGTAAAAAAAGAATTGGACGCTAAAAATATTGTTGGGATAAAATTTGCAACATGGAGATTATTTCAACCGATGGGGATACAATGGTGGGATGGACTTTTGGACAAAATAGACACAGAAAGTGAATTCTATCCGGGCCATGTAAGAGAAACGGGTTTAGGGATTTCCTACCAGCGAATGCTATGGAAAGGGTTGTTTGCTTCGGTAGAAGTTTTACCGCAGTTCAAAACCTATTTAGATGAAGACAATACTAAAATAGCAAACGGTTTTAAGCTTTATACGTCTTACCATGTGGGCTATCACATCGCTTTTGGAAAAAAGAAACGATTCTTCGTAGAACCACAATTTCATTTTCAAAATTGGATGTTCGATACCAATACACCTGAAGCATTTAAAGTATTGGATGATAAGTGGAAAAACTATTTCCTATTTGAACCCAATCTTTATGTGGGGTATAAATTTTAGGTGAATTTCTATAATCAGTAAGATTTCTACATATAAATCAATCCGATTCACCTTGGCGTGTATCGCAGTTTTACAGCATCAAATCAGAAAACAATAAAAGAACGAACAGTTATGAAAACAATCAAAAAACAAGTTTTAGTAAAAATGGCATGTATTATTTGCACATTAAGCTCTACTATGGCGTATGCACAGAATAATGCAATGTCAGGAAAACTATCCGAACGTAGCGGATTTATCTTCGAATTCGGTCTTGGAGGAGGCATAATCGGTGTAGAAGATAGTAGAGGTGCTCAGACCTTCGATAATTCACAAGGAGCTCTTAGTTTCCCAGAATTAAAAGTTGGTTATATGTTAAATGATAATTTGGCAATTACCGCTTCAATGCCAGGTATGATCTACGAATTTGAAGACAACGACAGACATTTTAGTGGATTTATTCCCTCCCTACAGTATTGGATTAAAGACCGTTGGTGGGTTCATGGTGGTGTTGGTCTCGCTATTGATTCACCGGCACTTTATGATATTGAAGATACGGTTAATGACGACTGGAATTTTGGATGTGCCGTTATGGCCAGTACGGGGTATGAAATTTATAAAAAGAAAAATTTCGCACTTAATATACAATCCAAAGTAGTACTTGGTCGCGCTTTTTTAGAGGGCGATGTGCATAGGGATGCAGTCACCTTTAATGTAGGATTAGGGTTTAGCTGGTTATAAAAAATTAAGTAGATTAAAAATGAAGAAGACTAATTCACAAACCGTTTTACTTGCAGGAGCTACGGGATACTTGGGCGGTTATATCGCAAGAGCCCTATCACAAAACCAAATGGCCGCTAAACTGATAGCAAGATCACCCCAAAAGCTAAAACTACTGGAAAGTAAAACGGTTAAAATAATTAAGGCCGAAGTTATAAAACCAGAAACATTAGAGGGCATTTGTGAAGGTGTAACCACCGTAATTTCAACTATTGGCATTACAAGACAAAAAGATGGCTTAACCTATATGGATGTAGATTATCAGGCGAACCTTAACCTGTTGAACGAAGCCAAAAGAGCAGGCGTTAAAAAGTTTATCTATGTATCAGCAATCAATGGAAATACCTACAGGCATCTTAAAATTTTTGAAGCCAAAGAAATGTTTGTAGATGCATTAAAAAGTTCTGGATTGGACTTTACGGTAATTCGCCCGAATGGATTCTTTTCAGATATGAAAGATTTCTTGGATATGGCCAGGAAAGGAAAAGTCTACCTTTTTGGACATGGTGAACAAAAATTAAATCCCATTCATGGCGAAGATTTGGCTATTGTTTGTTTACAGGCAATCAACACGAACAATAAAGAAATTATAGTTGGCGGGCCAGATGTATTAACATTAAATGAAATCGGGGAGATGGCTTTGGATGCATTGCGAAAACCAAAAAAGATAATTCATTTACCAGATTGGATAAGAAGGTTTGTTATTTGGGTTTTTCGCACGTTTACTTCATCTAAAACCTATGGCCCCGTCGAGTTTTTTTTAACCCTAATGGCAGAAGATAATATTGCTCCACGTTTTGGGGAAAAACGATTGTATGATTTTTTTAGGGAAAACAGTAAATAAAAAATACGTCATGTTTAAAAAATATCGAATTATAAAATGGGTACTGGCATCGTTAGCTATTGTTAGTATGATATTAATTTTCATAGGAGTATATATTGCCAGTCTCTTGCCGGCAGAAGACATTACATTAAGTAATAGCCAAGCTAGCGAGATAGTATACTTAAATAAAAATGTGCCCTTTAATAGAGGGAAAATTCTTGCGGTTGTTACCAGCACTGATGTTATGGGTGCTAGCGGCAAGGGAACGGGTTATGAGTTAACCGAATTAGCGCGAGCATATTATGTTTTTACGGCTAACGGTTTTGACGTAGATATCGCTAGTCCACTAGGTGGAAATCCTCCAGTGGTATTAGATAAGGACGATATGGGGATTTTTGATTATGCGTTTTTAAATGATGTAAGCGCACAGTCCAAAGTACGTAATACCTTACCATTAAAAGATGTTATTGGAGAGGATTACAAAGCTATTTATTTAGTTGGAGGCAAAGGCGCCATGTTGGATTTTCCAGACAATAAATATATTCAAACCTTGGTACAAGACTTCTACACTAAAAATAAAGTCATAGGTGCAGTTTGTCATGGTCCTGCTGCATTAATAAATGTTACCTTGGATGATGGACAATCATTTTTACAAGATAGGCAGGTGAGTGGTTTTACGAATAAAGAAGAGCTACTGTTAATCCCAAAAGCAGCATCGATATTCCCATTTTTGTTGCAGGACCAATTGATTGCAGAAGGTGCCATATTTAATGAGGGCTTAATGTTCCTTGAAAAAGTCAGTCATGATAATAACCTGATAACAGGTCAAAATCCCTGGTCAGTTTGGTTATTGGCGGAAACCATGATAAGGCAACTGGGTTATATGCCAAAACAGCGAACACTAACAGGAGAGGAAAACGCCGTTGCCGTGTTGCATACCTATGAAACAATAGGAGCCAAAGCTTCTGAAGTACTGATTAAACAAATAATACAAGACAAGAAACAAACTGTTTCTAGAGCGTTACTTATAGATCACGGTGCTATTGCGATACTAAAGGCCGATTTAAAAAAGTTTTATGATTTGCTTGGATTAGCATCTTATGCAAAAGATATTGAGAACAAATAAAATACATTTATAAAGAACGCTCAGCAGAACTAATTTAGAATTTATATTATAACAAACATTTTAAACCATTAGCCATGAAAAATTACATCGTATTGATCTGTCTTATACTTTATACGTTCACTACTACTGCACAATCAAAAATAGAAAAAGACGTGAGCGCATTATTTAATTCCGAATTGAAGAAGCAGCTGGTATATAACGGGGTTCTAAACGTATATTCAATTTCAAAATCAATACATATTCAATTAGCAGAAGGTACTTTTAAAAATGGGGAAGCTGTAACGAATAATCATCCCTTTTATACTGCAAGTATTGGAAAAACGTTTACGGCGGCTGCCATTGCACTATTAAAAGAAGAAAGTAAATTAGCATTCAATGATGCTATTATTCAATATTTACCTGAAGGGATTACAAATGGACTTCATATTTTAAACGATGTGGATAGCTCCGCTAAGATTACCATAGCACAGCTGTTACAACATACCTCAGGATTACCAGACTACTTTGAAGATAGCACCATCGATGAGAGTCCAAATATCATTTCTCAATTATTTATGGATACCGATAAAACGTGGACACCTTTAGATTGTATTCAATTTACGAAGGAAAAAATGAAACCCTTATTTCTTCCTGGCGAAGGCTACCATTATTCAGATACCGAATATGTACTCCTTGGGCTTATAGTTGAAAACCTTAGTGGTTTAACATTACATGATTTTTTCAAGCAACATATTTTTCAACCCTTGAATATGAATCATACGTACATGAATTTAAAATCAAAACCTATAGATTCAACTCCTCAAATGGCTGAAGTATTCGTAGGTGACCAAGATTTATCTGGATTTAATAGCTTAAGTGCTGATTGGGCCGGTGGAGGTATTGTAGCAACTGCGGCGGATTTGATAGCGTTTCAACAAGCACTATTCAATACTACATTATTAACTGCTGAAACCTTAGATATGATGCAACAATGGACACCCGAAACCCAAGGCATGTATTACGGTTTTGGATTGCGAAAAATAGTATTTAACGAACTTCATCCCAGTTTACCAAATATTGAAGTAATCGGACACTCTGGGAGTACAGGTTCATTTTTATACTATTGTCCTGCTTTGGACACCTATATTTCTGGAACCCTAAATCAAGCAGAGGAGGTAAGAGATTCAATAGTGTTAATTGCTAACCTCCTGAAGGTAGTTAAAAGTGGTAATTAAATTGTGAAGTGCTATTCAATCATAAGCTAATCAAAAAAGAGAATTTAACTTTACAAGTAATGAACAATAAAAAAGAAATTTTTTAAATTTAATATTTCAACTGTCATTTTTGATATTACTGTTTATGCTGTAATTTGATTTACTTATAATTATTTAGACAATATTTGTGTGTAAATTGTATCGCAATCAATTAAATTACAGTCTGATTAGTAAGTTACTTCCTGTATCGGCAAATAGGTTGAAATAATTGCTTCGTATTTTTACCATTTTACTTGAAATATCTGCAAATAGGAGAGGAGTACTTAAACTGTTATTACTTATAAACCATGTTAGGCAAAGCTATTTTTTTCTGATGTCATTAATTATCCATTCCATCATATTATCTATTCCTTTAGAATAACTTTGCCAATCATATTCAATTAATACATCCGGTTGTACGCCTTGCGTTACTTTATCTTGAAACCTAAATAGCCTTTTTGAATAAGTAACTACCATTCCTGAATTTGGAAGTGTAAATTGTCCCATATCCTGATACCCTGTCGGATTCGAACCCGTCGGTTCTCCAACAATTTTCGCATTTAGGATTTGTCTAAATTGCGAAGCATTGCTAGTAGCTGCGGAAAAAGTTACTTTATCCGTTAAAACATAAACTCCAGACTTCCAATCAATACTATCTGCTAAGTTTAGATAATAGGCTAAAAATGTTCCTACAAAAAAATCTCCACCACCATTATTTCTTAAATCAATGACAATTTGTTTGATGTTATTCTTATTGATATGGTTTAAAACTGATGCTCCAAACGTCTCCATTTCTTCAAAAGAAGGATAACTTTCGAATTTTATATAAATCGCTTGAGTAGTTTTTATAGGGCTAAACCAAAGATAATCGTGTTTTACGTTTGATGGTTTTTCTATTTCAGGAATTACAGTTTCAAGACTTTTAAATTCAACATTTTCATAATAGTCATTACTGTTTATAGATTGTAAGGTTACTTCTGTTTTCCTTTTGTTTTTATCTAGAAATGTAAAAATTGCGTCAAATTCCTTTTGAGTTAAATGTAAGCCATAAAGTAATTCTGATATCATTGAATATTGAGCTACTCTATTAATCTTGGATTGTTCATTTTCAACATATTGTGCTATCCTACTAACTTCATCTTCGACTTGTTCCATTGGTTTTCCATCAATTGCAATCAATTCTTTACCTAAGATATCCTTATGCTTTTCAGTTGTTTTTATAACTCTCCACTGTCCGTTTACTTTATATATCTCAATTGGGAATAAGTGTGTTTCGACACCTCTTAATGAAAATGCTGTGTGTCCATCTCCAATTTTTCGAGTTAATCGCATTAGGTCAATGATTACATCTGTATCAGTTTTTTTATTCAAGTTTGATTTCAACTTTTGCAATTCTTGTTCAAATTCGACCTTACTGATAATGTTGTACAAATCAATATGTTTTTTTTCAAGATTGGTTTTATAAAAGTCGATGTCTTCTGTCCAACTCGCTACATCTATAGATTGAGAACAAGCGTTTGAAATAATCATCAGACAGATAGTAGTTGTTAAAAATCTAATCATAATTTATTTTTTGAACTTCCTGTTTATTTGTACGCTTCCCCTTTTTTCCTCCGTATGTTGGATGAACATATGTAAAGCTATCTCTAAAAAAGATAGAAGATATTATCTATGTGTTTTATAGTAGAACCAGATTGAAAAACTTTAAGATTTAGGGTGTAATACTTACCTAGTAATATGTTTAAAGATTCTTAATGTTATTTTTTTATTTTTACTGCATTTGAGAGTATTCTAGATTTTTTTTCAGAGAGTTTTGCTTTTTCAAGTTTATTAACGCTTCTATAAGCTTCTGAGAGTTTTTTGTATATAATTGAAGAGTTAGGATAATACCTAACAGCTAACTCTAAAAGCGCTACCAATTCAGTATATTGTTTACTGCTTTTTAACCGACGAGCTACACCTAATATATTTCCAACAAAGTAAAAAGAATCTTCGTTAGGAATGATATCAAATTCATATTGCTTGGATAACGTATCAAAAAAATGCATTATCTCTTTAGCTGGATTTTTTGCATTTATAAATGATTTATAAGGAATATCCCATACTTTTTTTGGGTAGATAGTCTCTAATCCATGCTGGATTCCTGGAACAGACATTCCATAATGATCTTCCTCATCTAAAATTTCTATTTTATAATTGAAATTTTGAGGATTCAATTTTTCTAATGCTTTATTTAAATTAGAATATGCTTGGGTTTCCCCTATAGGTCTATTTAATAAATCTCTAGAAGCTTTCCCTATGTATAAAGAATTTCCTTGATGTTTACCAGATTGTATGGATGTAAAAATTTGGTCTTCGATTGTTTTTCCATTATCTGTAAACTGCGTCAATTCAGATGCCAGAACAATATACCCTTTAAATAACTTTGGGTCGTACCAAAACGCTTCCAAAACTGGTCCAAAAGTTGGCGACATCCCAATAATAGTACGATGTGAGTTGGCACGATAGTTTTTTTCAATAAAAGGAATAACTTCATCTTTTAAAAATGCTACATACTCTTTAGACTTACCTCCATAACCACCAAAAAATGCACGCCCTTCTTTATTTTTCAAAACAAGGGCCATATCATTTCTTTTACTTGTATTATTAGTAATTCCAACAATAATACTTCTTGGCATATAATTTCTTTCTGCTCTTATTTTTAAAATGGATTGAGTTACATCAAATAAAAATTCGGCATCCATCACATAAATCACTGGATAATCGTGAATATTTCTATCGTAATTTTTTGGAAGAGAAATAAGCACTTTTCTATCTTCATTTAGTATTTCTGACTTTATAAAAAGTTGCTTTCCTATTGTATAATCTATTTCTGATATTTGAGCAATAGCGTTACTTATAACTAAGTAATTAATTAAAAGTAAGCATATTTTTATATGCTTCATTTATTTAGAGTTTAATGTTTTTTAATAGCTTCAATCAAGTTCCTAAATTTTCTTCTATACTTTAATTAAACTGTTTTTGCATTTTTTGTTTCCACTGTCTAGAAAGCGCAATGATGATAATTAGTACTATTATTAAAACACTTCCTTTTATCACACTCTGAATCATTTTGTTCTGTTGCATTACAAAGAGGAGTGCGTCTACTTTTCCAGTTTGTATAAAGACCCAGTCACTGGCAATTCTTGTTGCAATATCCTCGCTTCCCGTAGTCAGAATAATAATTCCACTCTTGCTTATTGGGTTATATCTGAATGCTGTGTTGATGGGTGGGTTGTTTTTTCCATCATGACCAATAATGTATTCACCATTTTCTATTTCTGTGAATAAAAGGGTCCCTAATCCATAGATGGGTGCACCAAAGCTCTCGGCTTCTACTTGCCACATCACCTTTAGAAATTTCGTAGATAATGGATTTTGATGGCTACGGTCTTCGCTCAAAAAGTAAAATAGTTTTTCTAAATCTGCCAAAGTGGTATAAAGCCCACTTGCAGCTTGTGCAGTGTAGTAATGGTGCCCTGCGATAGTACCATCTGTTTGATAAAAGGCACTTAATCTATTGCTAAACGTTTCGTCCCATAGATAAAATGAAGATGTCATTTGCAAGGGTTCAAAAACTTCGGTTTTCATATACACATCAAACGTTTGTTCGCTTACTTCTTCAACAATAAGTTGGAGTAATGTAAAACCCCCGCCAGAATAGCGCCACTCGCTTCCAGGTTGGATGCTAACTTTTAAAATTCCATCACTTCCAGGGTCTGCATCTTTGGCGTTGGTTAGTGACGCTTCTAAAGACTGCACGCTATCAGGATTTTCAAAACCTGCATAGCCTAGACCATCTGTTAAACCTGCTGTATGACTTAGAAGTCTCCTCACCGTAACTTTATCATTGTCAAATGAACTAGGTGGTAATTTCCAACGTTTAAGATAATTAGATACAGGAGCATCCAAATCTAATTTTCCCTCTTGAACTAATCGCATCACGCCAATAGCCGAAACAAATTTTGAAAGAGAAGCTACTTGAAATACGGTATTCCGGTCAACTGAAGTATTCTTTGAATGGAAAGATTCCATTACTGGGGTACCATCTTTAAATATCACCATCGCCATACTACCTACAAACTCTTTTTTAAGTTCTTGATTCACTGCTGCAACAAAACTTTTTGTTTCTTTCTTCTCAGTAAATGGTGTATGCCACCAACCTTTATCCGCACCTAAAAAAATCACAATTCCCCATATAACAATAAGGAAAACGGATAAACAGGTATATTTTAAAAACCGCTTCATGGCTATTTTTTTATAATGGACCCAAAAACCAAACCTACACCTGCTCCTAGTACTAATCCAATTGCTATATGATTGGTTAAGATACCCACACAAAGTCCGATCCCTGCTCCAAATAGTAATCCTAATTTCAATTTATTTTTCATATCACTTTTTCTTAATTGTTTAACATTTGATTAAAAAAAATTACTTTACCTGATTTGAAATCCAATCAGAAATAATCTCTAGTGCATGTGGTGAAAACGTCTGGTCAATTGTACTGTATTCATCCATTTCGCCAGTTTCCGCTTCTTGAAAAAGATGATTTAGACCTTCTAGTTCAATTATTTTAAAGTTTTTATTTTTCGCCTTTTCTAATGCTTTTCTAATGCCTTCTTGATGGATTTTTGCCGGCACTTGTGTGTCTTTTGTTCCATTTAATGATAATACAGGTATTTTAATTTTAGCATATTCATCGGCAGGATTATAGTTATAGAAATAGCGTATCCAAGGTGTTGTTCTTGCCTCTACCAATCCATTTAGAACTTGTTCTGTCTTCTCGTCTGAACCTAACATAGGCTTTAAAATTGGTGCGACTTCAATACTGTAAAGTTGTTTTAATTCTGACTTAACTTCAGGCAATTTTTTAGAAGAACTTGCAATATCAATTGCCTTTCTCATTGTCTTATTAAAGGCTTCTTCGTCAGGGACAGGAAATGCCCTCATACTGATTACTTGATTATACACTAAATCACTTCCTATGATTCCTGTTCCTGCCAATGATATAATAAAAGCAATGTCGTCTTTGGTTTTATTAGCTGCCAATGGCGCTATAATACCACCTTCGCTATGACCAATCAGTCCAATATTTTTAGTATCAATATCATTACGTGTTTTTAAATAATTTACTGCAGCAACAACGTCATTAGCAAAATCTTCTGTGGTCGCTGTACTAAAGATTCCGGTTGATTCGCTGGTGCCTCTATCATCATATCTTAATACGGCGATTCCTTGTTTAGTTAAGTAATCTGCTAAGACTAAAAAAGTCTTATGTCCTACAAATGTTTGATCTCTATCTTGCGGTCCGCTACCGGTAATTAGTATAACAACGGGGTGTTTTTTATTGGTTTTCGGACTTGTAAATGTTCCCGCTAATGTTACATCCGCACTATTGTTTATAAAACGAACTTCTTCCTCATGATAAGGATATGGTTTTGTTGGCTCTTGAGATCTTTTAGCAATTACTTTAGGCTTATCTTTTGATTTCTCCAAAATCAATGGAAATGTATTTCCGCCTTCTGAAAAATTTCCTTTGATTTTTTGAGTCTCTGCATCAAAAATGCCTTCATACTTGATACCTAAGTTAGTCCCATCCACTAAAAGCGTATTATTGTCAAAAGTTGTAGCCTTTGGTTTTAGGTCAGTGACTCTATTTGTAGGGATATCAATAATTGTGATATAATTTTCACCATCTTTTGTAATTTGAAAGTTAAACTCTAAGGTTTTTTCAGCACTAATTTGCACTTCTCCTGACCAGGCACCTAAAATACTTTGTGCGTTAGTAGTTGCAAACAATAAGATTGCAAATACTGAGGTTATAAGTTTTTTCATTTTAAAAGTTTCTATATTTTACTAGTGTTTTTTCCAAGTTCTACTTTTAAAAGCATCATCAACTGGTGTTTTAAAAATGTGATTAAAATAATTACTCATTGTTTTAATACCTACAGCAGCAATTACACCCAGAATATGGTTTTCAGTATATCCTGCATTCATGAAGTCATTAATATCTGTTTCAGATGTTAGACCTCTTTTTAAGGTTACAGCTCTCGAAAATAGACTGAGGGCTTTAAACTTTTCGTGAGGTACTTCTACATTATCCCTTATGGCGTTAGTCACTTCAACAGGAACTTTGGTCATATTGTCACCAACAAAACTATGAGCAGCCATACAATAGTCACATCCATTTTCGAATGCTATGGATAAGAATATCACTTCTTGTTCTTGCGGACTAAAACCAGAATTAGTTCTGAAAGAATTATATGCCGATACATAACCGTCAAGTAAAGCAGTGTTATTTGCCATGCCTAAATACATATTGGGAATCAACCCTAATTTCTTTTGTGTTGTTTGTAAAATTTGACTTGAAATTGCATCTACATTTTCAATCGTCTTTGGCTCTAAATCCATTGTTTTAGTTGTGTTCATAAGTGTTGTTTTTTGTCATTATCAACAGGACCAATAACTGAAGTAAAGGTCCTGTTGTGTGATTGTTTTTCTTATTTATTTTAGATTGTTTCGGTGACACTTTGATTCCAAATACCATTGGCAGCAGTTTGCTTTGCAAACGTTTCAAAATCAATGGCTGGTCTACCCAAAACTTTAGCTACATCATCAGACACTTCTTGGTTTTCAGGATTCCCTAACACTTCTTGGAATAAATAACCAAAGAGCCATATATAAGAATCTGGTAATCCTGCTTGTTTCATACCTTCTTTAAATTCGTCAATAGAAATAGGCACAAACTGAATATGTTTATCAATAGCTTCCGCCATAATTTCAACCACCTCCTTAAAAGTTCTTTTTTGTGGACCTGTTACGGTAATGGTTTGGCCGTTATAAGTGTCATCTACAAGGACCTTAGAAACTACATCTGCGATATCATTGACATCAACAAAAGGAATTCTTGCGTCCGGCATGGGCAATGCAACCGTACCATTGAGTACAAATTCTAAAAACGCACCTTCACTAAAGTTTTGATTGAACCACGACGCTCTGACTAATGTGTAGTTTAGCCCCGAGTTTGCCACGATTTCCTCACAAGCTTCTGCTTCTGTTTCACCTTTACCAGAGAGCAATACCACTTTCTCTAAACCAGCTTCTAAAGCTTTTTCTGTTAACGTACTAATAGCGTCCCGTGAACCAGGTACTGCCAAATCTGGATAGTAAACGATGTAGGCTCTATCCATGCCTTTTAAAGCGGCTTCATACGTATCTGTGTTTTCCCAATCAAACATTGGGTTTGTTTTTCTACCTACCACTCTTACATCGTGACCTAATTGTGTTAAGTTTTCCGCAACGCGGCTACCTGTTTTTCCGTTTCCTCCGATAACTAAAATGTTTTCTGTTTTCATTTTTACTCGTTTTAGATTGATATTAATTTGTTTCAATTCGTTGAAACTTTTGATGTTACTTTTATAAATAATTGACTGTATTTCTTTTGCTTCTTACTTTGGTGTGCCAATATATGGTTGTCGTTATCACGAACTCTAAACCAATGAACCAAAAGCCGAAATTGACAAAGAAATCATAATACGTACCTCCGTAGGGTAGAATTGTAAAGGGCACTGTGATTATAGCATCTAATATTGCAGATATACCAAAGAACATAAGCCCTACCCATATTCCGTGGACAGTAACTTCTTTTTTGAAATACAACTTAGAACAATACCAAACCACTGGTATTATGATTATCGATAGCCATATATTAGCTTGTTTTTCTGTATCTTCTAGAATAGGTACATAATAGGATAGCGCATATAAATTAACTCCGATTATCCAAATAAGTAGGCCAAAGCCAATAGTTCTTGTTAGTCTCATGATTGTTCGTTTTTTGATTGCTTTAACTTATGCTTCAAATGCCTGAAGCTTTTTCATTTTGCTCTTTTTTATGAAGCCTTTGATTAGTCCAATAAACCAAGGCACGCTATAGCCTTTTTTATGTAAATGTGCTGCGCCAAACTGATAAATAGCGGGACTACCTTTGACCCCATGACCATCTAACAAGCGATTGTAAAAATTGAATAGACACCCTATGAGGATTACATCTTGTAAATCCTTTTCAGACCACCCTGCTTCAAATACTGCGTCAGCATCCTCTTGGATAAGCTTACTAGGTGATTGCGTTAATTTTTTAAGATACTTGTAAATCGGTTTTTCGTTTTCATTTATTGGAGCAGTATCTAGGTCTTCAATAAGTGTTTCAATAATAGTGGTGTGCACCCCAAAGTTATTAGCAACTGCTGCATGTGATCCATAACAGAATGAGCAAGCATTTAAACCTGATACATAGGCGGCAAAGACTTCTTTTTGAGCACTTGTAAAGTTCGAGGCTCCGCGCATGATTTGTTGCGAAGCTTGGTCCAATGGACCCAATCGTTTTCGGTCGTTCCAGGTGATATCGGTGATATCCGAAAATTTGTTGAGGTGTGTGAAAAATGACATAACTGTTCGTTTTTTGATTTAATATTTGTTTATGTATGTTGATGACTTGTCTTATTTTGTGTAAAGCATGCCTATGATTAAGAGCACAAAAGCGCTAAATGATGCGAGTGTTCTTATGGTATGCAAGCGATTCCAAGGTTCCTCAAATTTGTTTCGGAGTTGTTGCAATTCGATTTTTGAGAGGGATTCTAAATTAGATGTATCTAATAGCTCGTTTAAGGGGACGTTTCCAAAAATGGTTACTAAACCGATTCCAACAAAAAAGAGTATGGCGGCAGCAAGAAATAACCAGAAACTGATGCTGCTATTCCTGAATAAATAGGTATTCAAAAAGAGTAGGATGACAGGACCGAAAAACACTAGCATAAAACCGCCGTTGATAATAGCTCTGTTCATAGCTTGAAAAGCTTTTAAGAAGCTTATGTTCTCTAGGCGACCAATACCAGGAGTTACCGCATTTGCCCAGGTAAAACATAAACCAGCTGTAAGTCCCGTTAGCAATATACCTAGCATTAAAATGATAAATTTTAGTTTAAATTCCATGGGTTGACGTTTTGGTGGATGATATCCAGGTTAATAAATCTTGATACTCTTGAGAGGTGAGTTTTATTTTCTTCCCCTTTGGCATGCGTTTTTTTATAAAGACTTGCTTGTTTATATCATTAGCCCATGTATTCATGTTTTCTAAAGTGAATACACGTTTTCTATTTCGTTTGATGTGACAAACGTTGCATTTGTTGTCTAGGATTTGAAATGCGGTACCTTTTGTATTTTTTACTGAATAGTTTGAAGTATATACCGCAGTCAGTTCGTCTTGCTCTTTAATTGGTTCGTAGCTATTTGTAGTGCTGACCGTTAGTGTTAAGAAAATTCCTATTGTTAATTTTACTAGTGTTACCATCATAATGTTGTGTTATTAATTTGATGATACAAAGATGCGAGGTGTTCAAATGAGATTTTTGACACTTAAAGACAACCTTTTGACATTTTACGCCAATTCTTTATATGTCTGGTCCTGAAATACGGCTGCAGGTCAGTATTTGTTTTTTTAGAACGTTTTTTATAAACCGTTATATGTATTCATTCAATTGATTTTAAAATAGCTCCTATTTCTTAACTTAGAATAGTAATAGATTCCAATTATTAAGAGGATGACAAAAGAAAATAGAGAAACTTCTAATCCAAACTCGCTGCCAATTAATAGTTCTGGACCCTCTAATTGAGCTTCGAAAAGTGATATGAATTTTCCTCCTGATAAGGTTGTTATAAATATAGGTTGTACCAAGTTCCATGCGAAATGAAATCCTATCGGAAGCCAAAGCCTTCGAGTATAGGCGTACATTAACCCTGTTACTACTCCAAATAGCACTCCTAAAATACCAGGTAAAATACCAGTATGAGAATTCATAAAATGAGGTATTTGAAATATTAAAGAGGATACCATTAAAGCTGTAATCGGACCTTTGCATTGCTCTAATTTTCTGAAAATAAGGCCTCTAAAAATTATTTCTTCTAACACTGCCGCACCAAAGATAAATGCTACTGTAGGTAAGAATTCATATAAACTTTTAATGCCAACAAAATTGTAATACCCTAAAAGGTATAATATAAATACCACCATACCCATAGCACCGAACCCAATCATTAAGCCAGTGGGAAGTTCTTTCTGGATATATTTAAATGAAAATTCTGAAAACGATTTTTTCTCTAAATATTTTAAATGAAGATAGTATGCCAAAAACATGACACTGGCACCAATAATAGCTGTTATCGACTTAATTAAAGGTTCATCTGAAAAAAGTGAAGATAAGATAGGTTTGCTAATAAACTCTTTAACTAATAATGTTACTAGTATTACTGTTAATGTGCCTGTTAGAATGGTTGAAATAGGATGCTTAAATATTCTTTGAAATAGTGAATGTGGTTGTTTTATCATCATTATATTATTTATTAATTTGATGATACAAAAGTGCGAAGAGTTCAAAAGAAGCTTTTGACACATAAAGACAACCTTTTGACATTTTACGCCAAAAAGGAATTTTTAGTTATGTTTTCTAAAATCTGAGGGTGTTTGTTTAGTCCATTTCTTAAAAGCACGATTGAATGCACTTTGCTCGGAAAAGCCTGTTAAGAAAGCTATTTCGCCTATATTTTGATTTTTATCTCGCAGCATATCTTTGGCGATTTTTTGTTGCGTCTTTTTGACTAAATCGCGATAGGTAACATTAGCCTCGGAAAGTCTCCTGGTAAGCGTTCTGTTACTCATGGCTAAAAGTTCACTGATATGTTGAATTGCAGGTATGCCTGTAGGAAGCCCACCTTTAATAAGATCTTCTACATCACGTACAAATTTATTACCGGGTATTTTAATGCCTTTAGTGTTTTCATCTACTTGCTTTACCAAATAACTATTTATACTGGCATCGGCCTTTGCAGTTCTTAAGTTTAAATCAGACGTTTTGTAACTAATAGAATAATTAGGCTGGTTAAAGCGTATTGGACAATTAAAGGCAGCATTGTAGCTAGTTAAGTCTTCGGATGGACTGTGTTTAAAACTAACTTGGACAGGAGCAATGTCTTTTTCTGACATGGCTTTGAGTACTACCACAGTTGCAGATAAGCTAGCTTCTGTTGAGAGTTCCATACCTCTGCGATGTGCCTCTCTATTGAGTAATACATGAGAAATGTCTCCATCTTCTCTAATTTGCCATATAAAAGTGTTTGAGAGCAGTTTAAAATAGCGGTCACTACGTTCAAAGATTTCGCCAACTCTAGAACATGTGCGCCACGAGAGTCCTAACACACCATAATCCTCAATAATCATTTGTTGGCCTACACGAACCCCAAAACCTGGCCCAAGTTTATCATCTAGTAGCTCATGTAAATCGAGAAATTCTTCAGCTGCAACAACCTGTAAATGTTTTGCATCCTCTATTGAAGTTGGTAAATCTCTAAAGTCCTCCCTAGACATGCCTTCTGCGATGGCACAATTAATCATCTTGAGATATAGACTTATAGAAAAGTATTTCATTTTTTTACCGAACTAACAATGGCAGCTTTTAATTACATAAAATGTTTTCTACTAAAATAGGATAAAAGGTATTTAAATCCTAAGAATTCACGTAAGCAACTAAAAATTAACTATTTACCGTGAACCAGTGCCAAAACTCAGTTTTTAATCTAAGCAAGTAATTTTCATAATTTCAAAGAACAAATTAAAAATGGTGTAAAAGCAATATCTATCTCAATTTTGGAAAAATGGACTTGTGATATCGTTAATGATGGTGGCAATGGTTTTCTAAATATTCAAATGCCTATTAAAGAGTCTTATTTTACTCCGTAGTTCTTCCTGTAATCCATCATCGGAAATACCCTCTTCTGAAAAATTATCGTAGAAATTTGGCAAAGAAAAATCTGAAGCTACTTTAGCTCCTAGAAAAGGAAAATATGTTTTTGCCGATTGAAGAACTGTTTGGCCACCTCGAGCTCCAGGTGAAGTCGCCATTAAAAGCACAGGTTTATCTCGCCATATTTTCATATTTGCACGAGACAACCAATCTAAAGTGTTTTTGAATACAGCTGTATAGGTTCCATTATGTTCGGCAAGTGCTATTAAGAATCCGTCAGCAGTATTAAGTAATTCATCTAGTCTTTTTACCGCAGCAGGTATTCCATTTTCGACTTCAAAATCAACGCCATATATTGGTATTACATAATCATTTAAGTCGATTGAAACGATTTGTACATCTTCTAATAAACCAGATGTATAGGATAGCAAACTCTTGTTGATTGATTTTCGACTGTTACTTCCTGCTATTGTGATTATTTTTTTCATTTTTTCTATTGTTTTGAGATTAAACCATCTATGGACCATTTTCCACTTCCATTAACTAAGACACTTAAGGCAAGTCCTATGATTAAAAGTGAATATTCGTAACCTTCTCCTGCTTGATTACCAAACCAGTTCATAAAAAAGCCATGCTCTAATTGTGTAGTGATAATGATGCCTGTAAACATGCCCATAAGTGCTATGGCCCAAAATCTAGAAAAGAATCCTAGTGCTAATGAAATAGAGCCAAAAAATTCAATCATGATTACTGAGAAAGCGACAATACTAGGCAAACCCAATTGTGTGGTCAACGACTCCATAGTTGTGGAATAGCCATATCCACCAAAGAGTCCTAATAATTTTTGTGCACCATGCGGAAATAGTACCAAACCGAGCGTTAAGCGTGCAATACTGAATCCTATATTAGGATGTGTTGTTACTAATTTTTTAAATAGATTTTTCATAATATTTAAGATTTATAATGTTTTACGGTAATACAATCCGAAAGAGGATTTTTGAATAGGTTTAGGTCCATATTGGTCGAAGTCTAGCCCAAGCCCAAATTGATGTCCTTTGTAGGATAGACCTAAACGTAATTGTTGGAAGCTTCTAGAGTGCGTTTTAAATTTGTCCCAAACACTTAGAAACTGCCCATTGAACCACAAAGACATCTTTTCACTTAGTGGTGTATTTAACTGAAATTGCGCGAATACTTCCGCAAGGCTTGCATCTTTTTTTTCTGAATAAGCTACTGTAGGAATGACCACTAGCAATGCTCTCGCATTTTTAAGCGAAAATTTGGCCGAAAGCCTTTCTGAAAATCCTCCAAAGCTATTATAGTAAAGGGAAGGCCCTATAGCAACATTTTTACTAATGTTCCAGAATAATGTCGGTTGTACGCCTACTTCATCAAAAATTTGATTCTCCCGTTCTCTAAATTTTTGAAAGAACGCAAGGGTAGTAATGTTTAATGTATTCTTGTCATTAATTGAATAACTGGAAAGTAAAGTGAAGTCTGTTTTCTTAAATCCTGAAAACAGTTCTAGTTGCGTGAATTGTGCTTGTGAAGCGCTTACAAAACCAATTGCTAATACTACGAATATGATTCTTAATTTTCTCACGCTTCAAAATTCCGATTGGAATGCGCGAAAAAAAATGAACTAGTTTAAGACTTTTACTCGATAATCGAGATTTTAAATGCTCAGAGGTTGTTTACTTTCGGTTAACTTTTGAGATTATTTTACTCATAAATTCTGGGGTAATGCCGATATATCCGGCCAAATCCTTTTGAGTAATTCTATTTACTATTTGCGGATATTTCTTTTTGAAATCAACATATCTTTCTTCTGCAGTCAAGGATATTCCGTGATTTGAGCGTCTGATATAACTTATTAAAGACCTTTGATATAATATGCGATAAAATCTTTCGAACTTTGGAATCTCCTGAAACAATGAATCATAGTTTGCTCTAGAAATTCCCAGTAGTTCTGAATGTTCAGTTGCTTTAATATAATATCTAGACGGTTCTTTTGTGATAAAGCTCGACATATCACCGGTCCAATAATCCTCAATGGCAAACATCGATACATGCGGGGCACCATTTTCGTCCAGAGTGTACACCTTTAAACATCCTTTGGTAATAAAATATTCGTATTTCGTGGTCTCACCAGCTTGTATAAGAAAATCTTTCTTTTTTACTTTTATTTCTGTCAATAAAGAAATGTATTTCTGCTTTTCTAACTCGGTTAAATCAATAAACCTAGATATATTATTGAGTATAAGATGATGTGATTCATTATAATTCAATTCTTGTGGTATTTGAATGATTTCAATTTAAAGAATTAACCACAGATTAAAAAGTACGATATTAATATAATCCGTTATCAAGAATGTAATTGGAATACGGTCTTATCCGGCTAATCAACACTAAACCCCACTCGCACCCCAAAACTCTCGTGTTTTCCATCACGCCAGCCATTGTATAAATCGACGCGCCATTTACCTTTGAACATCTTATCCATTCCAAGGCCTAATTCTGCATAATGTCCGCCAGTTTCGGTATAGAGGTAGTGAACACCTGCCACCGGCCGATAGTTTAGCTCATCATAAATAAAATAAAAAGGTCTGAAATAATGCTCATAATGTCCTTGAACGTAAAAGTTGGTAGTACTATGCTGATAATATTCCAATAATTGAAACTGGTCAATATCATAAGTTCCATAAACCGTTTCTTTTCCTTTAAAATGTTTGAAATCAACGAAAGTGAGATTATCCTGGGATAAGAAATCCCCAATTTCAATAAATGTCCTTCCAAAGCTATAATGACCGATTTCAAAATCATCCTGAATGCTGAAAGCCAGTTTTTGATACGCTATATCCGAACCTAATATATCATCAAAAGCATTGGTATAGGACAAAGTCAGCGCAGGATATTTTCCTTCGGAAATCAACTGCCCGCGTTCCTTTATCTGTTCATGCCCAATCTGCCAGCGCAGCTCTGCTTCAAAAAGTACTGCTGTGTTTTTCGTGAAACCTGTATCACTAAGCTCAAGATTTTCAGGATTGTTGGATGTAAAACCCTCATCCGCTTCGTACTTCGTTAAGTTCTCCAACGGATTACGCTCGTTCCAGCTCACATTCGTGCTCAACAAAAAATCCTTAATGGGTGAAAAAGTGTGCCCCAGTTCCACATAGGTGCGTTCATATATCTTTAGGAAGTTTTCTTCAAAAGCAAAGGTGTACATGGTGTTGTTCAATGCACTCAAAGTACTTTCTCCGTAAAGCTGTTCGATAGCTCGACCGCCTGACAATTCAAGTAACCCGTTCTTTTTAGGGTTGTAGAAATATTGTGTTTTTAGCTGTGCCTGTAACCGCTCGTTGCCGAAACCATATCTTACGTTAGGGGTAAGCGAGTAAAATCGACCATCCTCAAAGTTTTTGGTAAACCTTACCTGTGGGTTAAATACAAAACCTTCCACGGTATTTGCTGGAAATAGTTCGAATGCATTTGGGATATACCAAACTTGTTTCTTTTCCTCGTTTTGAAGCAATACACCTGAGAAAAGAATTTGTGGCACACTGATTTTTAGCTGTCGTTCTACTGAATATTCATTTTGAACATTGTCATTCCCCTTGTTTTCATCCTGTGCAGATAATACCTGAAAAACAAACAAACTTGCGATGGCTAAGTACAGCCGACTTTGATAAATTTTGATGACTTTCATAATGATTCGATTTAATGAATGAAAGCACAAAAGAATTGAGAATCTGTATCGTAGTAAAGCACATTAGTTCGAGCGGGCATATAATCTTTTCAACTGCAATTATCCATTCACACGCCTATATTGCAACTCATAAGATTCCATTTTTGAGAATAGAATTTCTTTTAAATATTTGCCGCTCAGTTAATTAATAATCGTTTATTGTAAACAGTAGATTTGAATACATTGAAAAAAGAAATCATACTTATCATCCTTTTTTATGTCCTTATGGGCGTGTTTTATCAAACCGTATTGGTCATTGATACAGGTAGCTCGTTAAATCCATTCGGAATGATCATAAACTATGTACTTAAGGCTTTACTGACCCTTCCTTTGTTATGGTTATTTTTCAAAAAGCTGGCTTCTCATTCCATTTGGAAAAAAGGCTGGTTGCACTTTATCACAATGCCAATTTTTACGTTTATTTGGATTAAAATCTATTATTTGCTGTGTGACCATTTTGGTCTTTTCCGTTTGCAAGGGCAACGGGAAATTTGGGATGTATACCTAACCGTACTCTTTTATGCCATTCAATTCGGGATTTTTCACGTATATGCCTATTCCAGAGAACTAAGAGTTCAGGAACTCCTATCGGCGGAATTAAAAAGACTGAATGCCGAAAGTGAGCTATCCGCTTTAAAAGCGCAATTAAATCCACACTTTCTGTACAACGTGTTCAATACCATAAATTCAGCTATTCCCACAACGGCAAAAAGTGCCAGGAATATGGTCAATGAACTTTCCGATTTGTTTCGCTATCAGTTGAAAGCATCACGGGAAGAATTGGTGCCGCTCAAAGAAGAAATAGAATTTGTGAGAAAATATCTTGATTTGGAAAAAGAGCGTTTTGCAGAAAGACTCAAATATGAAATCAATGTAGATGAAGAAATAACCGAAGAGTTGATACCGCCCGTTATCTTACAGCCTATTGTAGAAAATGCTATAAAGCACGGTCTATCCTCACTCATTGAAGGTGGTGTTATAAAAATCGCCGTGCATCGTCATAATGGGATGTTACAGTTTTCCATTTGTGATACAGGAAAAGGAATCGGTTCAAAAAGCAAGGAAGAACTATTGAAAAAAGGCGTTGGGCTTTCCAATACAAATGAAAGATTACTTAAGACGTACAACACATCCCTAGATTTAACGAATAATATTCCCCAAGGACTTTGTGTGAATTTTTCAATTCCATTACATAAAACACAAGAGCTATGAAGAAGGTGATATTAGTAGATGACGAAGCACCGGCCAGAAAACTCATCAAAGAGTTTTTAGAATCGCATAAGGATCTGGTCATCATAGAAGAGTGTAACAACGGCGTAGATGCGGTAAAGGCCATAAATACCTTTAAACCGGATTTGGTTTTTCTGGATATACAAATGCCAGGATTTACGGGCTTTGAGGTCTTGCAAAGACTGGAAGAAATGCCACAAATCATATTTTCAACCGCCTATGACCAATATGCTTTTAAAGCCTTTGAAGTACATGCTGTGGACTATCTCTTAAAACCTTTTAAACAAGAACGGTTTGACGAAGCCGTTCAAAAAATAAAGGACAATGATAAGGGCTATTTATCACAGCTACAGAACTTGGTAAGCGGTTTAAACGAACAAGAAACTCATTTGACCAATATTTTGGTATCGGTGCGGAATAGACTCATCAATATTCCAGTCGATACTATTATTTACATCAAAGCGGATGGAAATTATGCGAAACTCGTTCTAGAGAAAGATTCACATTTAACGAGCTATGGACTTTCGAAATTAGAGGAAAAACTGAATACACAACAGTTCATTAGGGTGCATCGGTCAACGATAATAAATATCAACGCAGTCAAAGAAGCCTATAGCTACCCTTCTAGCTATGAACTGATTATGACCAATGGAGATATGGTAAAAGTAAGCCGAAGCTATTTGGATAACATCAGGAAGTTAATCGTATAATGCTTCTACCGAATTCATCAAATCAATTGAAAAACGAACATTTATGAACATCAAATCAATTATACTATTTCTAATGTGCATAACCATACAAAAGATGGCTGCCAAAGAAATAGATACTACAGCTACCATTTCAATAGGCGGCATACAGCAATTTATGAGCATCAAAGGACAAAATATAGACAACCCAATTCTTTTGTATTTGCACGGAGGCCCAGGAGCGGCGGTTTCATCACATAGCGATAAAGTAACCCAACAATTGGAAGCGCATTTTGTGGTTGTGCATTGGGACCAAAGAGGTTCGGGAAAAACAATCGAGTTTAACAAACCCGATGCATCACCTGCAATCGAGGTAATGAAACAAGATGCCGAGGAACTTTTATCACATCTTCTTACCAGATTCAATAGGAAGCAAATCGTTGTTTTGGGTAATTCTTGGGGTACGGTTTTAGGGTTTCATCTTGCAGAAAAATTTCCTAAAAAAGTAAGTGCTTTTATTGCGGTAAGTCCTATAGTCAAACATACTAAAAGTCAAAAAATGACTTTGGAAGTATTGCAAAATCATTTCAAGAAGAATGACAATACCAAAGCTTTAGAGCAACTAAGTACCGTGAAAATTCCTTTCGAAAATGCAGAACAGATGCTTATTCTACATCGTTGGGAAACCGTTTATAATGGAAGTGAGTTTCCTCATGAACAATACAAACAATATCTATCATATTTTGAAGGCTGGTCATCCCTATGGATGCCATTATATCAACAGTTGTATGGAATAGATTTAGAAAAGCAAGTCCCAATGTTAGAATGTCCGGTTTATATTTTGATAGGTGATAAAGACTTGACAACACATCACGAGATAACCAAAGCATATTTTGATGTACTTAAAGCACCTCAAAAAGAATTATTTTGGTTAGAAAATGTTGGGCATAATATTCCAGGAGTTGCTGGTGATAGAATGCAAGAAATCGTTATTGAAAATATTTTAAATGATTAAACCAACAATCTTAATTCTACTTCTGTTCGTATCTAATATTTCAGTCGCGCAACACATTGAATCTTTAGATGAAAAGTTAAAAAAGGCTGTTACAAACGAAAATTTAATGGGTGCTGTATGGTCGACTATTAGTGATGATATAGTTACAATTGGAGCTACAGGATTAAACAATGCTGATACAAAAGAAATTTTAGAAAAGAACGATAGAGTGCTAATTGGTTCAGTGACTAAAACCCTAATTGCAACAGGTATTCTTCGTTTAGCAAGCCAAGGAAAATTGGACATTGAAACCCCTGTTTACAAAATTTTACCCAACATATCTTTTATTAATCCTTGGAGAGAAGATAATCCTGTTACGATAAGAGACCTATTAAATCACACTTCAGGAATTGAAGATTCCAGATTTTGGCAAGTATTTAGCACAGAGTCTACTTCTTCTACACCTTTAGAATATATTTTTTCTAAAAACCCTTCTGTATTAAAAGTAAGAACCGTTCCAAGTACTAGATTTTCTTATTCCAATATAGGATATTCACTATTAGGTTTAATTATTGAAAAAACAACTCAGGAACCATATGAAACTTATTTAGATAAAAATCTTCTCGTTCCTCTAGATATGGAGAACAGTACTTTTCAATTTACAACTCAAAAAGGAATGCATATTGACCCGGGCCTAGCTATGGGACATTTTGATGATGGAACAACGCAAGAGAACATACCTATGTTTTTGCGTCCAGCAGGTCAATTTACCACAACTGCAAAAGATATGGCGCTATTCGCAAGATTCTTAATGAGTGACGGGACTATTAATGGAAAGCCTTTTATTGATAAAGCGCTTTTAAATCAAATGGGGAATCCGACATCAACAGAATCTTATAAGAATGGATTAAAATCAGGATATCAATTTGGGTTAAGCTACAGAGATAGGTATGGTGTTGTGGGGAAGTTTCATCGTGGAAACACAATGGGTTACAGGGCAACATTTTATCTATTCCCTGAACAAAAAAAAGGCTTTTTTATCAGTTATAACACGGATAGTGAAACTGCAGATTATGAGAAATTCAATACGATTTTTACAAATCATCTAGGAATTACAAAGCACGAAAAACAAAAGACAAAAGACGATTTAGCTCCAAGTATTAAAGAGTTTGATGGTTATTACAAGATGAATCCCATTCGCTTCAAAATGTTCGCCTATCTTGATTTACTTTTTAATTCAATAAAAGTGAAGCTAGAAAACAATAAATTAGTTATTAAATCCATTCAAAATGAAGATTACGACCTTTTACCCGTTGGAGATAATTTATTCCGAAAGAGAGATAGAGTAAAGGCCTCTCACGTTTTTTACAAAAACGACAATACACCAATGATTAGTGATGGACTAGTAACGTATGAAAAAGTTAGCTCATTTTATTTAGGTTTAATGTGGCTAAGTCTTATTCTCGGGTTAGTCGGTATCATAATTATTCTGTTTCGTGGGTTTTATTTGCTTTTTCAAAAACAACTATTCAAACGTAATCAAGTAATAACACTTCCATTTCTATCCATTATAGGGCTTTTAATTCCTTTACCTTTTCTTCTAAACCAATCTTTTCTAAACTTAGGTGATTTCACCTTTGCAAATGTTTTATTAGCCATTGTTACTGGATTTTTACCTCTGGCAATGATTTTTGGAAGTAGAAAAATATTTAAAAATAAAACATTGACAATAGAGACAGCCGGAACTTTATTTGTCTTACAATGGACGCTTGTTTTAATTTACTGGGGAGTATTACCATTTAGATTATGGCATTAGAAAGGTGGTCTGTAATAAAGTATCCAATGAAAGGCCTTGTCCAGTTCCTTAAAACTAACCATTTATAGGTAATCCTTAAAAATAAATGATTTGCGCTTCAACAGGATTATATACTTCTTTTTTCAAACTTATATTATCTAATTGCCAGATGAGAGTTAAAAATGAATCGTTCTGAATCGTTTTATTATCTTTACTAAACGAAAGCGTTAAAATGCAGATAGACATGTCCTTAGACGTGTCCTATTTTAGAAAAAGTATTGTAACTAATTGGTTTTGAAAGGAATGCGGCTTTGGGTTCCAACCCTGTCATCCCGACGAGTTATGAAAGTGAGTCATGAAATTGATTCACTTTTTTTATTTTAGTTAAAAGGTGCACTTAGTTTTTAGCTAATTTATCTATAAGAGTAACAATGTACTGTTAATCTTAAGCATTCTACGACAGCTAATTTTGAAGTAAAACATTTCTTTTCTTAAATTGAAACACCTGTCCGTCAAAATAGATTTAAATTTTCAATAGCATTATAAATCAGGTATCTTTGATTTTTAATTTCATAAGATATAAATCAGCATAAACAGCGAAACGTAACCTCAAGAATAAGATGAACAAGGAATTAGATCAACTAGCCGCAGATAACATTAGAGCATTGGCGGTAGCCATGGTAGAAAAGGCACAATCCGGACACCCAGGAGGACCTATGGGAGGAGCCGATTATATGCATATTCTATACTCAGAGTTTTTTAATTATGACCCTACCGATATGCGCTGGGCATCTCGGGATCGCTTTTTTATGGATGCGGGACATTTGTCTTCCCTTATGTATGCACAGTATTACTTGTTAGGAAACTACAAAAAGGATGATGTTGCGAATTTTAGACAGTGGGGTTCTGTTACTCCCGGTCACCCAGAAGTAGATGTGGCAAGAGGGATTGAAAATACATCTGGCCCACTAGGTCAAGGACATACCATGGGCGTGGGCGCTGCCATTGCCGCTAAGTTCTTACAGGCACGTTTTGGAGATTGGATGAACCATAAGGTGTACGGTTTTATTTCCGATGGGGGCGTACAGGAAGAAATTTCGCAAGGTGCGGGAAGAATCGCGGGTCACTTGGGGTTGAACAATTTTATTATGTTCTATGATTCTAATGATGTACAGTTATCTTCAAAAACAGATGAGGTAACCTCAGAGGATACGGCCAAAAAATATGAAGCCTGGGGATGGAAAGTAGTTACGATAGATGGTCATGACCATACGCAGATAAGAAAGGCACTAGCCGATGCCAACGCGGAAACGGAAAAACCTATACTAATTATCGGTGAAACCATCATGGGTAAAGGCTGTGTAACGGCAGACGGTACCATGTACGAAGGATATACGGAACTTCATGGAAAACCAATTGGCGATACTGGGGCCGATTATGTTAAGACGATGGAGAACCTTGGCGCCGATGTTGCCAATCCGTTTGATATCTATGAAAAGGTAGATGCATTGTATGCCGGTATTATAGAGGAAAAAACAAAGGCAGCGGCAAAAAAGAAGGAAGAAATAAATGCTTGGAGCAAAGCGAATTCTGAACTTGCTGCAAAACTAGATAAATTCCTTTCCGGAGATTTGCCAGATTTAGATTTTGGGTCTATCAGTCAAAAAGAAGGTCTAGCTACGCGCGCAGCGTCCTCAGCTGTTTTGGGATATTTAGCTGAACACGTGGAAAACATGATCGTATCTTCCGCAGATTTATCCAATAGTGACAAAACGGACGGCTTTTTAAAGAAAACGACCATACTTAAGAAAGGAGATTTTTCAGGTGCTTTTTTACAAGCCGGGGTGGCAGAATTGACCATGGCCACCATCGCAAACGGTATCGCATTACACGGTGGTATCATTCCAGTTGTGGCCACCTTTTTTGTTTTCTCCGATTATATGAAACCAGCTATTCGTTTGAGCTGTATCCAAGAACTACCGGTTAAATTTGTTTGGACCCATGATGCCTTTAGAGTAGGTGAGGACGGACCTACACATCAACCTGTAGAGCAAGAAGCGCAAATACGTTTATTGGAAAAATTAAAGAACCATAGTCACGAGCAAAGTTTTGTCGCCTTACGCCCGGCAGATTCCTTGGAAACCAATGTGGTTTGGAAAATGGCCATGGAGAATACGAAGTCTCCCACGGGCCTTATACTTTCCCGTCAGGGTATTAAAGATGTGCCAGCACAAAACGGAAATAGATATACCGAGGCCTTAGGGGCGGAAAAGGGGGGCTATTTAGTGAAGGAAGTCGCTAGCCCAGATGTGGTATTGATTGCTAACGGCTCGGAAGTTTCAACCTTGGTTGAAGCGGGAGAATTATTGGAAAGTAAAGAGGGGCTAAAGGTTAATATTGCCTCTATCCCATCAGAAGGTATTTTTAGACAACAGTCCAAGGAGTACCAGCAATCCATAATACCGACCGATAAACCTATTTTTGGACTAACGGCAGGTTTACCTGTTAATTTAGAAGGTTTGGCCGGGCCAAATGGAAAAGTATTTGGGTTGGAACACTTTGGATATTCAGCACCTGCAAAAGTGTTAGACGAAAAATTCGGATTTACAGGAGCACAAGTTTTTGCTGAAGTAATGGATTTTTTAAAATAAATAATAAATTAAAAATACAAAAGATGAAGTTTTTTATAGATACAGCAAATTTAGCAGAAATACAGGAAGCCCAGGACATGGGTGTTTTGGATGGGGTAACAACGAACCCTTCTTTAATGGCGAAAGAAGGTATTACAGGAACCGAGAATATTTTAAACCATTACAAGAAAATTTGTGAGGTCGCTTCGGGTCATGTGAGTGCAGAGGTTATCTCGACCGATTTTGAAGGTATGGTAGCCGAAGGGGAGAAACTCGCGGCATTGAATCCTCAGATTGTAGTTAAACTTCCTATGATAGCCGACGGTGTTAAAGCCTGTAAGTACTTTTCGGATAAAGGAATTAAGACGAACGTAACGTTGGTGTTCTCCGCCGGGCAAGCCCTATTGGCTGCCAAAGCTGGCGCTACGTATGTTTCACCATTTATTGGAAGATTGGATGATATCTCAACCGATGGTTTAGGGCTGATTGCCGATATCCGAATGATTTATGACAACTATGGTTACGAAACGGAAATATTAGCGGCATCTGTGCGACACGTAATGCATATAATAGACTGTGCAAAAATTGGTGCCGATGTAATGACCGGACCATTGTCCGCAATCAAGGGCTTATTGAAGCATCCTTTGACCGATAGTGGGTTGGCTAAGTTCTTGGAAGATTATAATAAAGGAAATTAGAAGACTAGAGGAATAGTTTTTAAAAAGCGCAGCTATCATGATATTCAGATAACTGCGCTTTTGTATGAATGTATAAGTTTAACTATTTATAATATTCCTTCCATAACTATATAGTCTAGGATTATAAGTTGCTACAGCCAAATGAAAATCAAGGTTTTTCTTGTTGACGTTAGTGTTAATTAGACGAACAAAGAAATACAGAACACGACGAAGGCAGCAAAAAATCCAATAATCATTGCACCTCTGGTATACAAATTATAACCAGTTTTTACATTCATACCCGTAAGTTGGGTCACTACCCAAAACGAGCTATCGTTTGCATGGGGAACTACTAGGCCCCCAGCACCAATAGCAATAACCACCAAGGCTTTTAGAATTTCAGAATCAAAACCCATACTTGCCATTAACGGTGCCATTATAGAGGCTGTGGTTATCAACGCCACCGTTGAAGAACCTTGGGCCGTTTTAATTGCTGCACTTAAGAGAAATGGAAGCCAAATACCAATCATAATTCCTTCGAATAATTGGGCCATATTATCACCTATCCCCGAGTTTTGAAGAATTTTTCCAAAAATTCCACCAGCTCCGGTAATCAATAGTATTGTAGATGCGCTTTGCAATGCCTTTCCTGTCCACCCCGCTTCGGAAAGCATGGCTATATCAAACTTTTTGGGTAAGGTGAAGGCCAGTAATAAACCTATGAGTAAGGCTATGAGCGGGGAACCCAAAAACGAAATTAGTTGAATCAAAAAATCATCTTTAGCAGCATCTCCCATGCTGAACAAGAGTACTGACTTGCTTATAATTAGCAAAATTGGCACAACAATAGGTAAAAATGATTTAAAGATACTGGGTGCTGATTTGGTTTTCTCAATGATGTCTTCCTCCGTAAGGTCTGGATTGGGGTCTATGTAGGTTTTACTGGCAACTCTTTGGGCATATAGAATAGCAACAATAAGGCAAAGTAGACTTACCGCGATACCCAAAACCATAACCAGTCCTATATCTGCATCTAAAATACCGGCTGCGGCTATAGGCCCCGGAGTAGGAGGTACCATTACATGCGTGAGCATAAGGCCAAGAATTAAAGCAATGCTCGTCCCCGCAACGGACAAGTTGGCCTTTTTAGACAAGGATTTGTTTAGTGGATTTAGGATGATAAAACCACTATCGGCAAATACAGGTATAGAAACGATATAACCAAGAATCCCCATTGCTGCGTGCACGTTCTTTTTTCCGATGATGCGAAGTACAAATTCCGCCATTTTATAAGCTGCCCCGGTCTGTTCTAAAAACGCACCGATTAAAACACCAAGTAAAATTACGAGTCCGATCTTACCGAGGGTATCCCCAAAACCTGATTCGATGGAGGTAATCAAAACATCTAAAGGCATTCCAGTGCTTATGCCATAAAAGAGGGAGGCGACAAGTAGTGCCAAAAAGGGATGAACATTTAGTTTGGCCGTTAGCACTACAATTATTAGCACACTTACAATCAATAAAAATAATAGCATAGTACTGATTTTGAAACTTTAGCTAAATCTAAGGAATTGGTGCTAATAAATCGAACGACTTATTTTTAAAAATAAGGAGAACATACAAACCACAAACTGCTACCAACCATAAAATGTTAGTATTTCTGTGTTTTGCAGAGCGGTTGCCAAGAGTAAAAAAGTCATAGATTGATAATAATCGAACCAAATATAGGTAAATGGGAGTAGCTATTTGGCAGGAGAAAATTAGAATTACGTTGGATTCCGAATCGTAATAGCAAGTCGATCGTTAAAAAGTTGAGCCAGGTAGTGGTGATGTATTTCTGTTACTGCCCAAAAGGTTCAGCGCCTCATTCACTGTTTTTACAGGAAGCTTGCAGGTATGGTCCTGGCAGACATAAATAAAGGTGTCTTGATCTGAATATCTTCCCTGGAACAGTGCAAGTTCACTTTCTACGGTACTGCCCACCAATAAGGTGTTAGGGACATGTTCTGTACTCATATCCGCAATAAGGGATTTGGCATCTGTTCCCACTATGGCCACTTCGTAAAAAGGATAGGTGCTTTGCAGTAAAATACTATTCCATTTTGCATAGGAATATGGGTTCTCAGTAGCAAATGGCACCATGGAGGATAGCATGGTCTTTGCTTTTTTCATAGCTTCTATATCGTAGTAAAGGTGTCCTAACAGTAATAGGTTTTGAGCCATAATCGCATTAGGGGAGGGGAGTACACCATCATCTGTTTTAATGATTTGGGCTATTAATTCATTGCCCTGGTTGTAGCTGTACATGCCAGATGCAGTATCATCGAATTTTTTCTGTGCTATCTTGGTCAACTTCTCAGCCAATTTTAGGTACTCTGGATTTACGGATACACTGTACAGTTGTAGAGCGGCATTGGCCAAAAGACTATAATCTTCTAGAAAAGCAGGAATATATTTGCTGTCCTTTTTATATGAATGCCCCAATTCCCCATCTGTATACCCATAGTTCTGAAGGCTGTTAAGGATATTTAATGCCGTGTCCAAATAAGCTTCGGTCCCAAAAGCTTTATAGGCGTCTACATAACCGTTGATAAGTAAGGCGTTCCATGATATCAATATTTTGTCATCGGTGCGTGGGCGTACCTTAGTATCCCTGGCGGTTAGGAGTTTATCTTTCCAGGTCGTTTTTAATTCTCCTAATTGAATTGCTGTTAGACCATTCTTGGCAGCAAACTTGGAATCCTCCATTGTGGTGTGCAGCACATAGTTGTCCTCTTCCCAAACACGTTCTTTTTGAATAGTATAATAAGCGGAGAATAACTCAAAATCTTCTTGTAAGATGTTCTTTAGTTCAGTTTCTGTCCACACATAAAACTTTCCTTCTTTACCTTCACTTTGTGCATCTAGGGCAGCATAAAAAGCACCTTCTGAATTTTTCATTTCGCGTTCCAAAAACGAGATCGTTCCCAGTACAACGTTTTTATATTCTTCCTTACGGAATACCTTATAGGCTTTAGCGTACAGACTTAGTGCTTGTGCGTTATCGTAGAGCATTTTTTCAAAATGGGGGATTCTCCATTCGGAATCTGTGCTATATCTGAAAAAACCTCCTGCCACATGATCGTAAACGCCACCCATAGCCATTTTGTCTAGTGAGCGTTCCACGTGTTGTAAGGCTTCTGAATCCTTGGCGAGTATGGCGTAATCTAATAGGAAGTCTAGATTAGTTGGCAACATAAACTTCTCTTCGCTCTTTTCGCCGCCCCAAACAGTGTCCCAATTCGGTTTCCAGTTAGTTAAACTTTCGGCCAGTACTTCTTTATTTAGAATTTCAAAATCGGTAGAAGGAGCGATAAGGTTCATTTCCTGGATGCCTTCCGCTACCATATCGGAATATTTTTCAGCTTTTTCCGGATCTTCGTTGTATAGCTTACTTATTTCTGAAAGCACATTGTTCCATTGTGTTGTGGTATGGTAGGTTCCGCCATATAACGGTTTTCCGTTTGGCAGGGTGATCACGTTCAACGGCCACCCTCCATTGCCTTGCATCAACTGTACTGCGGTCATGTACACTTGGTCTACATCTGGGCGTTCTTCACGATCTACCTTAATATTGATGAAATTTTCATTCATTAATTTAGCGATGGAATCGTTTTCAAAGGTTTCCTCCTCCATTACATGGCACCAATGACAAGAGGAATAGCCTATGCTCACCAACACCAGTTTATTCGTTTCCTTCGCTTCGTCCAGCGCTTCCTGACCCCATGGTCGCCAATCTACCGGATTGTGGGCATGTTGAAGGAGATACGGACTGGTTTCATTGATTAAGGCGTTGGTATATGTATGCTCCTTAGAAGTTTTTTGAGTAGCTTCCTGGCACGCGGAAATTGTCAATAAAGCACTCATTAAAAGGATGAATGATCGAAGTGATTTATAATTTGACCAAAAGTTCATAGCAAAGTAGTTCCGTTCGTGTTTCGATTATTTTTGCAAGTCAACTTTATCGATTCACTTAAAAGAGGCAGACAAAAATGAGAAAACTAAAGTACACATTTTAGAAAATAGCCTACTAGTTTTTATTGATTATTGGTATCTTTTGAATCTAAACTTTTACAATATGCGTTTTCCGACTTATTTTCTGGCTGTAGTTATACTTTTTATTACATCCTGTGAGGAGAAGAAAACGAATGTCGCTAGTGCCGAACCTACCAAACCTAACATCATTTATATCTTAGCTGACGACCTTGGGTATGGTGAGTTAGGTGTTTTTGGACAAGAGAAGATTGAAACTCCACATATTGATGCACTTGCTAAACAAGGAATGTTATTTACCCAGCATTACACCAGTGCTCCGGTCTGTGCTCCTGCACGGTATATGTTTTTAACGGGAAAACATTCTGGTAATGCCTATATAAGGGGGAATCATGAATGGCGTGCCCGTGGTAACGTATGGGATTACAAGGAAATGGCAAAAGATTCTTCCTTGGAAGGGCAGCACCCTATGCCTAAAGAGACGGTGACCTTGGCACATCACTTACAAAAGGTTGGCTATACTACGGGCCTTGTGGGTAAATGGGGCTTGGGTGCACCACACACCCATTCCATTCCAAATGAGATGGGTTTCGATTTTTTTTATGGATATAATTGTCAACGACAGGCGCACACCTACTACCCTTTACATTTGTACAAGAATAAGAACCGTGTACACCTAAAAAATGATACCATTGCCCCGCATACCTCTTTTCTGATGGAATTGGATTCGTTAGACCCTAAGAGCTATGCGAAATTCTCACAACCGGAGTATGCCCCAGATCACATGTTCAAAGAGATTTCTTCCTTTGTATCGGGCCAAAACAAAAATCCTTTTTTCTTGTATTGGGCAACCCCAATTCCGCATGTGGCTATACAAGCGCCGCAAAGATGGGTAGATTATTATATGGATAAATTTGGGGATGAATCGCCCTACTTGGCTAACAAGGGAAACGGGTATTTTCCACATAGAAACCCAAGGGCCGGTTATGCGGCTATGATTTCTTACTTAGATGAAAATGTTGGTAAATTAGTACAACAGCTTAAGAATCAAGGAATTTATGAGAATACCTTGATTGTTTTCACTTCGGATAACGGTCCTACATTTGCTGGAGGCGTAGACCCTGAATGGTTCAATAGTGCGGGGCAGTTTCAAGAAGGTTTTGGTAAGGGCAAAGGTTTTGTCTATGAAGGTGGTATTCGTGTCCCCAGTTTTTTTACGTGGCCAGCAAAAATAAAATCGGGTACGGAGAGTAGTCACCCTTCTACACATTATGATATGTTGGCAACCTTCGGAGACATTGCAGGTTATGATGTTCCTCGGCAGACCGATGGTATAAGTTTGTTACCTACCTTGTTAGGGCATGAGAATCAAAAAAAGCATAAATTTTTGTATTGGGAGTTTCCTGAATATGGCGGACAAGTGGCTATACGCATGGGTGATTGGAAAGTGGTTCGCCAGCATTTAAAAGATGAAGAAAAACCTACTTTGGAACTTTACAATCTAGCCAAGGACCCCACAGAAACAACTAATGTTGCCAATCAACATCCAGAGGTGCTTGATAAAGCTGCAGTAATCTTTAGGCAAGAGCACACAACCTCAGAATTAGAACGCTTTCAGATTCCATTACTGGAACAAGGATTATTAACTGAAAGGGATTAAATTTGAAGTTTAAGTATGCTACTCATGAAATTGAATTTCAGTTCCAACGCGATATATAGTATCGGTATTTTGTTTTTGTTATCATCGTGTAAAAACGAGGTAAGGACGACGGAAAGGATAATTGAAAAACCTGCAATAGCAGAACAAAAGAGTACGCCGCTATTGGTAAGACCACCGGAAAATGGCGTTACCCCAGAAGGTATGGTTTGGATAGCTGGTGGTACGTTTTTACAAGGAGCTGTGCCACAAGATAAGATGGCAATGAATCATGAGAAACCTGCCATTAAAGTTGCTGTAGATGGATTTTATATGGATGCAACAGAGGTAACCAATGCTCAGTTTGCCAAGTTTGTTAAAGAAACGGGTTATATCACCACGGCCGAACGGGAAATTGACTGGGAGGAAATGAAAAAACAGGTACCGGAGGGAACTCCCAAACCCCATGATTCCATTTTACAACCAGGTTCACTGACTTTTAAAAAAACAAAAGTCTCCGTTCCTAATCTATATGACTTTTCACAATGGTGGAAATGGACCATAGGTGCGAGCTGGCGACATCCAAACGGACCGGAAAGTGATATTACCGGTAAGGACAATTACCCGGTGGTACAAGTTTCTTTTGAGGATGCCATGGCCTATTGCCAATGGGCAGGAAGACGATTACCTACAGAGGCCGAATGGGAACTGGCCGCTAGAGCTGGTTCTAAGGGTACCACTTATTTTTGGGGAGACGATGCCTCTATTCTTAGTGAAAAAGCGAACACTTGGGAGGGTGAATTTCCTGTTGATAATACACAAGAAGATGGTTTTGAGCTAAGTGCACCTGTAAAATCATATTCTGCCAATGCGTATGGACTTTATGATATGGCCGGCAACGTTTGGGAATGGACAAGCGACTGGTATAATACCAATTACTATAAAGAACATGCGGTATCAAACGTAACGTTAAGAAACCCGAAAGGAGCAGGAACGCCCTACACGCCTAATAATCCTTATGCAAAAGAAAAAATAGTTAAAGGAGGTTCCTTTTTATGTAGTGTGTCTTATTGTGCCAGCTATAGGGTCTCTGCCAAAATGGGCTCAAGTACAGATTCTTCTTTAGAGCATACCGGTTTTAGGACAGTGGCATCAATTGATATGTTGAAATGACCCCTAGCTCTCTTTTTGTTAAATCATCCACCTAAAAACTTTTAATAACTTCGCTGTAAGTTTTTCGGCCAAAAACCTACTTTTGTATAAATAAATCGATTGAAAATCAAAACATATGTCTGATACGATAGAACGACTAAAAACATTGATTATAGGTTCAGGACCTGCGGGCTATACCGCAGCCATTTACGCAGCACGTGCAGATTTAAAACCTGTGATGTATACGGGGATGGAACCTGGAGGACAGCTTACGACTACTACTGAAGTAGATAATTTTCCTGGTTATCCCGACGGAATCGATGGCCCAACCATGATGGTACAATTACAACAGCAAGCAGAACGTTTTGGTACAGAAGTGCGCATAGGTATGGTTACTGGATGTGAATTAAGCACTGAGGTTGGTGGTATCCATAAAGTTACCGTAGACAGTGGAAAGGTCATTGAGGCCGAAACAATTATCATTTCTACGGGAGCCAGCGCAAAATATTTAGGTATTCCCAGCGAGCAACGTTTGCGTGGTGGTGGAGTTTCAGCTTGTGCTGTTTGCGACGGGTTCTTTTATAAGGGACAAGATGTGGCAATCGTTGGTGCAGGAGATACTGCGGCAGAAGAGGCGTCGTACTTGGCTAAAATTTGTAATAAGGTAACCATGTTGGTGCGTAAAGACCATATGAGGGCGTCCAAAGCAATGCAACATCGTGTTAATAGCCTAAAGAATATAGAAGTGCGTTACAACACCGAAGTAGATGAAGTATTGGGAGAGCAGGTTGTAGAAGGCTTACGTATGGTAAATAACCAAACGGGCAAAAAAGATGAAATTGAAATTACCGGACTTTTTATTGCCATAGGCCATAAACCTAATACCGATATTTTTAAAGGTCAGTTGGATATGGATGAAACCGGATATCTGATAACCAAGGGAAAATCTACCAAAACAAATTTACCGGGTGTTTTTGCATCTGGAGACGCTCAGGATAAAGAGTACAGACAGGCGGTAACTGCTGCAGGTACGGGTTGTATGGCTGCCCTTGATGCGGAACGTTATTTAGCGGATATTGGTTCTGTAGAAGAAGCGGTCGCAGATAATTATAATTTGTAATGACGAAATCACCTAGGAGATAAAAAAAATGCGGCCAAACGGCCGCATTTTTTTTGGTTGTTGGTTAATTAATCTATTCTCCGGTAATTTTCTGAATACGAGCGGTTTCCTTCTGGATCCGTTGTAATTTGGCTATAGGTGTTTTTATCTAAAATAAGATCAAATTCGAATACCTTTACGGTATCAATTACTGCCATCATCGCAGCTGAACCGAACTCTAGCCGCTCTTTTAATCGGTTTTCAGTATTTGTGTAAGAACCATAACCAAACCATTCCGCCGGGTCATCGGGCGAATAGCGTGTCCACATAACCTTTCCTTTACTGTAAATCTTAATCTGCCGATACCCGTTAATATTCTGTAGGGTGTCCGATACACCACTTTCATCATAGTTGTATCTGTTTACAAGTTCCCAAGTTCCTTCTAAGGAATTTGTATCTGTCTGTAGCTTTGAGGAGGTCATACTGGTTATACCAACCAACAATAACATCAAAAAAGCCAATCCAAGTAATTTTTTCATGGCCTGGTGTTTTAGTGATTATTAATATGATAAAAATTACAAAAATAATAATGATATTCATAATTATTATGTTAAAACTTGATATAAAACAAATTTTATTAATAGAGTAGAAACGTATTTAATAGTTGAGCAAGGGTTGAAATATCCCCTTCCGTATGTCCTGCAGATAGTACAATTCTACTCATCATTTGGGCATTATTGTTTGGATAATTGAAATTAGTGACTATGAATTTATGTTGAAATAGAAAATCGGTTAGTTGTTGATTTTGATACGAAAAGGTTGGATGTCCGTCCATATAGATAAAATCGGCTAGCTGTTTTGTTTCTACTAAGAACAGCATTAGGTTTTTGTTCAAAATGGCTCTTTGTGCTTGATATATTGCTTTAGCCTCAATAAAAGTAGCTAGGGATGCCGGACTGGCGGGACTAGCTCCTCCGAAAAAAGGGGTACTTTCCATTGCTGCTATTTCCTTCTTAGTTCCAAACACAGCACCAGCTTGTATGCCAAATCCCTTGCCCAACGAAGAACACAAAAAAAGCTTTTTTGCTCCTAATTTCTGAAGATTCTTAAAAACTCCGCTTCCATTTTCTCCCACAACGCCTATACCATGAGAATCATCTACCACCAAAACAAGCTGAGATAGAGGTAAGGCTTTAAGGAATTCAAAATGGGGGTAATTTATCCCTGAAAAGTCGATACTATCTAAAAATAATACGGGTTCAGCTGATTTGGCCGAGGCCAAGTGTTTGGTAAGGGCTATACTAAGGTCCGTGTAGTTATCGTAGTTTTTATTCTTTTTTGTGAATAAGGCCGAATGGGTGTTGGGAGCATAAAAAAACTGATGCTTTTTGTTTTTTAAATAGCTAACCAAGAATTGACCTGCCAAGTACCCGGAGGACATGGTAAGACACCTTTCGCTTCCTACCAACTGTGATAAATGTTGTTCTGCTTCCTCGAAAACTGTAAAACGGACATTGGATTTTCTTGACGCACTATAATTGGTACCATATCTTTTCGTGTTTTCAATGAAAATTTCTTGAAACGGCAGATGACTTTGGAGGCCTAAATAGGCGGTCCCTCCAAAATAGGTAAAGCTATTTCCATCAATTTCTATGATGCGACCGGGAAAGGAATCTGTAAAGTGTACCATTAGAAGAGGGTTACGCCACTACCGGAAAGTTCAGGAAATATTACTTTTCCATCTGGCAGAATGCGCACACCATTGGCAATATCCTCCCTTAACAGTAGGGCGCCATCCATATCTACATAATCCAATTGTGGTAGCAATTGTGCAATGGCGGAAATGCCTACGGTAGATTCCGTCATACAGCCCACCATGACTTTTAGTCCCATTTCCTTTCCTTTTTTAATCATGCGCAATGCAGGGGTAAGTCCACCACATTTGGTCAGTTTTATGTTGATGCCGCTAAAATGTAAAGCACATTTTTCCACATCGCTTTCAATGATGCAACTTTCATCAGCTATTACAGGTAATACACTTTGGTGCATTACCACTTCCATCCCTTCCCAATCATCTGCCTTTAAGGGCTGTTCCAAGAATTCTACACCTAAATCTTTTAAAAGTGGCGCATTTTTAATGGTTTCGGAGGCTGTCCACGCACAGTTGGCATCGATACGAAAAACGGCATCGGTATGTTTTCTTAGTTCCCGTATTATGGCAACATCATCGTCCGTACCCAGTTTTATCTTGTAGATGGGCCAAGGGGTTTCTTTCATTTTTTCCACCATTTTTTCCACAGGGGCAATACCTATGGTGTAATTAGTAATAGGGTAGTGGTCTGTAGTAGTTCCCCAGATTTTGTGCAAAGGTTGCTTTTGTAGTTTTCCGTATAAATCGTGAGCAGCCACATCCAAGGCACAAATAGCAAAATTACTTAGTCCCTTTGAAACCAAAAAGGAATGAAAAATGGTGGGTAGTGTAAAATCATAGTTTTCAATTTCAGATTGTAAAGCTTCAATCTCTATCATCATACTATCCACGGTGATTTTGTAGTATGGGTTTGAAGTCGCTTCGCCATAACCTGTTTGTCCGTCAAGGGTAAGACCAACGACCATGGTGTTTTGAAAATCATGGGATTCCCTGCTAATACTAAAGGTATGTTTTAAAGGAAGTATGTGTTTAGTGAGCGTAATTTTCATTTAAATTATAATTCAAAAACCAGAGGATACAATTTTAATTACATCGCATGGTATTAACAATAGGTAATTACATACCCATCATGGGCATTTATTCCCTAAATATAAATATTCGGAGCATATTATAACCAAAAAACCCAACGAAAGATTCGTTGGGCTTTTTTATCGGTGTTGATTGATGAATAAATAGGTCTAGTACTTGTTTACATTGCCAGAAACCGATTTGTTCTTGGTTACTTCGGCATCACCAGAGTAGGAAATATTACCACCGCTACTTGCATCTGCCATTAGTGACTTGGATACGTGTATATTTACATTGGCACCGCTGCTAGCCTCTGCTCTACATTTGGTAGTCATAAGGTTTTTACCTCTTATGTTGGCTCCGCTACTTCCATCCACATAGACGTCCAAAGCAGTACCGGAAACATCGATATTGGCACCGCTGCTGGCATCTATTTCCAGTTTATCTGCTGTTGTCTCTGCATTAAGATGCGCACCACTGCTGGCATCCAGTACTAAATTGCTGGCCGTAATTTTATTTTGTGCAGTTAAATGTGCACCGCTAGAGCTAAGCAGGCTAGTTACTTCTGGTAGGGAAACAAAAACTTTTTTTGTGGCACGGCCAATATTTTCTATTGCATGTATCTTTAGTTTGCCATTTTTTATTTCTGTTCCAATAAGATCAACAATATTTTCGTCCGCTTCTACGGAGATGCTGAAGTCGTTGGCTTGGGTCACATAAACATCAATACCTTCAGATGCATGTACCTCGGTAAAATCTGAAGTCACCTCTCTATTTTCTTCTACTACAGTTCCATTTCCTTTTTTACCAGATCCAAAATCTCCGAAGTTGACGTCAAATCCGCAAGAGGATAAAAATAGTGCTAAAACCAATGCGATCGTAATTCTTACTAGTGTTGTCATGATTGTTGTTTTTTTTACCCCGAATATGATTTGGGGTCTGATTAATGATTGTTTAGGTATCTACTGTGTTCTAGTTTCAACACTGCAAATCTCTCTTTTTTTGAACGATACAGCCACTTAAAGTGACCCAACTGTTGTATTAAGGTCTTGAGTTGTTGTTATTCTTGTTATCGTCTGCCTTTATCTTTATTCCGTCTTCATCCAACTTCATTTTAAAGGACTCTCCTTGGTCCTTCACATCGATATCTATACCATCCTCATTGATAATAATTTTACCCTTTTCCCCATTATCGTTGATATTGATATCGATACCGTTTTCATTGATTCGAATACGATTGTCCTCGGAGTCCTCATCGTCCTGTTCAAGCGGGCAATCCAGGCACGCAAGCGTTCCATCGAAGGTCATTTTCCAGGTATGGTTATCCAGTTCATCGGAGGAACGGTCTGTATCGGCACGCATTACCCAGCTTCTTCCATTTCCATGATCATATGTTAAAATCGTACCTACAGGAATTAGCAGATTTATGCGTACCTCTTGGTCATTAAATTTACTGGCCCCATCTACGGATAAGTAGTTTTTAAGGTTTACCATGTTACCTTCTATGCTATAATCGTACATTATAGCCTCTGCAGTTGCTTTTGCTTCTTTAAACGAGCCACCGTTTGCTTCTTTCCGGACTTCCATACGAAAAATCGAATCCTTCGATTTTGTCAATCTAAACCGAACATCTTCCGAAACCAATAGTTTATCCCCATTCTCATCATGTGTAATAATCATATTCCCCATATGCATTACATTATTCCTATCATAATCCGCGGTCACCAGATTAATTTGCAGGGTATCACTCGGATTTTCAATATACAGCTCGCTTTCACTAGTTGTGCTTCCTGAATAGGCTCTTGATGCTGCCTCTCGGACACCAAAAACAATAAGCAGGATAACCGACAATAACCAAAGACCTAATAGGCTAAATTTTGCAATGCTGCCAATTGATTTTAAATTGCCCACGAGTATTTTTAAACCTAGGTACAATAGGAAGAAAAAGGGTATTCCAATGGCAAAAAATGCCAATAGGGATACTACCCAGATGGGAAGGTTGCTTGAATTTACCAGGTGATAAAAATCTATGCCGGGTACATGAAACATATCCAATATTCCAACGGATAAAAGTCCAATAAACAATCCTATTACAGTAGATCCTCCGATGATGATGAGTAGGATACCTATGAACTTCGCAAAGATTTTGAAAAAGAAAAGAATGATATCTCCAAGGGTATCAAAAAATGTTTTTCCTCCTTTTTTGACGGTATCGCCCATTTTTTCATAGTCGACACTTTTTACACGATCCGCAACGTCATCAAAACCCTCTTTTACCTTACGCTCTATATTGCTGATGTTTACATCTTCTCCTCGCATATCAAGCTTTTGGGCTGTAGTACTTGCTTCCGGGATAAGGATCCAAAGAAGTCCGTAAATAATTATAAAACCTCCAGTGGACCCAATGGTCAATAGAATCCAAAGAACGCGTACCCATACTGGGTCTATACCAATGTAATGTGCCAGGCCAGAGGAAACGCCTGCAACGTATTTACGCTCGGTATCACGATATAATTTTTTTGATTTTCTGTTAGCAGTGGCCCTACCTGTTTTTGGTTCGTCTTCGAAAATATCCTCATCTACCATATAATCCTCCGGCTGCCCCATGATGGCAATTACGGCATCGACTTCTTTTTCTGTAACCACTTGCCTTTCATTATCCAATTTTTCATTGAATAGTTCTGCAATCCGTGCTTCTATATCGGCAAGTATTTCATCACTTCCCGGCGTATTGGCAAAGGACCGTTTTACCGATTCCAAATACCTACGCATTTTATTGTACGCGTTCTCATCTATGTGAAAGAGCGTATTTGCCAAATTTATATTAACTGTCTTGTTCATTTTTTGATGTTTTAGCATTTTGGCCCAAAACCTTAATAAGATAGTGGTCCAAGAGCTGTTGATTGTTATTTGTTCTGTGTTACCAAGTTAGTAGCCTTTCGTAGTTCGTCCCATGTAGTATCCAACTCTTTGAGAAACAACTTTCCTGTTTCTGTAAGTGTGTAGTACTTACGTGGTGGTCCTGAGGTGGATTCCTCCCAACGATAATTCAAGAGACCTGCATTTTTTAATCGCGTTAATAGCGGATAGATAGTACCCTCTACGACTAACATTTTTGCGTCTTTTAGCGTTGAAAGGATTTCGGAGGCATACTTGTCCTGCCCGTTAAGGATAGACAAAATGCAATATTCCAAAACACCTTTTCGCATTTGAGCTTTTGTGTTTTCTACATTCATAATTTCTTTTTGCTTTGTATGCAGTCCCTTTTGTTTATGGGATTCTTTCAGTTTTTCTGTAATCCTCTGCATGGTTAACGGTTCGTTTTCTTTTGCCGAACTTGTCTGCTTAACAAGCTCGGACTTTAATGATTGATGAATAAACTCCTAAAGGTGTGATGAGTACCTTGATTTTAATTTTGACAATTTGTTTTGCCCTACGACATCTATTTATTTAATAAATTTTATGGTCAAAGGATATTGAAACACTTCGCCTTCATTAGTCTTAATGGTAGCAAGAATAGTATACACGACATTCACTACAAATAAGGCCCCCTGCAATAAACCCGATATGCCCAGCGGTAGCAACCAAGATCCAAAATTGAAGTTGTCGCTATCCAAATGAAGATTTAGATTGTTATAGTTGTTTAGACTATGTAGCCCGAAAAAATCAAAATCAAAAATATTAGGAAAAAAACCTATAAAGAAAGGGATGCTGATAATACCCGCCAGTATAGAGTACAGTAATAAACTTATTTGAAAGTTAAGTGCCTGTTTACCGTTATAGTCTACAAATTCATATTCTTTTTTGTTCGCAGTCCATAATACCAGTGGAATAATGAAATTTCCAAAAGGGAAAATGAATTTAGAGAACGTACTTGCATGGATAATCGCGGATAAGTTTCGCTCGTGTTTAGAAAGTGTTTCTGTCATGGCTCGTTTTGTATTGATGATCGATTTTAGTTACTAAGTTTTGAATATTTGTATTGATTACCTAATAACTTCCTATGCAAATATATGGCTAAAAAAAGGTACTATGCAAAACAAAGTACTAAATATTAACATATATTTAACAATTAGTGATTCAAATATTTTGAATACTTTTAGTCAAAAATAGCTCGTAATGGCAGTAACTCCTAGCAAAATAAACCTATATAGCTTCTTTAAATTACCTTCGGCGTGGTGGTGCGGAGTTCGGTTAAAATCTATTGATAAAACAAAGGCGGTGGTTACCGTAAGGCATGGTTGGAGAAACCAGAACCCATTTAAATCTATGTTTTGGGCCGTACAAGGTATGGCTGCAGAACTGGCCACAGGTGCCATGATGATAGACCAAATTGAGGAGTCGGGACATAAAATATCCATGCTGGTACAAAATAATACTGCTAATTTCTCAAAAAAGGCAACGGGTAAAATTACGTTTACCTGTGAAGACGGTGACCTCATAAAGCAGGCTTTGGATAAAACGATTGCATCTGGCGAAGGGCAGACCATTTGGATGAAATCTGTAGGTGTAAATAGTGATGGGGTAGTGGTATCCACCTTCAATTTTGAGTGGACGGTGCGTTTAAAACAATAGTTTAGTTGTTGTTCTATCTTTAAGTTTTCGAGGAGTGAACGTGCCAACCCAAAGGCAGATTTAGTTGGTCTATCTTAATCCATAAAAAATCTAATAATCACACTTTTAATGAGTGAAGAGGAGTTGAGTGGCTCACAAATGAGTGAATATTGATTTTACCTGTGAGCACTAAAAAACTTCTAGTGTCTTCTTAACGATTATTGGATTTATCAAAGAATATTTTACTGGCAACTACGCAGTTGTTAAATTGCAGTCAAAAATTAGTAAACGAACCAATTGTTTGGTTCCGAATCCAAAAAAGTTATGAGAAAATTTTTAATTCCCTTTGTACTGTTAATAATGGTTGGTTGTGGTAACGATGACGGCCAACGCGATTTTACGGAATCCAACGAACAAGAAATTTTGGATTATATTGCTGCTGAAGGTTTAAATGCTACTAAAAGTGCATCTGGATTGTATTATGTAGTTAATGACCCAGGTTCTGCGACCAAGCCCGCTCCTAGTTCAAATGTAACAGTGGCCTATAAGGGCTATTTTACCGATGGGAGCGTATTTGATGAGAGTAGCGCAGAAGGTATTTCCTTTAACCTGAACCAGGTAATTCCGGGCTGGACAGAGGGTTTAACCTATTTTGGTGAGGGCGGAAGTGGCGTTTTATTGATTCCTTCTAGACTGGGATATGGTGATCGCGGTCGCGGAAGTATTCCAGGTGGTGCTGTTTTGATTTTTGATGTTGCGCTAAGGTCTATAAATTAGGGAGTCTGCCTTTTTTATTAATATCTAAACTATTTTTTTGGATAATCGTACTCCCAGATATACGCCTTTAACTTGCGAACCGTCATATCAGTTTCCATATCCTAATTATCCTAGAATTATTTTGATTACTATTTTTCTTATCTATAAAAATAAATTGATTGTAACAAAATCTAGGTTTTAGCAACTAATTGGTATCGATCAAAAAAATTCAAATTATGAACGCACACGAAATAGATTATCAAATTTTTGGAGAAGAGATGCAATATGTTGAAATAGAGCTAGACCCTCAAGAAGCCGTGGTGGCCGAAGCCGGTAGCTTTATGATGATGGACTCCGAAATTCAAATGAATACCATTTTTGGCGATGGATCCAACCAGGATACCAGTGTTTTGGGTAAGATTTTCTCTGCCGGAAAACGTATGCTCACAGGAGAAAGTCTTTTTATGACCGCATTCTTGAATATTGGTCAAGGAAAAAAGCAGGTTAGTTTTGCTTCTCCCTATCCAGGTAAAATTCTACCTATAGACCTATCGGAAAAAAATGGCAAATTCATTTGCCAGAAAGATGCATTTTTATGCGCTGCAAAAGGTGTTTCTGTGGGTATTGAGTTTTCTAAAAAATTGGGTCGTGGGCTCTTTGGGGGAGAGGGTTTTATTATGCAAAAGTTAGAGGGTGACGGAATGGCCTTTGTGCATGCTGGCGGCACTCTGGCAAAAAAGGAACTGGCACCAGGTGAGGTCTTAAAAGTAGATACCGGTTGTATTGTGGGTTTTTCGCAAACGGTAGACTATGATATTGAATTCGTGGGAGGTATACGAAATACCGTTTTTGGCGGGGAAGGTCTATTTTTTGCCACGCTTCGCGGTCCTGGAACAGTGTATATTCAGTCCTTACCCTTCAGTAGATTGGCAGGTCGCGTTTTGGCTTCGATACCAAGAGGAGGAAAGGATAAGGGTGAAGGAAGTTTGCTTGGTGGTTTGGGTGATATTATTGGTGGAGATAGAGGCTTTTGATAGATGTTGTTAGATGTATGATGCGTGGTGCACGTTATTTATTTTGCTAACTACTAAATTATGTTTTAAGAGTATCTATTCAACTTGAACTATTTGTGGATATTTGAAAATAAGTGAGGCTTAATGCTCTATTTTGCTATTTTTAAGAAAGGAATCAAAATTTAAGTTTGAAAAGCTACGGATATGGCAAGATGCCATGGAACTGGGTGAAGAAATTGATGCTGTGACCAACAATTTCCCTAAAAAAGAACTGTATAATTTATCCTCTCAAATTAGAAGAGCGGCGGATTCTGTGGCTTTGAATATCTCAGAAGGTTCTATAATACAGTCTTCCGCAGAATTTCGAAAGTTTTTAGGATATGCAGCTAGGTCATTAGCAGAGGTAGTAACTGCTTTATATAAGGCCAGGAACCGGAAGTATCTGAATGAAATCTAGTTTGAAAACTTATATAATAAATCGTTCAAACTCATGAATATGATTATAGCCTTTAGAAATAAAATTTAACTGTATGCAGCATCGAGCATCGAACATCACGCTATGAACTTCAAAAATCAGATTAACTTCTTAAAAGAGCTCCAAAAGAACAACAATAAGGAATGGATGGACGCCAATCGGAAATGGTATACCGAAGTTCGAAATGATTTTATTCGATGGTTGGATGGAATGAACACCCAACTTGCCGCAATAGATGATGAGTATTATGATACTCCTGGTAAAAAAGGTATCAACCGCATCAATAATAATCTGATGTTTCACCCCAACAAGCCTATCTACAAAGATCATTTTGGAGCAGGATTTGACAAGCGGCCAAATACGGGTGATTTCTATTTAGAGATAGGTATAGAGCGTTGCATGTACGCAGGCGGACTCTGGAGGCCAGATTCCAAACGTTTGAGAAGTATTAGGGACGCCATTGATTATAATGGAGAAGAGTTCCAGAAAATTTTGAATAAAAAGTCATTTAAACAGACCTTTGGCGGACTCTGGGAAGATGTAAAGTTGACCAATTCTCCAAAAGGTTTTTCAAATGACCACCCGCATATACATTTACTTCGCAATAAAACCTTTGCAGTAGCCAAGGAGTTCTCAACCAAAGAAATCTTTACTAGAAATTTTGAAGAAAAAGTAATCACCGTCTATAAAGAAATGCTTCCTTTTAGGCGTTATTTAAATCAGGCGGTCACGGTTTAATTTTAGTGCTACATATCCTTACTAAAAGGGTGTTGCATAGAGCCTTCGTTATTAGGTAATACTAGCTATACCAGTCATTTCATCAGCTTCTTCACTATAATCTACAGTATCCACCCTAAATCCAAAAAGATTAAAAAATTCGGTCGTATAGCCTTCTAAATCTCCAATTTCAGGAAGAGTCTCGGTTGTGGCTTCCTCCCACAACTTTGCTACTTCTTGTTGAACGCTCTCTTTCATTTCCCAATCGTCTACACGTATTCTTCCTTCCTCGTCCGTTGGTATTTCGTCCACATAAAGTCTTTCGTTAAAAAGCCTGTACATCTGTTCAATACAACCCTCTTGCAGGCCTTCGGCTTTCATTACTTTATATAACAGGGAGATATATAACGGAATCACGGGAATAGCGGAACTAGACTGCGTTACCAAGGCTTTATTAACGGATACATACGCTTTTCCACCATTAGCTTTAAGAGCATCCGAAATGGTAAAGGCTGTTCTTTCAAGATCGTCTTTCGCCCTACCGATCGTTCCTTTACGATAAACAGGTTCTGTTAATTCAGGGCCAATATAAGAATAGGCAACTGTCTTAAAATCTGATGAAAGTAAATTAGCGGCAAGTAAGGCGTTGACCCAACGTTTCCAATCATCACCACCCATTACGGTTACGGTATTGTCAATATCCTCTTCTGTACCGGGTTCAATAGTGATTTCATTCACCTCCCCTGTATGAAAATCTACCGTTTTGTTGGTGTAGGAATCTCCAATGGGCTTTAAAGTAGATCTATATCTTTTACCGCTATCGGGATGCGTTCTAACCGGAGAAGCTAAGCTATAAATTAGCAAGTCTATCTTTCCAAGGTCTTTTTTTATCAACTCAATAGTTTCTTCCTTAATTTCGTTTGAAAAGGCATCTCCATTAATACTTTTAGCATAAATACCCTCTTTGTTCGCCTCCGTTTCAAAGGCAGCGGTATTGTACCAGCCAGAGGAAGCTGTTTTGCCTTCGCTCGGGGGTTTTTCAAAAAACACACCAATGGTGGCTGCGTTACAACCAAAAGCACTGGTGATTCTAGAAGCTAATCCAAAACCGGTAGATGCACCAATGACCAAAACTTTTTTAGGGCCATTAATAGCTCCTATTGATTTTACGTAAGCGATTTGATTTTTTACATTTTCCGCACAGCCTACAGGATGAGCGGTAGTACATATAAATCCACGGGTTCTAGGTTCAATAATCATATAATGTGATATTTTATTTAGTATTCGGTTATTGGTAAGCTTAGTTTTAAAGATAGTTCGAATTTTAGTTATCTATTTAGAAATAGAATCTTTACATCATCACAACATATAAGTGTGAATGTTTATATTTTGTTCAATGTAATGGTTTATAACTTGGTTTCATAAGAGTCAAGGGTTTTAAAAATACTAATGAATTCCTGAATTCCTTCTTTTTTTAAGTCTGTATTGGCAATTAATAGCTTTCCTATTTTGGTTTTGGAATCAAAAAACATGAGTGTTGTTACGGCAGGGTCTCCACCAGAATGACCAATTTTTCCTTGTGCAGATATTCCCATGAATATACCCATATTGTACTCGTCATTATAGGCACTTTCATTTCGGTCCTTGTGATTTGCATCGTTCAAGTTTGGCGAAAATAATTTGGCATAACTTTCTTTATTTAGCAACGTGCCCTTTCCTTGATAACCGGATATTAGTTCAATAAGGTATAATCCTAAATCCATGGCTGAGGTAATTAATCCTCCATCGGGAAAATTGATTAACTGGTACGGTGCAAGTTCTGTTTCTATATCTGCATATAACTTTGTGTGTTTCGATGCATCAAGATCGTCTAGCGACCAACCCGTATTTGATAAATTTAAGGGTGTAAAGATATGGGCCTTCGTAAATTGATGAAAAGGTTCATTGACTGCATTTTCTAGCACTAATGCCGCCAAACCGGCACCAAGATTGGAATACTCAAAAATTTCTCCAGGTTTCTTTTTGATGAAATTTTTCTTCTTGTACCATTCTCCTTTTTCATTTAAAATATTTTCCAAAAAAATGGAATAGTCCATGAATTCATTTGGTGGCCTGAAATTTTTGTTCAATTTGGCACCACCGTTTTCTTTCTGTTTTAAAACATACCCTCTACCTTCATACTGCGATGCATCTTTGATAGTCGAGGTATGTGACGCAAGTTGCCTTATAGTAATGGTTTCTTCTGGGAAATAAGGATTAACTACCTCAAAAGGTAGGTAATCGTTTATAGGGTCATCTAGTTTTAATTTTTCCAATTCCTGTGCCTTTAACAAGGCTATGCCTATCACTGTTTTGGAGATGGAAGCTATGGGTTGCACCGTGTTCGCAGTATATTCTTTCTTTCGCACGATATCTGAGTAACCAAATCCTTGAGCGTACAAAATAGAATCAGCATTAACAATGGCAACCGAAAATCCGTTGATGTGCCCTAATTCATAAATTTGTTGCAATTCCTTGCTCAACTGAGTTAACGGAGCCTGTGCTATTTGAGCAGAAGCCATCGAAAATAAAGTATTACAAAGGAGTAGCGTGATCAGTTTTTTCATTTATCTATTTTCTAATCAACGTTAGGTATTACTTCAATTCATCGGATGCGCTAATCAATCGTGCACTTAAATCCGGATCTTTCATATCGGCATCCAGAGGAAACATTGGCCGCTTGATATGTTCGTACCCTAAGCGTTCCAAATCTTGATCTACGCCACCAGGTGTAAGTGCCATAATCCAATCGCCACGCATCTCATACAGCTCAGGAACCAAATAACCGATTTTAACCACAACGATATCAGCATCCCTAGGGTTTAAGTCCAGATCGGTAAAATCTGATTCTTGATGATAGGGTTTGCGCCGGTCGGTGACAATTACGCTAATGCTACCAATCTTGACAACAACTTCTACCTTGGCATCTCTATCGCCTTCTCGTATGGCCGTGATTGTTCCTTCTAGTTTTAAAGGCGGAGCGAAGCGATCATCTACCTGAGCTCCTGCCATGGCAGAAACCTGGTTTCCCACACCTAATTTTAGGGCTTCTGCAATAAGTTCCGGTCCAGGGATGGAGGCATAAATTAATGAAGGTCCGTCCTCCGATTTAAATTCTGATCGATTTAACAATTCCCGCAATGTCCAAGTTACATCGCCTGCACCGCCAGCTGTTGGATTATCCCCCATATCACTGATCATATACGGTTTTTTGTCGCTTTCTAAAGCCATTTTTAAACTTTCGTCCAGTGTAGCTACCGGAGCTACAAATTCGAATTCGTTTCGAACATCCCAGTAGGCCTTTGCCAATTCTTCGGCCGCTTTTGTTACTTGTTCCTTATCATCCCCTACGGCCATGACCACACCATGATTACGGTATTCGTCCGCCCACGGGTAGCCCATCCAAATCGCGGCATCAATAACACCTTCCTGTTGTTCAAAGGCTGGAATCTTTGCATATAAGCTTTTTCCAGGCTCAATACGTGTACTGGTTTTTTCCCCTGGCAATAGAATTGGAACGGGAATCCAAGCCTTGAATTTAGGTTTCCCTTTTCCGCTTTCCAAACGATCTAATAAATTAGTGATGGCTCTCGCCTTGGACTCCAACGCATCTTCATGTGGTGCCATTCTGTAGCAAGTGATCAAGTCTGAATGTTGTGCTAATTCTTCGCTGACATTACCATGCAAATCCATTGAGGTGGACACCAAAACATCGGCACCTATTACCTCTCGTATACGTTTGATTAAATCCCCTTCTGCATCTTCCATACCCACAACACTCATGGCGCCGTGTATATCAAAAAATAGTCCATCATAAGGGCCATTCTCTTTTAACATCTTTAGTGTCTTTTCAACCATAGACTCATAAGCCTCCCGCGTTACGATACCCCCAGGTAATGATTTTCCCAAAAGGGTAGGCATCCATTCCGCTCTTTTCCTGATGTCTGTTCCTTCATCAAAAAAGGGATAGCGCCCAAAAATCGAATCCCCGATTCTTGCATGGAAAGCCTCTTCTTGTGTTTGGGCCGGAGAAAAGGTGCTGGATTCTATTCCGATACCTGCAATGGCTACTCTTGGCAGTCTGTTTTCTTCCGGGTTATCCGTTTTGGATTTACATCCAATTAATAGAAGAGTAACTAGCGAAAGGATACTGATAATTTTTTTCATTTGTATTTAGGTTTTTTAGTGTAATTATTTCTTTTGATTCCACTTCACAGGACTTACATCATCGTGATTTAAAGTACGTAGAGCATCCCGGTCAATGCGCATAGTTAATTTGCACTCCGGGTCTGGGCATACAACCCGAGCATCGGTTTCCATCCAGTCTGCCGGGTGGTTTTTACGTTGTTTTGTTGGTAATAGGGGAATAGTGGATTGTAGCGCATATAGACAAAAATCCGACTTATCTGGCAAAGATAGTTTACCTCCTTTTAAGTGAAATTTGTCACCAACGGTCATGTCACAAGTACAATTGCCATTAATTTTTTCAACGATTATGGTTAAGTCGTATAGTTCAAATTGGTCGTCTCTTAAGGCTTTATCTTTTTTCATTTGTTTTAAGTTTTGTTCTTCCCCAGCCAAAAACGAGGGTAATCACCGCCATGAGCAATAATCCCCAAGACATAAAATTATACAATCCTATTTCTAATGTGCTCACTTGTGGAATACCAAATTCAGTTCCCGTATTGGTCATATTCGCCATTAAAATCACAGGAATAAAATAAGGAAGTAAGAACGGAAATATACAAGCAATCAAACTTAATAAATTTGCACGTCTAATTTTGGATATGCCCATTTGTTTTCCTGTTTTTTTAGTAAAGTCGGCCACCATTAAAATGGCTACGATACTGTGCGTCGTGAATAAAACCGCAAAACTCATCACTACGGCAATCCACCCTTCGGCATGCTTTTGGGTTTTGGCACGTGTGGCGGCGAAATCAACGAGTTGGTCCATTAATCCGCTTGCTTTTAAGGTCGCAACCAATCCCATTAATAGAATGGTGAAAATACTCAGGCCTAGTGCTCTATTGATACCGTCGATGACAAAACTGCGCGCAGCGAAGTTTTCTAAATCTAACGAAAGTACTTGTGATATAGGTAATAATCCTAAAAATAGACCTAGTACTGTACCGAACAACAATCCAAAAAGTAGACCGTGTAAGAGGTGTTTTCCTTTCAAAAAAAGATAAATTATAAAAGCAGGCACTAGAAGCATCGGCAGTCCCTTTGGGTTTCCTAGATTTTCTGCAACACTGATGGTAGTCAAGCTTGAATTTGAATAGGCAGTTATCAGATATCCGGTTAGCGCAAACAGTGCCGCAGGAATGACATATTTTATTCTACTTTTTATCGTGGTGCCTATTTCAGCATCTTGACTTAAGGAACTGGCAATAGTAGTGTCCGAAATGGGTGCTATAAAGTCTCCAAACGTAGCGCCACCGATTATGGCTCCCGCCAAAGCGGGTAAGTGCGCTCCTAACAGTCCACCTGAGGGATATAGTAGCGGGCTACAGATTAGAATGGTAGCAAAACTAGAACCTGTGGAAAGTGACACGATACAACAGATAATAAAGGAGGCTATTACAAAGCCGGTGCCAGATAAGTTTACTTGGTCAGAAAGCCAAATAAGTGCTTCCACAAATCCCGTGAGCGTCATGAGTATTCCGATAATCGAAGCAAGAATCCAAGCGGTAATCATAATCATGACAATCTTTTGTGACATACCCGAAATAACGGCTTCAGAAAATGCAGTGCGATCTTTGCACAACATAAGTCCTAAACCAAGGGAAAGAATCAAGACGGGCCAAAACCCTCTTTCATCGGGTGCTCCTGAAAGTGCTATCGTAATTACGCCTAAAACAAAAATGAAAAAGGGGAAGAGTGCTGCAAAGACGCCACCGTAGAATTCGAGTTTTGGGAGCTTTTCGGATGTCGGGTCTAGTCTCAAGCTTAATCTTCGTTGAGGTTATATTTCATAATGGAACCGTGTTTGCCTGTTTTGTCGCGTTCTAATTCGTAAAACGGACCATTGGGCCCTTCGCTCTGGTTTACGATGGCGTCAATTTTTGTAATATCCTCCATGCTTAACTGAAAAGTGTCTAGCATCTGCAGGCTTTTCAAATGATTACGGTTACGGGCACCAACAATTACCGCACCTACCATAGGCTTTTGTAATATATATTTACAGGCAATCTCTGTAATTCCTACTTCATATATATTGGCGATTTCCCGCAGTGTGTGTAGTACTTTTTGAAATAAATCATACCCGCCAAATTCGTCGATAATCAATCGGTATTTGGTAAGGGAACGATTTTCGTACGGTGGTATAGGGTCGGGAGCGTTTAAATAGCGGTCGCCTAAGAACCCTCCAGCAACTGTTCCATAACAGAGGTACGGTATATGGTGCTGTTCTGCCAAGGCAGTCATTTTTGTTTCCACACGTTGATCTAGGACCGAATACTGAACTTGGTTCGAAGTGATGCTAACACCGGCATCCAGCATTTCTTGAATACGGCGTGTATCAAAATTAGTAACTCCTAAAAATCTGATTTTTCCGCTTTTTTGCAGTTCGGATAAATGTAACGCCGTTTCTAGATATTTAGGAAATTGATAATCCCACCAGGCAAATTGTACCAAATCCAATTGCTCCACTCCTAGACGCTTGAGAGAACGATCGATTATTGCGGTAGTCTTCTCCTTTGTTAAACTGGCCAAAGCACTATAGTCTGGAACGTACTTCGTGTGCACTTGAATAGGCGCCAGGTCGCCGGCACGGAACTCAGCCTCATATTTTTTTCTGAATTTACCGATCAGTTCTTCTACACCGGTATAAATATCGGCACAGTCAAAGGTGGTGATACCTGCCTCCACAAAATGTCGCATATCTTCTAAAGCCTTTTCTTCGGCAATAGATCCGTGGCCACCTGCCAAATGCCAGCCTCCTTTGATTACTCTAGAAACCGAGTAGCCAGGTTGTAATTCAATTCTTTCCATAGATTAATCAGGGTTGATATTTTTAAAAATGGTGTAAAATTCGTCAATAGGAATAGGTCCTGCTTTCATAACCGTATCCATGAATAATTTTAAGTTAAACCGATTTCCTAGACGATTTTTTTCAGTTGCTAGTAGTTCAGTAAACTGTGCTCCACCTAAAAAGTAGGAGGTGAGCTGCATAGGAGAGTTTGTAATGCGCCCCCAAAGACTTTTGGCAAATTGTGGCGCCAACAAGGAAGTTTCTGTCGAAAATTTAAGTACTTGCTCTTTATTCCAGCCATTACAATGCACCTGAACTGAGGTATATGCCCTATTTGCATTTTCTAAGCGTTTACGCAGATGTGCCAATAGGGTTAAATGATTACCGGATTCCCAACCAGCATCCAAGACTACTTTTTCTGTAAAGGTTGCCCAGCCTTCAATATAAATTCCATAGGGGAACAACATCCGAATAGGGTGTGGTGTTTCCCTGCTGATTTTCAATTGCATATAATGACCTGGATACAGTTCATGTATCACAATCATGCGATTAAAGGGTTTATTGAAAGAGGCCCAAAAATCGATTTGTTCTTGTTTTGGTAGCGTTTCAGGTATGGAAGGTAAATTTAGTGTAGTCATTGGGTTGGGGTCAAATGGTGGAGCACTTGCAACCCAGCCGATACGTGCTGCAGCACCAGCGCTTTCAGGTGCGGTTTGTATCTGTAAGGTGTTGTTTTTGGGCAAGGTAGCGATGTTCTTTTCTTGGATGAATTCAATGGCGGAGTTCGCTAACTGTTGCCAAAATTGAAGATAGTCCGTAGCATTTTTGGGAGCATCTTTTTCCATATCCGCCAAGGCTAAATTGATAATTTCCAAGTTGCTTTTCGGTACCGTCCTATCCGGATAGGTTTTTCTAAGGTATTTTCTGGAGACATCGGTCATCAAAGTTTTTACAGTCTGTATTTCTTCCAATGCTATTTCTTCCAATTTGGTCGAAGTAAGGTTACTATCGGTATAAAGGGCTAACCTACGGTCGTATTCTTGTTTGCCCAGAATGGAAAGGGTTTCACTTGTATTTTTTTGAAGTGTAACTTCAGCAAAGTCTATAAGCGCTGCAACGCCTTGTATGGCTTTTGATAGATGTAGGTTGAAGCTGTCACAGGTTTTTAAAATTCCTTTTGAGTGCATTTCATTCGATATGTCCGTTTGAAGATACCTATGAGTTTTATTCAAATCTTTTAAGCCTTTTTCCAAGTTATTTTGTGATACTTGCTTTAGGTTTGCTTGTGCTGCCTTGGCAAGGCTCGTTATCGATTTGAGTCGGTTACAAAGTACGATGGATTTCTCAGAGGCAAGTAGATAATCGGCCTTAAAAATAGAAGTTATTGCCTTAGAAATTAATTGGGAATATAATCTAAGTGAGGTCTCATGTTCCGTGAGCGTTTTCCATTTGTCTACTTCTGATTGTGCTTTTACACGTAACAGTCGTCCGTCAACAGGATCAATAGATGAATTCGCTGCAGATAATTCACTTAGTATTTCTTCGTTAAAGTCCAGCCATGATTCAATCGTTTCTTTGGAACGTTCTTCGTAATTAAAAACGGACGACCTGATTCCGGAATCCAATGCTTTAGAAGGGTAAAACTTCTTCCACTGCATGATATAATTTTCTCCTAAATCCTGTGAAAAAAGTGCAAATGGAGTCAGTATGAGAATGAGCCAAAAGGCGATAAAAGATTTCATGTTAGAGATGGTATTGGTCCTAAATGAGAAAGATACTAATTAATGGGAAAATATAACGAGGGAGTTTTTAACTTTACCCTGTGAATAACGAACGTGTTAGGAATATTGAAAAGGTGGAGTTATCTGATAACTGGTACACCTTAACCAATTACAATTTTGAATACAAACGGGAGGATGGTTCCTGGGAAAAACAGCAAAGGGAATCTTACGATTGCGGGGACGGTGCCGCTATTTTACTGTATAATTGTCAGATGAAAACTGTGGTGCTTACCAAGCAATTTCGAATGCCCACTTATGTTAATGGCAATGATAATGGAATGATGGTAGAAGTTTGTGCTGGACTTTTAGACGGACTATCACCCGAAGCATGTATCAAAAAAGAGGCGTTAGAAGAAACAGGATATAAAATAAATAGCGTGCAGCATGTGATGACAACTTTTATGTGTCCTGGTTCCGTGACCCAGAAGCTATATCTTTTTATGGCGGAATATGATAGTTCCATGAAGATACAAGAAGGTGGTGGCGCTATAAATGAAACCGAGAATATTGAGGTTTTGGAGTATCCCTTTATCAAAGCATTGGATATGATTTTTAAGGGAGAAATAATTGATGCCAAAAGTATAATGCTTTTACAACATGCTTCAATGAATGGAATTTTTGAAGATTAATATGGGTGTAATCGATACCAGTTTTTTACGACCAATACTAAATGAAGCAACTACAAAAAATTGGACTTGGCGGTGGATGCCATTGGTGTACCGAAGCCATATTTCAATCCTTAAAAGGTGTTTTTAAAGTAGAGCAAGGTTTCATTGCATCTACAGGAGAACATGAATCGTTTTCTGAGGCTGTAATTGTGCACTTTTCCGAAGCTATTATTACCCTTAAGGATATTATTACCATTCACTTGCATACCCACAACAGTGCCTCCCAGCATTCCATGCGCAATAAATACAGGTCAGCTGTCTATGTCTTTTCAGATGCGGAAATTGGTCCGATATCAACTGTTTTGGAATGCTTACAGTACGATTTTGATAAAAAATTGATTACACAAGTACTTTCGTTCGGCACGTTTAAAGCTTCTAACAGTCAATATCGTGACTATTATTTCACCGATTCTAATCGGCCTTTCTGTAGAACTCATATTGTCCCCAAACTACGCTTGTTGTTGGATAAGTTTTCAGTGCAAATAAACAGCGATGCCATGGCTGCATGGGCTATTAAAAATCTTATCTAATGGTCTAGAGGAGTAAAAACACGTCGAAATCGAATTGCATGGTAAAAGTGCTGACTTAGAAGGTAAATTTGTAATTAGTCTGCAAAGGTTTTAATAAGTGTCCCAAATTTTTTCAAAAATTTCTTCCATTTTTTGTTTTACACCTGAAGAAGGATGCCTAAAATGATTGTTCATAAAACTGAAAATTACCGTTTTGCCAGATTTGGTAAGTAAATAACCACTTAAGCAATAGTTATTCCCTAAACTTCCAGATTTAGCGAAGATGTATGGTGCTGTATTACCTTCATACCAGTTGCCCAATGTTCCCGAAACTCCTCCTGATGGGAATATTTTGAAAAGGCGTTCCCTTGGTATGTCCAGATACAAACGTTGCAAGACGTGGACCATGGATTGCGGTGTAAACAGATTGTACCGTGAGAGTCCGGAACCATCTACCCATCTGGGCCGTTGTGGTAGGTTTTGTAATAAATTATCTACCGTATGTGTAATCGCTATGTTCGTATTTAAAGTATCCGAAATTTCGGAGGCCGAAAGCATTAACAATTGTTCGGCGATAAAGTTATCACTTTCGTGCATCAGTCTTACGTAGAGAGAATCTGCTGAGAAGCCGTATAATGTCTGCTTTACACCAGGAGGCATTTTTTTTACAAGTGTAATAGGTTTTTTCAATTCCTTTTCCAGTAGTGCTTTAAGGTTGTCATCGTTTGTTTTAAAAGGAACTTCTAAGGTGTCTGTCCTAGTGGCATCAAAGTAGAATAGGTTGCGATGTGCTTCGCGGTTAGAATTATTTGAAATTTGAATCACACTATCCCTAAAATAGTCGGGCACTACCGGGTTTTTCGTTTCGTTGGAAATGAGTACAACATTACCATGTGTCGGAAAACCACTGCGTTCCGGTGAGTAGTAATATTCGTAATCGTCCCAAGACCATCCAGGGCCAAATTTTGAATCTAGAAAATTACCAGTGTATAATGCAATAGTTTTGTGCTGTTGAAGAAAATGGAAAGCGGTACTGTCCTTTAGATAAGGATGCAGAAATGAGGGGTCTCCCGTACCTTCAAAGTATAGCGTATCATTTTGATGAAGATAGCGCAATGCGGGAATCTTATCCGGTAAGGTTTGGAGTGCTGCGTACAAGGTAAAAATCTTGGTATTACTTGCGGGAGTAAAGTATTTAGCACTGTTTTGGTTATATAGGGTGTCCTTGCTAGCTGCGTCTATAAACAAAACCCCAGTAAATTGGTGGTCATAAAAGGAAGCGGATAAGCTTTTATTTAGGCTTTTGGAAACTGTTTTTTTGGTCGATTTGCAAGCAATCATACCAATTACAAGAAAACAACTTAGGAATACTTTTTTCATTTGATTAATGCAGATAGATGTATTGCCACGTATCCGAGAAGTTGATTTAACCTTCTAAGATTTATTTAACGTGTTCATTGCAATATTATGTCCTATTTTATGTTTAAATTTACGTAACAACTAATTAATAAACAAGGTACTACAATGGCAAACGCAATGCTTGAGTACAGTAAAACAGTACTTAAAAAAGTTAGTTTTGATGTAAAGTTATTTTGCAAGGAACTAAAAAAAGCCCTTCAACTTTTACTGCCCGAAGAGGTAGAAGAATTGAGAATCTGGTTACAACAGTTCATTACCGACAAGCCAGAATTACAAAATAGTTTAATGTATCTAAAATCATAGAAAAAAGCCACTGAGAAGTGGCTTTTTTTATTTGTTCAAAGGGCTGATTATTTTTACATCCTGAAACGTAATAGCACCTTTCACAATACTTGTGATGACATCACGTAATGCCTCTGTAATTTGAATTTTCAATTCGTTTTTATGAAATATTATACTTACCTCACGTGCAGGTGAGGGTTCCTTAAAGTATTTGACGTTCTTCTTGTTTTCAGTGTTAAGTTCCATGCTGTTCAAATAGGGGAGCAGGGTCATCCCAAGACCCTCGTTTGAAAGGTTGATCAAGGTCTCAAAACTACCACTTTGCAATTTAAAGTGTTCCTCACCTAACTTTTTTGGTGTTTTACATAGATTAAGCACACCATCCCTAAAGCAATGGCCATCCTGCAATAATAGAATATCCGAAACGTCCAAATCCTCCACCGTTAATTCTTTGGCATCACGTAAACGATGTTCGGGGGTAATATAAGCTACAAAAGGCTCATAGTATAAAGGTCTTTCTTTTATGAATTCTATTTCTAACGGTGTTGCTGCAATAGCCGCGTCCAAATGACCATCTTGAAGGTTCTTTATAAGACTTTCCGTGCTTTGTTCTTTAATAATCAGGTTTACCTTTGGGTATTTTTTTATAAAGGTTTTTAAGAACATGGGCAATAGTGTAGGCATAATCGTTGGAATAATGCCTAAAATAAAGTCACCGCCTATGTAACCCTTGTCCTGATCAACAATATCCTTTATTCGTCCCGCTTCATTTACGATTACTTTTGCCTGTGATACGATTTTTTTACCAACGTCCGTTACGGAGATGGGTTTTTTACTTCTATCGAATATGAGCACATCCAACTCGTCTTCTAATTTTTGTACTTGCATACTTAGCGTGGGTTGGGTAACAAAGCTCTTTTCCGCTGCCAAGGTAAAATTTTGATACTCCGCCACGGCCAGTACGTATTGTAATTGGGTTATAGTCATTAAAGTTTATTTATCCTTCAAAGTTATAAAAAAACCATCAATGAAACTTATTGTACGAGCGGTGTTTATTCGATTTTGTTATGCTATAAAAGTATGTTTTTGGGTTATATATCTAATTGCTTACACACATTTTAAATATAAAAACTCCTGATAAAGGAGTTTCTGACTAATTGTTTACTTCTTTTAAAACCGAATCCTGAATGCTAAGTCCTCTTCGGCTACTTCGAATTTTGAATTGGAAAAACTTGGCGGGCCGTAGGTGGTCTCACCGGACGTAGCGTAGCTTTCTTTAGGCATACCGTTTGCTTCAAAATCCATCCTGTTGTTTTCATTTTGGTCGTGTAAAAATAGTAAGGCAAAAGATCCTTTTTTTACGTTTTCAAACCTAAGGGTAAGCTCACCTTTGCTAGCATCCACCACTTGATTGACTACTCCAGGACCTTTCATAAAGGTTTCTTCTGTATGCAATGCTCCCATTACCTTTCCTTCATCTGACAATACGTTTTCTATGGTTACCGTTACCGTTACCCCTTCGCTGTCCTGTGCGCTTCCTGTTAACGTACTTAATACTACCGCTAAAATTAATCCAATTGTTTTCATGTGATTTGTTATTTATATGTTTATCGTTGGGTCAAATCTCTCATAAAACAACAGTAGTTTAAAAACGGAACTACCCAATTGTCGAATGGTAGCGACGAATTGTAGGAAGCGGGTTTTTAAATAGAATTAGAATGTGCTAGGAAGCTATAAGCGCTGGATAAACGACTTCATCGGAAACGCATGCCACATTTCCTTGGTATTCCTTTCCGCGCAGCCGTGCTACGGGATGTGCCGTGAGTTGCCCTTCAAAAGAAGGCGCTATCATTTTTTGAATGCCTTCTTTGTCTACATTGTCCATAATAGGTTTTAACCAGGCATCTTCTGATTCTAGGGGAAGTATAAAGGGCATTCGTGGTACTTTTAGTTTGGGATTATTATGAATGTGCTGCATCAAGGTATTTGCAGTAGTAGTCACAATAGAAAAGCTTCGTAAAAGTCCTCTGGTCTCTGGATTCTTCCATTCGCTCCATACTCCGGCTAAGGCTAAAGGCTGTCCCTCTTTATGACGAATATAAAATGGATATGTTTTTCCGGCCTGGTGATGATGTTCATAAAACCCATCTACATATATAATACAACGTTGATGTTGAGCGGCATGCTTAAATGCCGGTTTCTCAAATAGGGTTTCCCCTCTGGCATTGAGCGTAGCGTTCCACAGTTTCTTTTGCTGCTCGGTGTTTTTTGTCCAATGTGGTACAAGGCCCCATGTAGCTACTATTGGAAAATAAGACGAACGGTCTGTGTAAATTAAGACCTCTGGATGGCTAAAGCCAGAAGCATGATGCAGCGGTAAATCGGTTAGGGGCGCTAGACGCTCTCGGATATCTGCAATGGCCTGAAGGTCTTGGTCCTTCTCCGCTCTTTTAAGCTGTGTTTCTAAACTTGTTTTGATATCGTAGCACATTGAATCGTTCGTTGGGCAAAAGCTAAGTTATTTTAAAAGTAAGAAGCTATGGAATTTCGGTTTTTGCTCTTTGGTTAGCTTTTACTATAAAGAATTAATCACTTTTTTAAAATTACAATAGACCTCAACAACAGCTCAAACTCCTGAGGTTTTTTATTGCCAATCAAAAAACGCAATTCTTCAATCGTGTCTTGGTCAAAGTTTGGGAGATCTACTTTTCTACCACGAAATGCAGGGTGGAGGTCCGCTAGGGTAAACTCTAAGGTTTCCCAGTCGCCCGTTGTCTCAAATGTGGTGATATAACTGTAGCTATGGCGGCGTTTGTCTTTTACACGGAACTGGTAGGCATTACCGTCGCCCTTAAGGCGTATACGTATGATGTTATTCGATTTTACAGTTACAGCCCCTAAATCATACTTAACAGATGAGAATCCCCCGTTGTTTTCTAACGACACTTCTCCAGAAAATTTTCCGTAACCTTCTTCTGATAGGCTAAAACTACCAGAGGAGCGGCCGCCCATGACCACATCATCTACTACGGTCCAGTTTTTAGTAGTTGGTTTTTCTTCGAAGTTTACTAGTGTTTGTGCAGTCATGAAAAGGGGTGTTAGGAGGAGAAATATACTATGTTTTATATGAAATAGAATGGTGTTAGCTCTCAAAAAGTGTTTTTGCTCATTACTCATTACTAGCTCTTCACAAACACCATACAATGCTGCCAGGGGAGGTTAACTATATTCTCTTCCAGCTCTAGACCTATAACTTTCATCTCCTTAACAGCTTGGGCTTCGGTCATTTTATGTAATTTTTTAATGGGTACATTGGGGTCTTCTCCTCGGTATTCGATAAGGTATAGCCTAGCATCGGCCCGCATCGCTTTTTTTATAGAAGCCATCATTTCGTAGGGAAAATTCATTTCGTGGTAGACATCAACGATCAGCACCTTATCAACAGAATTCGGTTTTAGGTTCACGCTTTTTTCGTTTCCTTTTACTAGGGCGACGTTCTCAATTTTGCCTTCTAGTTTTTTACTCCGCATGGCGGCCAACATTTCATCTTGGATATCCACGGCATAAATGGTTCCTGCGGTTGCCATGTCTGCCAATTTAAACACATGGTAGCCTGATCCCGCACCAATATCCGCGATATCGTCCGTATCGCTAATCTTCATATTTTTTAATAGAGTAGACGTATTTTCCTCTTTTTCGCGCTCGTCGCGTTCTAACCAAGACATGCCTTGGTAGCCCATTACGTGTGAAATCTCCCGTTGCATGTACCATTTACCAATTCCGTCGTAGGCACCCTTCTTAAATTCGTATCTACCTTCTTGGGCGTATAGGAAATTGGTGGTCAAAACTAGGAACAGACCAAGGAATCGCATTATTCTCTTCTTCATAGTCGTGATTTTTCTTTTTTCATAGCGGTTTAAAATTAAGAATTATGTGAATTTATACTTCCAAAGAAAAGCTTAAAGTTGCATTTTTTTATGGTACTTATAACTCCTCGGTTTACTATAAACCTATAAAATGAATCTTTTACCGACTGAAACTTCTATTTAGGACTCCTTAACATTGTAATTTCTCAAAAACATAGCCATTTTCAAAAATTGACCTAGTTTTTATGTATCTTTTTCCAGCTTAATTCAAATAACCAACCATGAAACAAAAATTTATTTTAGTAGTACTTGCTTTATGTACTATTACAACTGCGTATTCACAAAAGAAATTATCCAAAAAGCAAATAGAAAAATTAAAATTAGAGGCCGCTGCCATTGTTGAAGCCAATAAAAAACAGTCTCAAGTAATGGTCGACAAGATTTTTAGTTTCGCCGAACTTGGATTTCAAGAGGTTGAATCCTCAAAGTACCTTACTGGAATATTAGCCGAAAACGGTTTTGAAATTGAAAATTCAATATCAGGTATTCCTACCGCTTGGTTCGCTACATGGAGCAACGGAAAAGGACCTACCATAGCCTTGGGAAGTGATGTGGATTGTATACCAAAAGCATCACAATATCCCGGTGTAGCCTATCATAAACCTATTGTGGACGGTGCGCCCGGACATGGAGAAGGGCACAATGCCGGTATTCCCATGAACATATCGGCAGCCTTAGCGGCCAAGGAGGTAATGGAGCGAGAAAATATTGGTGGTACACTGCTTGTTTGGCCGGGTATCGCAGAAGAGCTGGTGGCTGCGAAAGCCTGGTACGTGCGAGACGGCTTGTTCGATAATATAGACATGTGCATTTTCACCCATGTGAGTAGTAATTTTAGTGTTTCGTATGGACCTACTAGAGGTACTGGATTAATTTCTGTGGAATACTCTTTCGATGGTGAATCCGCCCATTCTGCTGGATCTCCTTGGCGTGGTAAAAGTGCCTTGGATGCGGCCGAATTAATGAATATTGCTTGGAACTACAAGCGAGAGCATTTGCATCCGCTAAGACGTTCTCATTCTATTTTCACGGATGCAGGTGATCAGCCTAATGTGGTGCCATCAAAAGCTTCAATATGGTTTTATTTCAGAGATATTAAGTATGATGGAATTATGGAGATGTACAAGGAGGCAAATCAAATTGCCGAAGGTGCTGCAATGATGACAGGAACGACCGTAAAACATAAGGTGCTTGGAGCTGCTTGGCCTAGACATTACAACAAAGTAATCGCCGAGACCATGTATGAAAATATTAAGCACGTGGGCCTGCCTACTTGGTCCGAAGATGATCAAACTTTGGCCAAGGCGGTACAGACCGAGGTAAATTCTGAAAAAATAGAAGGATTGAGCACAGAGCTTTCTTCGTTAGGATTACCGGTAATAGAGCCGATTAGCGGTGGTTCGGACGATATTGGTGATATTTCTTGGAAAGTACCTACGGTGACCATGCGTTTTCCGTCTAATATACCCGGGCTACAGGGGCACCACTGGAGTAATGCGATTTCTATGGCTACGCCTATTGCACACAAAGGGGTAGTGGCAGGAGCCAAGGCAGAGACCATGACGATTCTTGATTTTCTTTTGAATCCAGAGCTATTGACTGGCGCTTGGGATTATTTTAATAATGAGCAAACGAAAGAAACGAAATTCGTACCTATGATTTCGGAAAGTGATATGCCCCCTATTTATTTAAATGCTGATAAGCAAGGTCAATTTAGATCAGAATTGGAGAAATTCTATTTTGATGAAACTAAATTCGATACCTATTTGGAACAGTTGGGGGTGCAGTATCCTACCTTGAAAAAATAGGGGGTAGCATCTAGTTCTTTAAATAAAAACCATGGAGGTATTTCATATGAACATCTTTATGAAATCAGTTTTAGTTTAAAAATCATACTTTGAACCTAAAACACTCCATTTTTGATACAGGGTGAGTCGTATTTTGTTTTAAAAGTATATAATTCTAAGCTGAAAATTGTTATGATGGTAAAACGTATTCAATTATTTTAGCCTTTAAAATTACAATCCTACAATCGACTTGAAACTAAAATAGCAAATGTCCGTAAAAGAAACGACACCTACATCCAACTGCGGGGTTACTGTATGCATGAAGATGTTAGATAGTAAGTGGAAACCTATTATCCTATTTAAAATCTCTAAAGGCACTAACCGATTTACAAAGCTGCTTACTGCTGTAGAAGGTATAAACCGACAAATGTTGAGCAAGCAACTGCGGTCTTTAGAGAAATCTGGTGTACTCGAGCGTAAAACTTTTCCAGAAATTCCACCTCGTGTAGAGTATGAGATTACTCCTTTTGGTAAATCATTGCTGCCCGTTGTGCAATCCATGCAACGTTGGGGAAATAAGCAAACAGGTACTACGAAAGTGAAATCAAAAATAAACACAAATACTACCCCACAGCAAACAGCCCTTTTTTAATAGTGCAGCAGATCGGTAGTTTAGCTGTTTTACCTATACCAACTTCTTTTCCAGCAAAGCCATATAGAAACCGTCAAACCCACTTTTTGAGGCGTAGATTTTCTTCTCACTTATAAGCGAAAAGTCCGCACCCTCTTCACTGGATAAAAATGATTTAACTTGGTCGTTGTTCTCTTGCGGAAGAATGGAGCAGGTAGCGTAAACCATTTTACCACCAGGTTTCAGGATTTTGCTGTAGTTTCCTAAAATTTCACGTTGTGTCTTTGTGATTTTCTCCAGGAATTCTGGTTGCAACTTCCATTTGGTATCCGGATTTCTTCTAATCACCCCTAATCCGGTACAAGGGGCATCTATTAGCACTCTATCTGCGCTTCCATATAGTTTTTTAAACACCTTGGTTGAATCAATCTCCCTCGGTTCAATATTATGTGCGCCATTTCTTCTTGCACGTCTTTTAAGTTCTTTTAGTTTACTGCCATAGATGTCCATCGCAATCAACTGACCTTTGTTTTCCATTAAGGCCGCAAGATGTAATGATTTACCTCCGGCTCCGGCGCAGGTATCTACAACACGTTGCCCAGGCTTAACATCTAGCATAGCAGCTACCAACTGGGAAGAGGCATCCTGCACTTCAAAGAATCCTTTTTTAAACGATTCCGTTACAAAAACATTCGCCCGCTCCGGTAAGCGCAATGCAAGCGGATAACCTTTAATGGGCTCCGTTACTATACCCTCGTCCAACAAAGCTTTCCGTAATTCTTCTTTGGTCGTCTTTAGGGTATTTGTTCTAAGGATAACTTCCGCAGGTTCGTTGAGTTTTGCTATTTCCGCCGTCCAAAGCTTATCACCTAGCGATTTTTCACAAATTTCATCTATCCAATCCGGCACCGCTTCACGATATTTTCTAATTTTGGAGAGCTCATCGAACTTACCTTTTATACGGCGTTCCGGTGTTGGCTCTATCTGTTTCCAATCTGGTAAGGCAATCCCCTTGAGTACGGCCCAAACGGCCCACATACGGAATAAATCGGGTCTGCTGAAAGGTTCCTTTACAGCTGCAATTTCTGTGTAGAGACGCTTGTATCGTACCATTTCGTAGGTCGTCTCGGCAATAAAACCTCTATCCCTGGCGCCCCAACGTTTATCAAAACGCAATACTTTTTGAACTACCTTGTCGGCATATTCATTCTCATTGAATATCAAATTCAAAGCATCTATTACGGCAAATACGAGGTTCCTGTGCAGTTTCATTCTTAAAAATTAAGGGTGCAAAGGTATTGTTTTAGAAGCGATTCCTTTTATTTTTGAGAAACTTTAATGAAGATGAGAAACTTTGGCTTTTTCCTTGTAGTTGCTTTATTTTTTTCCTGTACGGAGGTGGTAAAAAAAACTCCATTTACAGAAGTGGAACTAGAAACACTTTACACCGACTCCCTTAGCATCCGTGCTATAGAACTCATGGGCAATAGCTTGGCATTTGCCGCTAATAAAGGAACCTTTGGTACCATTGATATAAATACCGGAAAAGTACGAGTTAATGTTCAAAGGTATGATAGTATATTACCCGAGTTTCGTGCCGTTGCCCATACGAATACTGATTTTTTTATGCTTTCTGTTGCTAATCCTGCATTGCTTTATAAGACGGGTAATCAAGGAACCATGGAATTGGTTTATAAAGAAGATGCTGCTGCTGTTTTTTATGATGCGATGACTTTCTGGAACGATGCGGAAGGTATAGCGGTAGGCGATACCATGGATGGTTGTATGAGTATTATCATTACCCGTGACGGCGGGAACACATGGAAGAAACTGCCCTGTAATAATTTGCCGGACGGAATTGAAGGCGAGGGTGCTTTTGCTGCGAGCAATACTAATATTGCAGTTGTTGGTAACAATACGTGGGTCGCAACTACCAAACGCATATTATACTCTCCTGATAAAGGTCGAAGTTGGACAGTTCAAAATACGCCGATTAGCTCAAAAGAACCTACCGAGGGTATCTACTCTATAGATTTTTATAATGAGAATGAAGGAGTAGCAATGGGTGGGGATTACACCAATCCAGAACGAAATACTTCAAACAAGGCCATGACTACAGATGGCGGTTTGACTTGGGAGCTGATTGCGGACGGCAGAGTACCAAACTATAGGAGTTGTATTCAATTCGTTCCAGGAACCGAGGGAAAAGGAATGGTAGCACTAGGGTTTACAGGCATTGCCTATTCTGCAAATCAAGGTGCGTCGTGGACACAACTATCGGACGAATCTTTTTTTACGGTTCGCTTCAAAAACGATTCCGTTGCCTACGCGGCTGGGAGGAATAGAATTGCCAAGTTGACCTTTAAATAAGCATTGTAATAATAATTATTGCTAATTAATCATCATTTAAGTATGGAGATTAATCAAATACGTTTAGTAGGTGCTAATACGGTTCCGAAGGATACCAGTCCAGTTGAATAACTTCTATTTCCGAGCTTTCTTTTTGAACCAATTCCTTAAATTTTGATACATCGCTCACATCGGGGTTTCCTCTATAGTGGTAAGGATATACCTGTTTTGGACTGAATTCAACAACCGCACTTGCAGCACTCTCAGGTGTCATCGTATAGGGTAGGTTCATGCAAACGAAGGCTTTGTCAATATCCTTTAAGGCTCTCATTTCAGGGATGTCTTCGGTGTCCCCAGAGAAATAAAGACGTTTGCCATCCATATTCAATATATACCCGTTCCCTCTACCTTTCTTGTGAAAATTTAAAGCTTCCTCCCGTAGATTATACATCGGTATTGCCTCTATGGTTATACCTAAACGTTCTTTAGAATCACCATTGTCCAATACATCCAATTGCGGCGTATAAGTTTCAGGAATCAAATCGGCTACGGCTTGCGGAACAATTATTTTTGCTTTGGAAGTGTCTAATGCTTCCAGTGTTTCCAAGCTAAAATGGTCTCCATGAATATCCGTTATCAATATTAAATCAGGTTGTTTTTGTCCTTTGAATACAGATGCGCCGCCAACGGGATCAACATATATGGTAAGGGCGTTCCATTCCAATACCATTGTTGCGTGTTCTATAGGTATGATAGTAAGGTCTGTGGTTTGGGACTTATTTTCTTCTACAGGCGGTACTTCCGATGCTAACTCAATTTCTGAATCGATTATAGGTTTCTTGTTCTGTTTCTCTTTGCATCCAATAAGTACTATACATCCTATAATTACGTAGCCTATAAATTTCATTTAACCGTGGTTTAAATTTTTCGAATTTAAAGATAGCCCCATTTTTTACAAACACCTAGAAAGAACCTCGTCATTATTTAACAATTGAACCCTATACTAGCCTAACGGTACCTGGGCTTCTAAATGCTAGTGTATGCTCCCAAAAAAGGGAACAGTATTACAAAAATCTTCTTGAAAATGGTATTTCATCCATAAAGTTATGCTTTTAAACGAATAAAACCCTAGGTAGGGATATTATTTTTGGTGTGAAAAATCTAAAAATAGATTCAGTCCGTATATAATCCGATAGAAATACTAATTGTATCAAAACCAAAAAAAACAATTTAATAGTTCATTATGACTGAAACAAAAAACAACAACGGGTTAAAGGTATTGGCGGCGTTACTAGGGGTAGTGCTTATAGCTACAATTATTTACACCGTAAGTCTTTATCAGGACAAGCAAAAAACCGAAAAAGACCTTACTGCTGAAAAGGAATTGGTTGTTGAGGATTTAAATAGTTTAAAATCCGAATATGACAAGGCAATTTTAGAGAGTAATGCAACCAACGAAGAATTAGTTTCTGCAAGGGATAATATTGCACGATATATCGATTCTGTAAAAACTATGAAAGCTGATATCTCCTCTTTGAGCAGGTATAGAAGACAAGTTGGTGTATTAAAGGCGGAAAGAGCAAAATTGATTAAGCAGGTAGATTCTTTGCAACGGTCCAATACTGCCATTGCAATGCAAAGGGATAGTACGTATGTAGAATTAGAAAAGCAAACTGTTTTTAACGATTCTTTAGTGGTGCAAAATACCAGCTTGGCGCAGGCAGTGGAAAGAGGTTCAGCACTTAATCTTTCTAAAATTAACGTAGATGCCGTGAGGGAAAGAAATAGTGGTAAGTTGTCCTCTACTACAAGGGCTAGAGCTACTGATAAGTTTAAAATTTGCTTTACTATAGCAGATAATGTAATTGCCGATGCTGGGGATCGTGAGTTTTTCTTAGAAGCTTTAGATCCACAAGGTAATGTTGTTGGTCAAAGTATGTCCAAGACCAACGAGAATGGTGCCTCTATTACCTATAGTAAAAGCACTAGTTTCTACTTTGAAAACAAGTCTTTGGATATTTGTGATTACTTGAACAAACCTGCAGGCGATTTCCAAAAAGGCCAGTATATGGTTAACGTATATGATGACAAGCTAAAATTATTGGGAACTTCACAGTTTACTTTAAAATAGAAAACACTAATCATATCCAAAAAAAGGGAGATTCCAACTGGAATCTCCCTTTTTGCTTTTACAAAATATCCTATCCAAAGTACTACTTAGTCTAAGCTGCCCACCATTTGTTCTGGCTTAACCCACTCATCGTATTGCTCTGCTGTCACATAACCTAAATTAACAGCTTCCTCTTTTAGGGTAGTGCCGTTTTCGTGTGCTGTATTGGCGATCTCTGCGGCCTTGTAATACCCGATTTTGGTATTTAATGCAGTTACCAGCATTAAGGAATTATTTAATAATTGTTTGATTACCTGATGATTTGGAGCAATACCTGCTACACAATTGATATCAAAGCTTTTACAAGCATCTCCAAGCAATTGAGCCGATTGCAAGATGTTAGCCGCCATCATTGGCTTAAATACATTAAGTTCATAATGCCCTTGCGTTCCGCCAACGGTCACGGCAACATCATTACCCATGACCTGGGCACAGACCATGGTTAAGGCCTCACACTGTGTGGGATTCACTTTTCCTGGCATAATAGAGCTGCCTGGTTCGTTGGCCGGAATGGTAATCTCTCCGATACCAGAGCGTGGTCCGGAGGCCATCATACGAATATCATTTGCAATTTTATTTAGGGAAACCGCTAATTGCTTTAGCGCACCATGACTTTCTACAATCGCGTCATGAGCCGCTAAGGCCTCGAACTTGTTTTCTGCTGTTATAAACGGAAGTCCAGAAAAATCTGCGATATATTTTGCGACCAACACGTCATAACCTTTTGGCGTGTTTAAACCGGTACCAACCGCAGTGCCGCCAAGTGCAAGCTCCCGCAGGTGTGGTAAGGTATTGTGTAACGCCTTTAATCCATGGTCTAATTGCGAAACATAACCAGAAAATTCCTGACCCAGGGTTAGAGGAGTGGCATCCATCAAATGGGTACGCCCTATTTTAACCACATTAATAAATTCCTGAGCTTTACTGTGCAAGGTGTTTCGTAATTGGGTAATACCTGGAATAGTAACATCTATAATTTTTTTATATGCGGCAATATGCATCCCGGTAGGAAAGGTGTCGTTGGAAGACTGTGATTTGTTAACATCATCGTTGGGCTGTATGGTCTTTTCGCCTTCTCCTATTTTATGTCCTGCAATTTCATGGGCACGATTGGCGATTACCTCGTTTACGTTCATATTACTCTGTGTGCCAGATCCTGTTTGCCAAATAACCAGAGGGAATTGATTATCATGTTTTCCTTCTAAAATTTCATTACAGACTTGTGCTATCAAATCCCTTTTTGCTTCGGTAAGTACCCCTAGCTCGCAATTTGTGTAGGCTGCGGCTTTTTTGAGGTAAGCGAAGCCATAGACAATATCCAAAGGCATAGACCCAGAAGGACCTATCTTAAAATTATTTCTTGAACGTTCGGTCTGTGCGCCCCAGTATTTATCGCTGGGAACCTGAACTTCGCCCATAGTATCCTTTTCTATTCTGTAATTCATATAATGATTGCTTTTAATGGTTATGAAAACTGATAATTTTGTACTAATGCACAAGCTTTTGACTTTTTCGTGATAGCTATTGACTTGTGATTACAAATTTAGCACATAGTGATTAAGCTAAAAATAATGGTTCAAAATATATTTAATGATTAAAATGAAGTAAAATCTTGAATTAATTTTATTTTTTGCTTGCAAAAAATAATACGATTATGGTATCTTTGTTTTAGATATGTAAAAATTATGTTTGAATTTGACCAATATTTAGGATTTTTAGCATTTTTGACCATTTTAACAATAGGTTTTTGGTTGATGATATTTTTGTTGCTGTTCGTTGTACCCTATTGGTTGGGAGGCAACATTATTGAACTTTTGAAAGAAAAACGAGAGGCCAAGAAAGCCGAACGAGAAGCATAAAAAAAGAAGCCATTTGGCTTCTTTTTAATTTTAACAATTATCCTATTACCATTCCTTAAATAGTTTCCTTTCGGATTAAAAGCCCATACCTTCCTGAAGATTTAAGTGCAACCTATAAACGCGTTAAGAGTATCATTTCACCATCTCAATTAATCCCTTCGATCTTAATAATTTTTAAACAACCTCAGCGCTCGGGTAGATATAATTTTTGTGTTACACCTTTTATTCTATACTTTAATCTGATATTTAATTTTTTATGGTAGGGTTAACTTTTTTCTTTCTTCCGCTTTTTCTTCTTTTTCTTGTTTTTTTTGATGGTTTTATTTACCCCATCCTTCTTTAAATCTAAAAAACCTTGATATTTCTCAGGAGGCAAGCTCATTTTTAATTCTTCATCTTGCCGATCTGAAATATTTTGAAATGTTTCCGACATTTTTTCCGGTGGAAGTTTCAGAATTTGAGCCTCAATCCTTTCTTGCACGTATTTCTTCAAAATAGAACTCATTACCGCAGCTTCAAAATCGTTTAAAGCAAGCGCTTCTGTTATAGATGGCATTTGTTCCTCTACGATTTCTTCCGATGTTTTAGGGGCCGGTGGCTCTGGTGCATGTTGTGCCCTAGGAATAGCACTGCGCTGTCTTCCCATACCATTTCGTCCCATGCCTCTTCCCATACCCATACCTTGATTGAATTGGGCATAGCATTCTGACCCTAACATTATGAGGACTAAGACGAAAATTCCTTTTAATAAACTAAATCTCTTCTGTAATTTCATATTGTAAAATTAAATATTTTGTCTAACCTTGAGAAATTCGTACGCTCTTTTACGTAGCTAGAACTTCTCGATACCATTGCCAAAGGTGTCCTTACTTTAAAAGTACATCTATATTTGCTATTGGTCTGCCTATAGCTGCTTTTTTGTTGTATAGTACTATAGGGCGCTCGATAAGTTTGGGATACGTAAGCATAGCATCAACTATTTCTTCTTCCGAGTGCAGTTTACCTTTGAATTTTTCCTTCCAGATAGCTTCATTTTTTCGAATCAGATGTTCAGGAGCTATACCTAAACAGGCAATTACTTCTTTTAATTCTTCCTTAGTCGGAATATCTTCCAAATATTTTATAACTTCAAATTCCTTGCCAGAGCTTTCAACTAAAGCCAATCCCTCTCTAGATTTACGACATCTAGGATTGTGATAAATCTTAATCATATTTTTTTCGGTTTAAGGTTCAAGATCGCAGGTTTCTGGTTGATTATGTCCCCTCCTTTAAACATTACTATTCTTAATATAAAGGTAAGCTTTTGGCCGTGGTAGATTCATTCCTCGTCCCGCTGACCCATCATCATTAAAAATGCTTTTAAAAATCGGTCTATATCTCCATCCATAACGGCATCTACATTGCCTGTTTCTTCGGCTGTACGTACATCTTTCACTAACTTATAGGGATGCATTACATAATTACGGATTTGAGAGCCCCATTCTATCTTCATCTTAGAAGATTCTATCTCTTGCCGAGCTTCCATTTTTTTGCGTAGCTCAATTTCATATAATTGAGACTTAAGCATTTTCATAGCTGTTGCTCTATTATCATGCTGACTGCGGGAATCGGAGCAGGAAATCTGTATTCCACTGGGGTGATGTACCAACTGCACCTTTGTTTCTACTTTGTTCACATTTTGTCCACCGGCACCACTAGACCTTGCCGTAGTTATGGTAATATCGGCAGGATTTACATCGACCTCTATACTATCGTCCACCAAAGGATATACATAAACGGATACAAATGAAGTATGCCGTTTAGCATTACTATCAAACGGTGAAATACGCACCAGTCTATGCACGCCGTTTTCCCCTTTAAGCCAGCCAAACGCAAATTCACCATCAATCTCTAAGGTTACGGTTTTAATACCGGCAACATCTCCTTCCTGGTAATTTAGTTCTTTTACTTTATAGCCATTTTTTTCTGCCCACATCAGGTACATACGCATGAGCATAGCGGCCCAGTCACAGCTTTCCGTTCCGCCAGCACCAGCAGTAATTTGTAGTACTGCAGGGAGTTCATCCCCTTCTTCGGAAAGCATGTTCTTAAACTCCATTTTTTCCAGAACACCAAGAGCTTTTTCATGTTGCTTTTCGACCTCTGCTTCGGATACGTCTCCCTCTTCAAAGAACTCTAGTAGTACCTCAAGATCGTTTACCAGTGCACTGGCTTCATTGTAGTCATCTACCCATTGTTTCTTGGATTGGATGAATTTCATATGTGCCTGCGCCTCTTGAGGATTATCCCAAAAGTCTGGAGCCAAGGTCTTCTCCTGTTCGTTCTCTATTTCTATAAGTTTCGCATCAATGTCAAAGATACCTCCTTAACGCACCAAGGCGATCCAAAAGACCTTTGTAGTGGTCTGTAGTAATTATCATTACGTTCTATTTAGGGTAAAAATAATATTCTTTTGCGCAATTGTGACCGCTCTTCGCTTCTTTTATCATCTAATTGTATTTTAAAAATGGTATTTCCTTTATTTTATATAATTTTAGAAGCTAAACCACTTTAAAATGAAAAATGTTATCCTGCTACTATTAGGTTTTTATACCTGTCAACTAGCAACAGCCCAATTCGCAGAAAATAAATCCGACTTCAAAAAGTACGAAGGTCTTTTTGACTTTTATTACGATGATAAGAATGATAAAATTTTCTTGGAAGTAGATAAACTAAATCATGAATTCCTGTACGTGTATTCCTTAAGCAGTGGAATCGGCAGCAACGACATAGGCTTGGATCGGGGTCAATTGGGTAATGAGCAAGTTGTTTATTTTAAAAAGGCAGGAAACAAACTACTATTGGTGCAACCTAATTTGAAGTTTAGGGCCTTAACAGACAACGCTTTGGAGAAAAAATCGATAGAACAGGCATTTGCGAAGTCCATCTTGGGCGGATTTAAAATTGAAGAAGAAAAAAGTGGAACCTATATCATAGATATTACCGATTTTCTCATGCAAGACGCGCATGGCGTATCAAAGAGGTTAAAACGAGCAAAACAAGGTACCTATAGTATGGATCGCGCTAAAAGTGCCTTTGCATTGGAACGTACCAAGGCATTTCCTAAAAATGTTGAATTTGACATGACCATGACTTTTAAAGGGGAGGCTTCCGGTGGATACATTAGATCAGTAACCCCAAATCCGGATTTGATAACCGTGGCACAACATGCTTCTTTTATAGAACTTCCGGACGATGGCTATAAGAAACGAGTGTTCGACCCAAGAAGTGGTTCATATCCTTTTTCGTATTACGATTATGCAACACCCGTTGAAGATCCTATTTTAAAACGATTTATTACCCGCCATAGGTTAGAGAAAAAGAACCCTTCGGCGGCTATAAGTGAAGCTGTTGAGCCTATCATATATTATTTGGATAATGGTACTCCGGAACCCGTAAGAACTGCACTTTTGGAAGGTGGCCGTTGGTGGAACGAAGCCTTTGAAGCCATTGGATATAAAGACGCGTTTCAATTAAAAATGCTTCCAGATGATGCCGATCCGTTAGATGTTCGTTACAATGTTATCCAATGGGTGCACAGGTCAACCAGGGGATGGAGTTATGGTAGCAGTATTACGGACCCTAGAACAGGAGAAATCATAAAAGGACATGTAAGTTTGGGAAGTTTAAGAATTCGGCAGGATTTTTTAATCGCACAAGCGCTTATGGATAAACCGTTTGCAGACAGGGACGACAATAATCAACCGATGTTGGATTTGGCCATAGCAAGGATACGACAGCTTTCTGCCCACGAGATTGGACATACCATAGGTTTTGCACACAATTACGCGGCAAGCACTAATGATCGGGCATCGGTAATGGATTATCCACATCCGCAGTTTTCCGTTAAAAGGGGAGCTATTGACTTTTCGAATGCATATGCAACGGGAATAGGCGACTGGGATAAGGTCACCGTAGCGTATTCTTATGCCGATTTTGAAAACGGTGCGAATGAAAGGGAGGAATTGAATAAGATTTTGAAGTCCGCCCAAGATAAAGGTCTACGTTATATTACCGACCAAGACGCTCGGCCGCAGGGCAGTGCACATGTGTTGGCACATTTGTGGGACAATGGCACCGATGTAAGTAAAGAATTGGAAGAGATGCTAAAAGTCCGTAAAACGGCTATAGCTAATTTTTCTATTGACAATATTAGGACTAATGAACCAAACTCGGTTTTGGAAGATGTTTTCGTGCCGCTCTATTTCTTCCATAGATATCAAACGGAAGGTGTAACCAAGATTATTGGAGGCATGGAGTATAATTACGCCGTAAAAGGAGATGGTCAGAACGTAGTGACAACGGTAGATAGAAAAACACAGGAAAACGCGCTAGAGGCTGTTTTACAAACCTTGGATGCAGAGGAAATTGCTATTCCAAAAGAAAAGCTGAATTTATTTCCACCACGGGCATTTGGGTATGGTAGAACTAGAGAATCTATCAATGGTAAAACAGGGGTGTCTTTTGATGCACTGTCCGCTGCGGAAACTGCTGCAGATATGACATTGGGTTTTTTATTACATCCAGAACGGGCATCCAGATTGATACAACAAAAGTACCTTGATGGCAATAACCTAGGATTACAAGAAGTTTTGAATTCAGTGGTTTCGAATACGTTGAATAAAAATCAAAAGGATGATTACCTAAATGGTGTGCAACAGAATATCAATTTCAGGGTATTGTTTCATATTATGAACCTCGCGGTAAGTGACAAGGTACATCCGCAGGTAAATGCTCTTGCCAATCAGCAACTAAGCCAATTGGCGTCAAGTTTGGGCTCATCAAGTAATGCGATAAACTTGGAAATGGCAAGAAGAATTAAAGATTTTTATGCGCATCCTGATAAATTCGAGGTAATTCCAGCGCCAGTTTTACCTGATGGTTCGCCCATAGGTACAGATTGTTTTCATTAAAAATTTACTGCCACGAACTGCGTTTAACTTGTTTTGAAATTTATAAATGAAAATAAACCTAATTAGCGATACGGTTACCAAACCATCTACCGGCATGTTGGATGCCATGATGCATGCCGAAGTGGGCGACGACGTCTTTAAACAAGATCCTTCGGTTAATGCTTTGGAAAAAAAGGTGGCGAACATGTTCGGGATGGAAGACGCTTTGTTTTTTCCAAGTGGTACTATGACGAACCAAACGGCTATAAAGTTACATACCCAGCCAGGCGAACAATTGATATGTGATAAATATGCACATGTTTTTAATTACGAAGGTGGCGGCGTTAGTTTTAATAGTGGAGTCTCTTGCAGATTGGTAGACGGGAACAGGGGAATGATGACGGCCGATCAAGTAGTCGCAGCCATCAATCCACCCGATTTTTACCACAGTCCTTTGTCTACATTGGTGTGCATCGAAAATACAACGAATAAAGGCGGAGGTGCCTGTTGGGAGTTCAAGGAACTACAAAAAATAAAAACCGTTTGCCAAGACCATAATTTAGGGTACCATTTAGATGGTGCCAGGCTATGGAATGCCCTAATTGCAAAAAATGAAGATGCACTGCAGTACGGTCAACTTTTCGATACTATTAGTGTATGCCTAAGCAAGGGCTTAGGGTGTCCTGTCGGTTCTGTGTTGGTAGGAAATAAGGAAATGATATCAAAGGCGATACGTGTACGCAAAGTACTTGGGGGTGGTATGCGTCAAGCGGGATTTTTAGCGGCAGCGGCTATTTATGCGTTGGACCATCATATGGAAAGACTTGCTGATGATCATGAAAGAGCGAAAGAGATAGGTACGGTACTTTCAAGTTTGACCTACGTTAAAAAAGTAGAACCAATAGAGACTAATATTATCATTTTTGAAATTGACGAAAATTATCAATCCAGTGAAGAATTCACCAAGAAGTTGCTGGAAAAGGATATCCATATCATATCCATGGGCCAAGGAAAATTACGTATGGTAACTCATTTAGATTATACCGATATAATGCACGACCGTCTATTAGGTACATTACCCAATTTATGATTGAAGCTTGTGCACACTAGTTTGGCTTTTTAATCGGTTGTTCAAGTTTTTTATTCCGTTTTCCATTCCAGCTTCGGAGCTATATAGTCCACTGCTTCCAATAATTTTACCTTCTTTATTTTTAAGTTCAAATAAAAACTGACCATTAAAATTCGTTCTCCTCTCAAAATTCTTGACAGGAGAAGCTGTTTGGGTCAACATGGCCACAGTCCTATTTACTTCCTTTTCATCTGTAAATGGGACACTCTGCAAAAGGACTTTTCCAGCTTCGGATTTTACAAAAAACTCAAATTTTTCATGTGTTGTTTTCTTTATTTCAATCATTGTAAAAGCTTTTCATTAAAGGTAAGCAATCTTTATATGTATTAAAATTCTCAATGTGTGCTATAGTTTTAGTAACGAAACCTAAAATTAAAATTCTGCATTAGGTATATGTATCCTATACAATATGGAGTCTAAAGAAATACTGCCAACGATTGAATTGGAAAACTTTTCAATGTCGGGTGATTTTCGCCCCATCGTATTTTCTTAGGAGTCTAGGATGCTTCCTTGTATCACCGTTCATGGAATATCGGGAATATTCTCCCAATGATTTGCCTTTACCATCTAAAACTTTAAGGAGGGGAGATATTGCTTTTCTATTTTATTTGCCAGTCAATTCTTTGTTATGCTGCAGCTGTATATAGGACAACACCTTTTTACTTCTAGGCAAGTATACATAAACGAGAATATAATTTTGAGGCTCATCATCAAATTACGTAGTATCAAAAAATTCGTTTTTCAACATTTTAGAAAGCGGGCACCACTCGCTACCGGTAAAATAGACTAGAAAATTCTTATTCTGTTTTTTTGCAATTGTTTTGGTAGCTTCAATAGTATAATGCTATTCGTTTTCTAAATTATGCTCAATTCGTATTTGAGTGGATATCAAAAAGGGGAAAACGAATACTAAAAACAAATGCTTCATAAGAAGAAATTTCGTTCCAGCTTATTTTAAGAACGAATCCATTCCAGGAATATTGGGCATACCTTCTTTGGCCGCCGTTGCAAGTTCTGACTCATTCACCGTCGTTGCTTTTTTTATAGCCTTGTTGAAGGTAAGAATCAAATAATCTTCTAATTGATCTTTATCTTCCAATAAGTTATCGTCAATGGTGATTTTCTTTACCTCACGATTAGCGGTAAGGGTTATTTCCAATAATCCGTCTTGTGATTTTTCATTTACCAAAACTGTATCCAGTCTTTTTTTTGCAGCTTCTACTTTTTGTTGGGTTTCTTTTAATTTACCCATCATGCCCATCATATCTCCAAACATAATTATCTATTTAAAAATTTTATATTGTAAAAGTACTAAATCCATGGTAGTACTAAATTTCAGTAAATCAAGGTTAGTGCCAAAACTAAAATAGATTTAGCGTTATTTTTGCATCCGTGACCAAAAAAATAGAAAAAAGAAAAATGATTAAGATACATCCTCCATCAGCAAAAAAAATAACCTCAAGACTAGAAAAGCACGGAGATGTTCGTTTGGATGATTATTACTGGCTAAACGATAGGGAAAACGTTGAGGTGCTCGATTATTTAAATCAAGAGAAAACGTATTACGATACAGTTACGGCGCATACCAAAACATTTCAGGAAGAACTTTTTACAGAGATGAAGGGCAGAATTAAGGAGGACGACTCTTCGGTGCCCTACAAATCCAATGGATATTGGTATAAAACGCGATACGAAATAGGAATGGAGTATCCTGTCTATTCCAGATGCAAGGAAACTTTGGAAGCTACCGAAGAAATTATTTTCAACGGTAACGAAATGGCCAAGGGACACGATTATTTTAAACTGGGGGGAATAGCCGTGAGCCCAAATAATGAATTGGCCGTGTATGGCGTGGATACTGTTTCTAGACGGCAATATACCTTACGCATCAAAAACTTGAAATCGGGAGAAGTATATGCAGAGGAAATTGAAAATACCACTGGTGGTGGGGTCTGGGCTAATGACAATAAAACTCTATTCTACACAAAAAAAGATCCGGTTACACTGCGTTCAGATAAAATTTACAAACATATATTAGGAACGCCATCCGATGAGGATGTTTTGGTTTTTGAGGAAAAGGACGACACCTTTAGCACATTTGTGTACCGTACCAAATCGAAAAAATATTTGGTTATTGGTTGTTTTAGCACCTTAACATCAGAATTTCAGATTTTATCTACGGATGAGCCTGACGGACAATTTAAAATGTTTGCGCCTCGACAGCGCGGTCTGGAGTATACCATTTTTCATTACGAAAAAGATTTTTACGTTTTAACCAATAAGGACGGAGCCACCAATTTCAAATTGATGAAAGTAGGTGAGGAGCACACTGCTGAATCTAATTGGAAGGAATTTATTCCGCATCGAGAAACGGTTTTGTTAGAGGATATTGATATTTTTAAGGAATATTATGTGCTATCCGAAAGGGAAAATGGTCTCAACCGGATAAAAATAATAAAGTGGGACGGTACAGATTCATATTACCTCCCATTCAAAAGTGAAACTTATACTTCCTATGTCGACGCAAACCCCGATTTTAATACTGAAATACTCAGATACGGTTACAATTCACTTACCACCCCAAGTTCGGTTATAGATTTTAATATGCGTACCAAGGAAAAGGATGTAAAGAAAGAACAAGAGGTATTGGGAGGGCGGTTTAAGAAGGAAAATTACAGGGAGGAACGTGTATGGGCCACCGCTAGAGACGGTGTTCAGATTCCCATATCATTGGTATATCATAAGGAAACTGATTTAAGTGAGGATACACCCTTGTTGCAATATGCATACGGTTCGTATGGTGCTACGATAGACCCCTATTTCTCCACGGTTCGGTTGAGTTTATTGGACCGTGGTTTTGTTTATGCGATAGCTCATATTCGTGGTGGTGAATACTTAGGAAGGCCATGGTATGAAGATGGAAAGCTGTTAAATAAAAAAAATACCTTTACAGATTTTATAGACTGCTCTATTTTTTTAATAGAAAAGAAAATGACGAGTAGCCGGCATTTGTATGCCAGTGGTGGTTCTGCAGGAGGTTTGTTGATGGGAGCTATTGTAAACATGGAGCCCTTATTATACAATGGTGTTATTGCGGCTGTCCCGTTTGTAGATGTCGTTACAACGATGTTAGACGATTCTATTCCATTAACAACAGGTGAATACGACGAATGGGGTAATCCTAACGAAATAGTTTATTACGATTATATGAAATCCTATTCTCCCTACGATAATGTGGGTGAACAGTCTTATCCCAACATGCTGGTTACTACGGGACTACACGATTCTCAAGTGCAATATTTTGAGCCTGCTAAATGGGTAGCTAAACTACGAGATTTGAAGATTAATGACAATTTGCTTTTACTTGATATAAATATGGAGGCAGGCCACGGTGGCGCCTCAGGAAGGTTTGAAGCCCTAAAGGAGGTTGCCAAAGAGTTTGCTTTTCTGTTAGATTTGGAAGGTAAAATTTCGTAATAGAAAAAATATAGTAACTTTGCGGCTTAGGTTTTAGCAATTTAAAATATTTGTTAGCCCTATAAAATATCAGGATCTTTCTTATGGATAAAAAGATAAAGGCTTACAATAATATCTTGGAACTGGTAGGAAATACACCGCTGGTTAAATTAAACAAAGTAACCAAAGGTTTTAATGGTGATTTTTATGCAAAAGTAGAAGCCTTTAACCCAGGACATTCTGCAAAGGATCGTATTGCCTTACATATTATTGAAGAGGCCGAGCGTAAAGGAATCCTGACCGAGGGCAGCACGATAATAGAAACTACTTCTGGTAATACAGGGTTTAGTATTGCGATGGCAAGCATCATAAAAGGCTACGAATGTATTTTAGCTGTTAGCTCAAAGTCGTCTAAGGATAAAATAGATATGCTACGGTCCATGGGGGCAAAGGTATACGTTTGTCCGGCCCATGTTAGTGCAGATGATCCACGTTCCTATTATGAGGTTGCTAAACGGTTGCACAAAGAGACGAAAGGCTCTATTTATATCAACCAATATTTTAACGAACTGAACATCGCCGCACATTACAAATCTACAGGACCGGAGATTTGGGAGCAAACCGGTGGACAGATTACGCATTTGGTGGCTTGTAGCGGAACTGGGGGAACGATTTCCGGAACAGCACGATTTTTAAAAGAGCAAAATCCTAATGTAAAAGTTATTGGCGTTGATGCTTATGGTTCTGTATTAAAAAAATATCATGAAACCGGAAAGCTAGATGAAAAGGAAATTTATCCCTATCGTATTGAAGGTCTAGGAAAAAACTTGATTCCTGGTGCAACGGATTTCAAGATAATAGATAAATATATAAAGGTTACGGATGCGGAAAGCGCCCATACAGCAAGGGAAGTGTCCAGAACGGAAGGAATGTTCGTAGGTTACACAAGTGGTGCAGCAATGCAGGCATTAAAACAATTGAACGAAAAAGGCGAGTTTACTAAAGACAGTATTGTTGTTGTTATTTTTCCTGATCACGGATCTCGGTATATGAGTAAGATATATAGTGACCAGTGGATGGAAGACCAGGGATTTATGAACACAACTTCGGTTGAGGAAACCCAAGAAATACAGTTCGTAAAGTAATTATTTTTTAATAATCTAAAAAAGTGGGTCAGTAGCCCACTTTTTTTGTATCTCGTAATTAAGTTATGAATGCTTATTAAAAATATTTACTTTTGCACGTAGAACCAAATTTAGGCAATGAGAGACTTATTTGATAGAATTATAGAAAATAAAGGCCCCTTAGGAAAATGGGCGTCACAGGCAGAGGGTTATTTTGTGTTCCCAAAATTAGAAGGTCCTATATCCAACCGGATGAGATTCCAAGGAAAAGAGGTAATCACTTGGAGTATAAACGACTATTTAGGATTGGCGAATTTGCCAGAAGTAAAAAAAGTTGATGGTGATACTGCTGCGGAATACGGTTCTGCATATCCTATGGGTGCCAGAATGATGAGTGGGCATACAGAATTCCATGAGCAGTTAGAGCAAGAGTGCGCAGCGTTTGTAAACAAGGAATCGGCTTATTTATTGAATTTCGGGTATCAGGGAATTATGTCCGCCATTGATGCATTAGTTTCTAAGGACGATATCATCGTTTATGATGTAGATTGCCATGCCTGTATTATAGATGGTGTACGCTTGCATATGGGCAAACGATTTACCTTCAAACATAACGATATAGAGAGCCTAGAAACAAACTTGGAGCGAGCCGCTAAGATGGCAGACCAAACTGGTGGTGGAATCCTTGTGATTTCCGAGGGTGTTTTTGGAATGCGAGGACAGCAAGGGAAACTTAAAGAAATCGTTGCACTAAAGAAAAAATACAATTTTAGATTTTTGGTCGATGATGCACATGGCTTTGGAACCCTTGGGGAAACGGGTGCTGGAGCAGGTCAGGAGCAAGGCATACAAGATGATATTGATGTGTATTTTGCAACATTTGCTAAATCCATGGCAAGTATTGGTGCATTTTTAGCAGCCGATAAAGAAATTATCGATTATTTAAAATATAATCTACGATCCCAAATGTTTGCGAAATCATTACCTATGGTCTACGTAAAAGGAGCTTTAAAACGCTTGGATATGTTACGTACACAACCAGAGCTGAAAGCAAAACTTTGGGAGAACGTAAATGCATTACAAAACGGACTAAAGGAAAAGGGATTCGATATTGGAACAACAACAAGTTGTGTAACTCCCGTTTATTTGAACGGCAGCATTCCTGAAGCTATGGCCTTGGTAAAGGACCTACGTGAGAATTACGGTATATTTTGTTCCATTGTCGTTTATCCGGTAATTCCAAAGGGATTGATATTATTGCGAATGATTCCGACGGCAACGCACACCATGGAAGATATTACGGAGACCTTGACCGCTTTTTCGGCTATTCGTGAGCGATTGGAAAATGGTACGTACAAAAGACTTTCAGCTGCGGTTGCCGCCGCAATGGGAGAGTAATGAACTACAATAAATTAAAAAATGCCCAAACAGTTTTTATCGTTTGGGCATTTTTTATGAATTTATAAGCTTTTTCGGTACGTGCACCTTCTTTTGTATACAACAGGATCAAAATGTTTCCATATTTGTTGGATAGCTGTGTTATCGGCCAGTTCTGGCGTACGATAGCACATTTCTATTTTCTTTTCCCTAAATGTTTTATGGTATTCGTTGAAAATAACTGCAGTTACCCCTTTGTTCTGATATGCCGGTTGTATTCCTATAAGGTAGAAAATAACATCCTTGCTATGTTTTCTGGCTTGTAATAAATGAAAAAGACCAAAGGGGAATAGTTTTCCATTGGCTTTTTGTAAAGCCTCTGAAAAGGAAGGCATTACAATGGCAAAAGCAACTAAAGTATCATGTTTGTCAACTACAAATTTGATGTATTCAGGATTGATAAAGCTGATATATTTTTTTTTAAAATAAGTTTTCTGGATGTCTGTAATAGGTACGAATGATGAAAGAGAGGCGTAGGATGCATTAAAAAGATCGAACATTTTGTCTGCCCAAGGCATTACTTCCTTTGTTTTTTTAAAGTTCAAAGGTCGTAGTTCATATCTTTTTTTAATGAGTTCGTTAACACGTACAAAATGTTTGGGGTCTGCGTTTTCCTCAGGAAACTTGTGTTCCAAATATTCTTTTTCTTTCTTAAAACCTAATCGCTCCAAGTGATCTTTGTAATATGGGTGATTGTACCAAGTGATCATGGTGCCAATATGATCAAAACCTTCTATAAGTACACCAACCTTGTCCAGATTGGAAAAACCTACTGGGCCTTCCATGTATTCTAAGTTATTTTTTGAGCCTATTTCGGCAACTTTTTGTAGCAATGCCTCCGATATGGTTACATCGTCTTCAAAATCGAACCAACCAAACCGCATTTTTTTTACGTTCTGTTGGTTTATCTCCAAATGGTTAACGATTGCTGCAACTCTTCCAACAATCCTATTGCCTTTGTAGGCTAGAAAAAATTGAGCATCGGCATCCTTAAAAACCGGATTTTTAGATTTATCGAACGTTTCCATTTCGTCCTTGATAATGGGCGGCACCCAATATTTATTATCCTTGTACAGTGAAAACGGGAACGTTACAAATTTTTTTATTTCCTTTTGGGAGGTAGCCTCTTTGATTGAGATCATCTGTCGATTTTATAGCTACCAATATTAGGGATATTAATCAGAATTAAAAAGAATTAAAAAAGGTACTCTGGTAGAAATAAAGTCTAAAATTCAATTTCTCCTTTATCCACTTTTTTCTTCTTCTGTGCTTTTTTAAGTTTTCGTAGTTGTTTTTTAGAAGGCCCTAGATCTATATCTTCGGCACCACTACCTCTATTTTTTTTCTTATTCTTTTTTTCTTCTATCATGGCGCCTTTTTTGATTTCTCCACCATTTTCGTCCGCTGCTTGGTCTTCAATAGGTACTAATTTGTCTTGATGAAAATCAAATCGGTAGGAGCCGCCTAAACTTATAAAAACTCTTGAGGGAGTGTTTTTGAAGCTTGCGCCCAAATTCATATCTACCTGTAGCCTTTCGTTCATTAGATAGGCAAGACCGCTTCGAAGCAATAGGTCAGAATAGCGATCGCTTTGTATGCCTTGGTGCTCTAGAAAAACGCTCCATTTGGGATTTCTAAACGCGTGGGAAATAGAGATTAGATAGTTCAGCTCTGGAAATTCTGTTCCAATGCGGTCATAAGCTGTATTGGTAATCAATACCATTCTAGGTGTTAACTTGCTCTGTGTGGCAATCATTGCGCGAGGAGAAATCTGGGATTCTCCAGGGTAAAAAGGATTATCCCCTAAAACAAAATTAGCTCCTGCATACAGGGATACTGCCGGTAATAAATTCTTAAGTTGAAATTTATTGTTTGCACGCCAACTATAAAGATTTGGTTTGTTTCGTTTAGGATTTTTGAAAGGGTCGTAAACCAAGAATTTTAGCCCAAGTCTATTTCTTCTAAAATCGGTTCTTATTTCGTTAAAATCAAAATTATTGAAGAGGATATCTTGATTTTGAAAGGTGCCTTCATAGTTTAGTTCCAATCGTTCAAATAGGAGTCCATAGCGTAAGGAAATATCGCTGCCCCAAATATCCGATTGTGTGTTTAGTAGCTCATGGTCTTGTTGCTCATAAAAAACACCCATCTCCAACTGTACTACATTTTTACCCACTGCATAAGCACTTACAGAGAGCCCTGGTCGATTGGAGTTGATTACATCGGTATACTGTCCTAAGACCGTCGCCGATGTCAACAGAAACAAAAAAGAAAGCTGTACAACCGTTGTTTTTATATATGTGGTATTACCCATGAATAGGACTTTATAATTATTTTAATACTTTGCAATTTAGTATTACAACGTGATAATTGTATTTTTGATATATAAGGAATTAATTAAATGGCATTTTTAAAAACAATTTTATTTATCCTCTTGGGGTATTATTTGCTGAAAATATTGGCCAAAATGTTTGCGCCTAAAATAATAAACTACGCAGCAAAGAAAACAGAATCCCATTTTAAACAAGCTTTTGAGGGTTTTACTGAAACTCAAGGTTCAAAAGATGAGCAGGTTGGCGATGTAATTATCAATAAAAAATCTGCCAAGCGAAAGATGGATAGCGAAAAAGTAGGCGAGTATATAGATTTTGAAGAAGTAGACTAGTTATCTTTGCGTAACCAACCACCATCTGGAACATGAAGAAAGGTTTAAGATTCTTTTTCACCCATTTTTTTGTAACCGTTTTTTTTATTCTGGTAGCGCTGGCGTATTTTCATCCTGTGCTGCAAGGAAAAGTTATTTACCAGCATGATATAGCCCAATATACGGGCATGGCCAAAGAGCAGAACGATTTTCGAAAGCGGAACGACGCCGAGCCCTATTGGACCAATAGTGCCTTTGGAGGTATGCCTACTTATCAGTTAGGAGCCAATTATCCACATAATTACATTAAGCAATTAGACCGTGTAATAAGGACATTACCAAGGCCCGCAGATTATTTGTTTCTTTATTTTATAGGGTTTTATATTTTACTGTGTTGTTTGAGGATAAACTATAAACTGGCAATCGTTGGTGCCTTGGCTTTTGGTTTTTCTACGTATTTGATTATCATCATTGGTGCAGGGCATAATGCAAAAGCCCACGCAATGGGCTATTTGCCCATTTTGCTCGCTGGTATCATTTTAGTATTTCGTAAAAAATATTTGTGGGGTTTTCTGCTTACTGCATTAGCTATGGCATTGGAAATTGTTGCCAACCACTATCAGATGACCTATTATTTTGGCTTATTGGTATTGGTTTTGGGTGTTGTATATCTACTAGACGCCATAAAAAGGAAAGAATTAAAACATTATTTTCTATCGGTAGGACTTCTATTGTTTGCTGTTGGTCTGGGGATTGCAGCCAATGCAACTGGGTTAATGGCTACTAAAGAATATGCAGATTGGAGCACCAGGGGTAAAAGTGAACTTACAATTAATCCAGACGGAACCGCAAAGCAAAATACAGGAGGATTAAGTAAAGAGTACATTACCCAATGGAGTTATGGTATTTCCGAATCCTTGAATTTGTTCGTGCCTAGATTGTTCGGTGGTGCAAGTCAGGAAAATTTGGGAGAAGATTCCAAATCCTTTAATTACTTAATTGATAAAGGTTTGCCAAGATCCAGTGCCTTAGATTTTGTTTCGGGTATTCCGCTATATTGGGGCCAGCAACCAATTGTTTCAGGGCCTGCCTACATTGGAGCAGTGGTGTTGTTCTTATTCGTTTTGGGCTTATTTTTGGTTCGTGGCAAGCATAAATGGTGGCTTCTTTTTGGGTCTTTGTTATCACTTGTGTTGTCTTGGGGCAAAAATTTTAGTATCCTGACCGATTTCATGATCGATTACTTTCCGCTTTACGATAAGTTTAGGGCTGTATCTTCCATACAAGTTATTTTAGAATTGTGTGTGCCTATTTTAGCCATCATTGCCTTAAAGAAGATTTTATCTGCTAAGGTCACTGTAAAAGATAAGTTAAGCTCGTTGAAACTTGCTGCTGGAGTCGTTCTCGGATTGGGCGTTTTACTTTTTGTTTTCAAAGGGATGTTGGATTTTATTGGTCTGGCAGACGATAACTTGCGAATGACAGGCCTAGAAGAACTTCCCGAGATGTTACGACTAGATCGGAAAGCGGTGTATACCAGTGATTTATTACGTTCTTTAGGATATGTACTATTTACAGCAGTTTTGCTGTGGTTCCTGATCAAACAAAAATTGAAACCGAGCTTGGGTATAATTGTGATTGGTGCCTTAATCGTTTTTGATTTGGTAGGTGTAAACCTAAGGTATGTGAATAGCGATAATTTTGTGTCCAAACGAAAAATGTTACAACCATTTCAGGCCACAATGGCTGATAAGGAGATTTTAAAAGATGAAGGCGTCTATCGTGTCTTTGATCAGACTGATGGTTTCAATTCTGCCAAGACTGCCTATTTTCATAATACGATAACAGGTTACCATGCGGCCAAACCAGCAGGAATGCAAGATTTGTTCGATTATCACGTCTATAACGGTAACTTATCCATCTTAAATATGCTAAACGTAAAATACGTGGTGCAACAAGATGAAGAGGGTAATACGTTTCCTATAGAAAATCCCAACGTGAATGGAAATGCTTGGTTTGTGAAAGAATTGAGGCAAGTATCCACAGCCGATGCAGAAATTAGGGCATTGGATAGTTTGGATACGCGTAATCAAGCTGTTGTTAATTCAAAAGTATTTAAAACTATAAATCGATTCGATTATCAAGTGGATTCCACGGCTAGTATTTCCCTTATAGATTACGAGCCCAATCATCTTACGTACGAATCTAAAAATTCAAATGCCGGGGTAGCTGTTTTTTCAGAGATGTATTATGCAAATGGATGGAACGCATACATTGATGGTAAACCACTAGACCATTTTAAGGTAAATTATGTGTTACGCGCGTTAAAAATACCAGAGGGCAATCACACCATAGAATTTAGATTCGAGCCGAAAGTAATCAAGCTGGGTAGTCAAATCACATTTGCCAGTACTGTTGTATTGGGTCTTATTTTATTCGGAGGAATCGGCTTCACGTTGTGGAGAGCTAGGAAGGAGGATGAATAGTAATGAAAAAAGTACTCATTATAGCTTATTACTGGCCGCCTGCAGGAGGTCCCGGAGTACAGCGGTGGTTAAAATTCGTTAAATACCTTAGGGATTTTGATTTGGAGCCCGTGGTTTACGTACCCGATAATCCACAATACCCAATGACCGACAACTCGTTTTTAAACGAAGTTCCAGATAATATTACCGTTTATAAGCAGCCTATTTTTGAACCTTACCGGTTTGCCAATGTGCTTTCACGTAAAAATACGAAGCGTATAAGCTCGGGAATTATTCAATCAACAAACCAGTCTTTCACAGAAAAACTATTGTTGTGGATTCGAGGTAATTTTTTTATCCCAGATGCACGGAAGTATTGGGTACGCCCATCGGTGGAGTTTCTGCACGGTATTTTACAGAAAGAAAATATTAATACCATTATCACTACTGGTCCACCGCATAGCGTACACTTGATTGGGCATTTTTTAAAACAGCATAATAAAGTACAATGGATTGCCGACTTTAGAGATCCTTGGACCTCTATAGGCTACCATAAAAAACTAAAATTGACTTCTTGGGCAAAAAGCAGACACAAAGAACTTGAAGCTTTAGTGTTAACTACCGCCGATAAAATAATGGTAACCAGTCAAACAACCATGAAAGAGTTTCGTAAGCTTACCAATAAGCCCATTAAGGTAATTACGAATGGTTACGATATTGTAAAACCAAAAAGGGTGGATTTAGATGAGAAATTTACGATTTCCCATATCGGATCTATGCTCAGTGGTAGAAATCCAGAAAACCTCTGGAGTGTATTATCAGAATTGGTAAAAGAAAATATGGTGTTCAAGAATGCGCTTCGCTTACAATTTATAGGTGTCATCAGTAAAGATGTTTTGGAACAAATAAAGGTCCATGGTCTAGAATCGTATGTGGATGTGATAGGTTACGTAAGTCATGAAGAAGCCATAAGGTTTCAACAAAAATCGCAAGTATTACTATTGGCAGAAATAGATTCTCCGGAAACAAGAGGAATTATTCCTGGTAAATTATTTGAATATATGGCATCAGGCCGGCCTATTTTAGGAGTTGGACCCAAGGATTGGGAGGTAGCAAGTATTGTAGCACAGACTAAAACGGGCGATATTTTTGAATATACTTCCCATGCCGATCTTAAAAATGTACTTTTAAACTGGTTTTATCAATTTGAAAAGCAAGATTTAAACGTGTCTTCCATGGATGTGGATAATTACAGTAGACGCGAACTTACACGTCAACTAGCTGAGTATATCTAATGGGTATTATACTAAAACAATCTTTAAATAACACTGTGGTCACTTACATCGGTTTTGCTATTGGTGCGGTAAATACCTTGTTCTTATATACCAATTTTATGCAAGCAGACCACTATGGTCTGGTACAGGTAGTCCTATCCATTGCAACTGTTTTAATGCCTGTTCTCGGGTTTGGAGTTCCCAACGCTTTAGTAAAATTTTACAGTAGTTTTAATTCGGAAAAGGAACAAGAAGGTTTTTTGACCATGATGCTTTTGCTGCCCTTGCTCTTTATATTGCCCATTGCATTATTGAGCTATTTTGCCAATGAAGCTATAGGGAATCTGCTATCCAATAAAAACCCGATAGTACGAGATTATGTTTGGCATATTTTTTTGGCAGGTATGGCCATGGCCTATTTTGAGGTCTTTTATGCATGGGCCCGCATACGAATGAAGTCTGTTTTTGGTAACTTTTTAAAGGAGGTTTTCTGTAGACTCGGTCAGTCTGTTTTGTTAGTGCTGTTGTATTTTGATTATATAGAAATCGAAGCCTTTATAACTATGTTAGTGGGCTTTTATCTGTTGCGGATGCTTATTATGAAGCTGTATGCCTACAAGCTTCGAATGCCCAAAATACAGTTTTCGCTTCCTGCTAATTGGCAAGGTATTGTGACGTATAGTGGACTTATAATTTTGGGAGGCTCTACCGCTATTGTGCTTATGGAAGTAGATAAGGTAATGCTGAATAATTTTTTAAAGTTGGAAAATGTGGCCTATTATGGTGTAGCCGGATTTATAGCCTCCACGATAGCTGTGCCCTCACGTGCCATGCACCAGATTACGTATCCCATGACGGCCGAATATTTGAATAAAAGCGATATGGTCTCCCTTAAACAATTATACCAAAAAAGTTCCTTGACCTTGTTTGTAATTGCGGGGCTTTTGTTTTTATTGATTTTATTGAATTTGGAGGAGTTATACCAACTCTTGCCCGAAGGTTATACTGGCGGATTTATGATTGTATTCTGGATTGGTCTCGTAAAGGTGTACGATGCCCTGTTGGGGAACAATAATTCTATACTTTACAATTCGGACTACTACCGTTCTATTCTGTTTTTTGGGGTTTTACTTGCAGTAATGGCGATAGGTTTTAATTTATGGCTTATACCTACGTATGGTATTAACGGAGCCGCAATAGCCAGTTTTTCGGCATTTTTTATTTATAATTCCCTAAAGCTGTATTACGTGAGGTCCAAGTTCCATATATCGCCTTTTACATCCGAAACGGTAAAAGTATTCGCATTGTTATTTGTGGTTGGGGTGCTGTTTTATTCGTTTCAATTTGAATTTCACCCGATTATCAATATGCTGCTCAAAAGTGTTCTGATTACTGCGATGTATGTTGGGATACTCTACCGGTTCAAAATTTCCGAGGATGTATATGGAGTACTTTCAAAATTCTTAAAAAAATAAGCTGGAAATTATTGCAACCCATATAGCCAAGGATCAAGATAAACCTCTTAGATTACAAGAATATGGGGTTGGCATTTTTGATTTGATTTCGACAAAATCGGCCTTGAAAAAAGCCTTAAAAAAGGAGTTGGTCTTAGTAAATGGTGTTATCGCTTCTACCGCCACATTTATTTATGGTGGAGAGCGCATCGAACTAAAACAAACCATAACCCCAAAGAAAACAAGAGAAGTTCGGTTAGTTTTAAAAGTGCTTTATGAAGACGACTCTTTGGCTGTTATCCAAAAACCGGCAGGAATAGCCGTAAGTGGAAATCGCTTTTTAACTATCGCCAATACCTTGGCTCAAAATTTACAAAAAAGTACCGCTTTTGATGGGGTAATTCCCCAACCCGTACATCGACTGGATTACCCTACTACTGGAACTCTTTTGGTTGGCAAGAGGAGTTCCGTTATCATAAAACTTAATCAACTATTTGAAACCAAGGAGATACATAAAATCTATTTCGCAGTTGCCATTGGTAAAATGCAACCAAAGGGTAGTGTAGCGACTAAAATAGATGGTAAAGAATCCTTCTCCTCCTATGAAGTAACCCAAGCTATTGTTTCCGAACGTTTTGAATTCTTGAACTTAGTGAAGCTGCAACCAAAAACAGGTAGAAGACATCAGCTTAGAAAGCATCTTTCATCTATTGGAAATCCAATACTAGGAGATGCGGACTATGGAAAAGAAGATTTAGTTTTAAAAGGAAAAGGATTATATCTCCACGCTTACTCATTGGAATTTGTTCATCCTATAACCAAAGCTAGGGTACTTGTGCAAAGTGAGTTGCCCAAAAAGTTTTTGAAATTGTTTCCGCTCTTCTAATTTACTGATATTTTGTTACTGGTGTTGTCCAAAATTAAATTGAATAAAAAGGTGCAACGATGTTCTCGCCGATCTAGTTGTTTTTGTCTCCGTGTCTGAGAGGGTTTAAGGCATATAAAAAAAGCCCCGTAATGGATTTGTCCATTACGGGGCTAAACAACTAACCAACCTAAAAACTATCGTTATTCTGAACTCGTTTCAGAGTCCGTTTTATTATTGTCTTCTGCTGTTACTGCTTCTAGTTCTTTTAGCAGAAGATCTAGAGGAACTTCTAGCCGGAGCTTTGTTTACCGATCTAGAGCTTGTACTTCTGCTCACCGCACTTCTAGATCTAGATGGAGCTTTGCTAACTGATCTAGTCGTTGCACCTCTGTTAGAACTACGGGTGGCAGTACTTCTTGAAGCAGGCTTTTTATATGTTTTCACAGTTCTAGAAACAGTTGTGCTTCTCGGGGTTCTGGTGACCGATTTTTTGGTAACCGTTCTTCCTTGGTTGTTTCTTGCAGAACTGTTGTTACTGCGTTTTGTAGCGTTACTACGTTTTATAGCAGTGGCTCTATTGTTTCCACGATTTACAGTAGTTGTATTTCGTTTAACCGTGGCTGTTCTATTCGCCGCGTTATTACTTCTGTTGGATCGTGTAGTTCTATTCGAAGCTACTGTTCTAGTATTACGTAGTGCATTACTTCGCTTAGCCACAGATCTGCGATTATTGGTGTTACCTCTTGTAGCAACAGTTCTGTTTGTTCTTGTACCATTTTTTCGAACAGCAACCCTCCTATCATTTCTATAGATCGTTGCCCTTTCTCGTCGTACATTATTATATCTATGCTGCCTGCCTATTTGGGCGTAAGCTCTCCTTACATTGTTTCTATAGGGTCTGTACCATGTATATCTAATTGGGCTATAAAATTGTCTGTAAGGTGTGTGCCATACATTAAAGAATCCAACTGCTGGTCTGGCAAACCATCTATGAAAAGGACGGTAAATATAACGTCTGTTATGTATATTGATGAAACCATTGAAGTGACTATAGGCACCTCGGTTGTAAAATATGTTCATCCCACCGATTCTATTCACAAATCCGTTGTTGAAGTTTATATTAACGGAACCGATTTGATTTACACGACCGTAAAAGTCATAAAATACAGGCACATTTTCTACTTGGATTACAGCTCCAAAATCATCGAACTGCACGTAAGGATTATAATCGAAACCGGAATTAAAGGTTACACCAACATTTCCAATTCGTGTGCGTGCGTTGATATTTAATCTATTGTCTACATAAAAATCGAATTCGCCATCCGGGAATACGGAAAAGGTAACTCCATTTTCTACAAAAATGAATGAATTTCCAGCATTAAGGTTGACGTTAGCAACCTTATTCTCAGCTGTTGCGGCTTTGGCCATTGCTGTTCCAAAAAGTACCGCTGCAATAATAAATACGAACTTTTTCATAATATAAGGTTTTAATGACCTACCATTTGGCAGGTATATTCTGGAAGTAACTATTTACTTTCCGGTTAGTTTATTGCAAACGGCGTGCCATAAATAACTATAAGTAGTTATAGTGTTGAAATACAATTAGTTATAAATATAAAAGATGCGATATTTAGTAAATTGAGGAGGTTTACTATTTAAAATAGCGCTTTTTTTTTAACCTTCGATAGGATAGGTGTCGCCCTCTCCCCATTCCGACCATGACCCATCGTAGAGAAAAAGATCATTCTTTAAAATCAAGGTTGCGGCAAACAAAACGATGCATGCCGTAATGCCTGAGCCACATGAAAATAGTAAGGGCTGATTGCTTGGGGCTACTTTTTCGAATATTTCTTTGAGTTCCTTTTTGGATTTAAATTTACCTTCCCTTAATAGGTCGGTATAGGGCAGATTGATAGATTTAGGGATATGGCCTCTTTGTAAGTGAGCTCTTGGTTCTGGAACATTGCCCAGAAAGCGTTCTTGGCTACGTGCATCTATAACAAGACAAGCCCCCGTTTTAATATTCTCCAATACCGCATGGGCATCTTTTAATCGAGTTGGGTCAAAATTCGCTCGAAAATTTCCTTGTGGATATCCTTTTCCGTATTCCGTAGAACAACTTCCTCCGTGTTTTAGCCATTCCGGGAGTCCACCATCCAAAACGGCTACCGCATTATGTCCCATAGTTTTGAATAGTAGCCATGCCCTTGGGCTAGAATAAATTCCTTTGGCATCGTAGATAACAACAAAGGAATCGGAATTAATGCCCAAGTTACGACAGCCCAATTCAAATTTTTTTGGGGTAGGGATAGAATTTGGCAAACCAGCATCCGTATCTGAAAATATTTTTTTCAAATCGAAAAAGCGAGCACCGGTAATAACAGGTTTTGTAGTGGTAGCTGTGTTTTCTGTCACTACAGGAATCGTAGCATCCAATACCACAATATTTGGATTATTGCTATTCTCTTTTAACCAAAAAACCGATACCAGTTGCTTTTGCATTATATTTTTTCTTTCAAATATGTTGCCGTAATGGATGTTTTATTCTTAACTACTTCTTCTGGAGTACCTTCTGCCAGCAGTTCACCACCATTTTCACCACCACCTGGACCAAGGTCAATAATATAATCGGCACATATAATTAATTCTACATTGTGTTCAATAACAATAACGGAATGTCCTTTTTTAATTAAGGCGTTAAAAGATTTCAATAGTTTTTGAATGTCGTGAAAATGCAGTCCGGTTGTAGGTTCGTCAAAAATGAACAGCGCTTTATCCTTTGTAGTTCCTTTTACAAGAAAGGATGCCAATTTAATCCGTTGTGCTTCTCCACCGGAAAGGGTAGAGGAGGACTGCCCCAAAGTTACATAACCTAATCCAACATCTTGTAGCGGTTTTAATTTGGAAACGATTTTTGTTTGTGCTCCTGTCTCAAAGAACGCAATCGCATTATCAATGGTCATACTAAGGATGTCATCGATATTTGCATTGTTGAAGGTCACTTCCAGCACCTCCTTTTTAAAGCGTTTGCCACCACAGGTATCGCATTCTAAATGCACATCTGCCATGAATTGCATTTCTACGGTAATTTCGCCTTCGCCTTTACATTTTTCACATCTACCACCATCTACATTAAAGGAAAAATGCTTGGCCTGGTAGTTTCTAATTTTACTTAGTTTTTGATTGGCATATAGGTTACGAATATCGTCATAGGCCTTTATATAGGTAACCGGATTGGAACGCGACGATCTTCCGATCGGATTTTGATCTACAAACTCTACATGTTTAATATGTTTGTATTTACCAGAAACAGAGCTATACTGCCCCGCTTTTTCGCCATAACCACCCACTTCTTTTAATATAATGGGATATAATAATTTTTTAACCAAGGTGCTTTTTCCACTACCCGAAACTCCAGTAACAACGGTAAGCATATCCAATGGAAAGGTTACGTTGATATTTCTTAGGTTGTTTTCCCTACAACCTATAATCTGAATATGGTTTTTTGAGGTACGTCTTTCTTTTGGGATTTTAATTTCCATAGTACCATTAAGATAGCTTGCCGTGAGCGAATTTGATTGCAGTACCTCGCTCAGTGTACCTTGTGCCACTACTTCCCCGCCGTGTGTGCCTGCTTCAGGTCCGATATCTATGACGGTATCGGCGGCTTTCATAATATCCTCGTCATGCTCAACCACGATAACCGTATTCCCTAGATTCCGTAATGAAAGTAACACGTCTATGAGGTTTTCGGTATCCTTGGGATGGAGTCCGATACTAGGTTCGTCCAAAATATACATGGATCCTACCAAGCTACTGCCCAAGGAAGTGGCCAAATTTATGCGCTGACTCTCGCCACCGGATAGGGTGTTGGATTTTCGGTTCAATGTGAGGTAGTTAAGCCCTACTTTATCTAAAAACCCGAGTCTTGTGTTTATTTCTGTTAGTAATCGCTTTGCTATTAGCGCATCGTTGTCGCTTAATTCTAACTGTCCAAAATAGGAAATCAACTTTTCTATTGATAGGCCTACCAGTTCAGAAATAGATTTATTACCCACTTTTACGAAGTCTGTTTCTGGGCGTAACCGTTTACCGTTACAGGTATTACATTTAGTCTTGCCTCTATATCTGGAAAGCATGACCCTATTTTGAATTTTATAGCTCTTTTCCTCTAGAGCGGCAAAAAATTTATGCAGTCCAATAAAATGGGCATTACCGTCCCAGACCAACTTTTGCTGTGCCTCAGTTAGTTCGAACCAAGGTTTATGAATGGGAAAATCAAATTTATAGGCCGAGTTTACGAGTTGGTCTCTATACCAGCCCATACTATCGCCCCTCCAGGGGAAAACCGCATTTTCATAAATGGATAATGCCGTGTTGGGAATCACCAAATCTTCATCTATACCGATTACATCACCATATCCTTCACATTTTGGACATGCACCATAAGGATTGTTGAAACTGAACAAGTGCACATTAGGTTCTAAGAAAAGCATATCGTCCAGTTCAAACGTATTACTGAAATATGTTTTTTGGGTATCGTTTAGCCTTTCAATAATACACCTTCCCTTTCCTTCAAAAAAAGCAGTATCCACGGCATTGGCCAGTCTATTATAAAAATCGTCGTCAACTTTGGTAATGATTCGATCGATGACCAAGCAGAACTCTTTGCCTATAGTTTCCGGTGCCTGATCTATTCTAATCACCTTCTCATCGTATTTGATACGTGCGTAACCTTGTTTGGAAAACAGCTCTAACGATTTTTTTGTGTCGCGATCTTCCCTAATGGTAATTGGCGCCAAAAGCAGGAGCTTAGTGTTTTCGTCAAAGGTTTTTACGTATTCAATAACATCGGTAACCGTATCTTTTTTTACTTGTTTGCCAGAAATTGGGGAGAACGTTTTGCCGATACGCGCATAAAGTAATTTAATATAATCATAGATTTCGGTCGTGGTGCCTACGGTAGACCTTGGGTTGGTAGAATTTACTTTCTGCTCAATGGCAATGGCAGGAGCTATACCTTTAATATAATCTACCTTGGGTTTATCCAATTTTCCCAAAAACTGTCTTGCGTAGGAAGAAAGACTTTCTACATAGCGCCTTTGTCCTTCGGCATAAAGGGTGTCAAAAGCCAAGCTAGATTTCCCAGAACCCGAAAGACCAGTAATCACTACCAGTTTGTTTCTGGGAATAACTACATCAATGTTTTTTAGATTGTGGAGTTTTGCACCTTTGATTATAATATTTTCCTTGGGGTTTACTTCTGTTAAATTAGGCATACGTTTAAATAAGATTACAAAGATACACTAAGCTCTTTTGAATAGGAACTCAATAGATACAGATGTTGCAGTTCATCGATTATTTTCACATAATTTTTAGAATATCTATTTTTTAGTATCTTTGACTCTCAATAATCATTCGATACGCCTATAGCACACTTTTACTTTGTAACGTAAGAATTTAACCTCAAACTACTCATTTTATAGAAATGGGATACGTTTAATACGCAAAAGTAAAGTTATGGAAGTACAAATCGAAGATTCCCAACTAGTCAGCCATTATATTCAAGGAGATGAAAGAGCTATGGCAGTTCTTATAAATCGTCATAATTCCCGCCTTACTGGATTTATTTATTCCAAAGTAAATGATCGTGAATTAACTGAGGATATTTTTCAGGATACCTTTATTAAAGTAATACGCACCTTAAAACGAGGGGCCTATAACGAAGAAGGCAAGTTTTTACCTTGGGTTATGCGTATAGCCCACAACCTTATTATAGATCACTTTAGGAAGAATAATAGAATGCCCATGTTCAATGCTACGGAAAGCTATAATATTTTTGCTATGATGAACGATGATGGCTTGAATGCAGAAAAGCAATTGATAAAAAACCAGATTGATTCCGATTTGTTGAATCTGATAAAGGAACTTCCAGATGATCAACAGGAGGTATTGCATATGCGCCTCTATAAGGATATGAGCTTTAAGGAGATATCCGACAATACAGGAGTAAGCATAAATACGGCATTAGGAAGAATGAGATATGCTTTGATAAACTTAAGAAAGCTGGTGGAGGCCAATAATATAGTTTTAACGAATTAATTTACCACAGGTCGAGTGGATCTACTATTTTTATCTGATTGGCGTTCTACTATTGAACTAAAACGAAAAGCATTATGGAGAAAATTTACTCTAAGAAAAAAGATAAGTGTACCCTGCTAAGGGCGAAACCGGAAACAGTAGATTTTTTGTTAGCGTACTCCAAATCTTTAAAAATTACCGAAGCGAAGGGTATAGAATTTGAAAGTAACTTAAACTAAGTTTACGATTAATCACATAAGACAGCCCCAAGGAGTATATCCTTGGGGCTTTGTTTTGCCATGTTTTGTAATTACCGATTGCTATATTGGAATTAATTACAATGGAGATAACCCTTGTCTTAGGTTTCCCACACAACTATCTATATATCCATTTATTGTATAAAAATTAAATATTCGTTGTTTCACATCATAAAAGGAGGGTTTGACAACATACTTTTTTGCACAGGGTAGGTTTTCTCTAGTTTTACTTCAGATTTAAATAACTAACGATAAACAGATTCCCAAATCGTTAAACCTAAAAAGAAAGTAACTCGTATGGAACTACAAATTGATGATTCAGAATTAGTAAGAGATTATATCAGCGGTGACGAAAAAGCACTTTCTGTATTAATCAACAGACACAACCAAAGAATTACAAGTTTTATATATTCTAAGGTATTAGACAGGGACATTACAGAAGATATCTTTCAAGATACTTTCATTAAGGTAATTAAAACACTTAAAAAAGGTCGCTACAGCGAAGAAGGTAAGTTTCTACCTTGGGTTATGCGTATATCACATAACTTGATTATCGATCATTTTAGAAAGAACAAGAGAATGCCGATGTTCGAAGGTAATGATGACTTTAATATCTTCTCTGTAATAGGTGACGACAAGTTAAATGCCGAGAAACAATTGATTAAAGACCAAATAGAATCAGATTTGCGTCATTTGATCGAGGAGCTTCCAGATGATCAAAAGGAAGTACTCTTAATGCGTATTTATAAGGATATGAGTTTTAAGGAAATATCTGAAAATACCGGCGTAAGTATAAATACTGCCTTGGGTAGAATGCGATATGCATTAATTAATATGAGAAAAATAATAGAAAAAAATAATATCGTTCTTACCAATTAATTTGGGCAAAGGTTAGCCAAAACAATATTTCTTTTTTTGTTGCGTTATTTAGATGTAACAATACTAGAAATATGGAAAAAATTTACTCTGATTCCCAAGAACAAATTGGTTTCGACAAGGTCTGCACTAAAACCATCAATTTTTTGTTGAGTTATTCACAGGCGTTATATGAATTTGAGCACAAAGATTTAAGGTTCGAGACTTTCTTAAACTAATAAAAAGACCCGCAATTAGCGGGTCTTTTTATTTTTATAATAGGCATCTAACACTTTCTTTCGGCCTATTGTTTTGGTGATGAGGTCTTTTTCTAAATCCCAACCTCTCGCAGGGGAATATTCTCTGCCATACCAAATGATTTGCAAGTGTAGGTCGTTCCATATTTCTTTGGGAAAAAGTCGCTTTGCATCCTTTTCAGTTTGTACTACGTTTTTACCGTTTGTAAATCCCCATCGGTACATCAACCGGTGAATATGGGTATCTACGGGAAATGCAGGTATTCCAAATGCCTGCGAGACCACCACGCTTGCCGTTTTGTGTCCTACAGCAGGAAATTCTTCCAATAATTCAATTTCCTGAGGTACTACACCGTCATATTTTTCAATTAGTATTTTCGATAATCCATAAATGCCTTTAGATTTCATGGGAGAAAGGCCAACCGGCTTAATGATATCTCGAATTTCTTCTACTGAAAGTTTTACCATGTCGTAAGGATTATCTGCTTTTGCAAATAAAAGGGGGGTAATTTGGTTAACGCGTACATCTGTGCTTTGGGCAGATAAGAGTACCGCGATGAGCAGGGTATAGGGGTCTTTATGTTCCAAAGGAACCGGAATTTCTGGATATAGCTCTTGTAGCTTTGAAATTGTAAAGGCAACTTTTTCAGCTTTCGTCATTTATTGTTTAATTTTACAAAATAAAGGTTAAACGTAATTAAACTATAAATATACTATGAATACATTAAAAGTAGGGGATACCGTTCCTTCGTTTTCTGCACCAGATCAAGATGGCAATCCCATTGCCTTATCCGATTATTCAGGAAAGAATCTTATCGTTTTTTTCTATCCTCGCGCAAATACGCCCGGATGCACAGCGGAAGCCTGTAATTTAAGGGATAACTATAAAGCCCTGCAAGATAAGGGATATGAATTGCTAGGTGTTAGTGGGGATAGCCAGAAAAAGCAATCGAATTTTAAAAATAAATACGAATTTCCATTTCCGCTAGTAGCAGATGAAGAACATGCGGTTATTAATGCTTTTGGAGTTTGGGGCCCTAAGAAATTTATGGGTAAAGAATTCGATGGTATTCACAGAAAAACCTTTGTAGTAAATGGAGACGGTAAGGTTTCAAAAGTTATCGACAAGGTAAAAACAAAAGACCATGCAGCGCAGTTGTTGAACGACTAAAATATTAAAAGCCCCTTGTTCAAGGGGCTTTTTACTTTTGTTTTGATGGCATGTTTATTTCTCTAAAAGTTCTTTTTTAGAAAAAAGCTTTTTTTCTTTTATGATTTCGGCAATTCCTTCCGGTAGCATTTCTTCCCAGCCTTCTTCATCATTGGTAATCCGTTTGAGTACCTCCCTTGAGAAAATATGCATAATCTCCGGGTCGTAGTCGATAATATCCATCACTTTTCCATTGTACTTAAAGAACTTGTAAAGCTCTTTCATTCTTGGATGTACTTTTACGTTATTACTTGTCATTACCTGACCTGTATCCGGATTTTTCATCGGATATAGATATACCTGTAAATCTTTAAAGAATAATTTTCCAAATGCCTCTAAAATACCGCCGCTTAGATGGCGATAGTATTTTTCATCAAAAATATCTACAAGATTGTTTACGCCCATGGTAAGGCCAATTCTATTTTTGGTATAATTGTTAAAATACTCAACCAACTTGTAATATTCTTGGAATTTTGAAATCATTACCGAGTGACCAAGAGAACACAGTAGTTCTGCCCTGCCCATAAAATCCTGTTCGTCTATCTCACCAGACGCCTTAAGATTGGACAATGTAATTTCAAATATTACGATGGTATTATCCTGATCTACTTGGGGATCGCGCACAAAAATATCATACGATTTTTGGAACATATCTAAGTTGACCTTGGTAACCGGTCTAAAACTACCACGCAAAGCAAGGATATTTTTCTTGTACAGCACGGCAGCGGGCAATAGGTTATTACCATCCGGACCAAACATAACGGCATCCGTCATATCATTTCTGATCAGCTGTAAGCTCATCAACCGATTATCTACATCCTTAAAGTTGGGTCCCGAGAAATTTATCATATCTATTTCCAAGGTATCTTTATCAATATGGTCATATAGATATTTTAGCATTTTCCTAGGTTTATGATACTTGTAAAAAGCACCATAAATAAGGTTGACCCCGAGTATGCCAAGTGTTTCTTGTTGTAATCTCGCTTCGTTCTGTTTAAAACGAATATGGAGAATAATCTCATCAAATTCCTTTTGTTTAGGGTCTAGTTGATACCGAATTCCTATCCACCCGTGCCCCTTATATCTTTTGGAAAAATCGATTGTTGCAACTGTATTGGAATAAGAGAAGAACAATCTTTCCGGATGTTTTTCCCTGCTAATACGCTCTTCCATCAGCGACATTTCGTAGGAAAGCATCGTTTTAAGTCTTGCTTGGGTCACGTATCTTCCGTCTTTTTCCGTACCGTAAATGGCATCACTAAAATCTTTGTCGTAGGCGCTCATTGCCTTTGCAATAGTTCCCGATGCACCGCCGGAACGGAAGAAATGACGCGCTGTTTCCTGTCCTGCACCAATTTCGGCAAAAGTACCGTAGATATCGGGGTTTAGATTAATTCTTAAAGTTTTAGCCTTTATGGAAGGAATATTTTCGAAGGCCGATTCTCTTTTGACAATTGATGACATGTGGTCTGTTTTGCTTTAACAAAGTTATAAAGATCATACTATCTAACGATTAAACCATTCAAAAATTTGAAATTACTTTCACCAAATACATTTTTGTGATATTTAAAACAATTGGGTTTATCTAAATTAGAGTAAATGCTTCTTGGTTTTGAGTTGTGACTTGTACCATTAAAGCCCTAAATTTGTATTCTGGAGTATGGCATTAAAAATTACTTTTTTAGGAACGGGAACTTCGCAGGGAGTGCCGGTAATCGGTAGTAAACATCCTGTTTGTCTTAGTGAAGACCCAAGGGATAAAAGACTACGGGTATCAGTGCTTGTATCTTGGGACTCCCATAATTGTGTAATTGATTGTGGACCGGATTTCAGACAACAAATGCTTACTAACAAGGTCGATACGTTGGGTGCTATTTTGTTTACGCATGAGCATTCAGATCATACTGCCGGTATAGATGATATACGACCGTTTTTTTTCAAGCAGGGTGATATTCCAATTTTTGCCCACAAAAAGGTAGTAAAAGCGTTGAAAAAAAGATTCAGTTATATTTTTGATGAAAAGGACAGGTATCCGGGTGCTCCCGCAGTCGAAATTAATTATGTAAAAAAGGATGTTGATTTTACGGTCGGGAGTAAAAAAATTGTTCCAGTACAGGCCTTGCATAATAGATTAAAGGTTTTTGGTTATCGTATAGATGATTTTACTTATCTAACTGATGTAAAATCGATTAAAGAGAAGGAACTCAAAAAAATCAAAGGCTCAAAAGTATTAGTGGTAAACGCCTTGCGTACCGAACCCCATCATTCACATTTTAATCTGAAGGAAGCATTGGATTTTGTTGCCCAGGTAAAACCAAAAAAAGCATATTTCACCCATATTAGCCATTTAATGGGCTTCCACGCCGAAGTGGAAAAAAGCCTTCCGAAAAATGTTCATTTGGCCTATGATAATCTCACAATAGAAATTTGATAGCTATGGGGTTGGTACAAACCATTGTCAGATGATCAGGTAGAAACTTTATAATTAAGAATGTAAATATTGAATTGTAGTATTATGAAAAATCAAATTTTTCTTTATCTGTTTCTTTTTACGGCATTAGTATGTCTGTACCTTTTTGTGAGCAGCGGAAACATGGCTAAGGCAAACATGGATTCTATTTATAAATTAAAAGAAGAAGTAAGTACATTGGAAGATTCCTTGCAACAATCGGAGCTAAAGGTTTTAGAAATGCAATATTTTTCATTGGAGAATAATGACGATGCCCTGGCCTATTATGAGCATCTTAATTTAGAAAACCCTACGCGATACATAGCGGATAAGCTCCTAGAGACCAATGAATCCAAGGGAGATAATCCCCTAATCCCTTATGAAGGAATGGAGAACGATTTTAAAATCAACAAAATTAAAATTCTAAATCATAAATGGATACTCGCCGATTTTTCAGATGGCAAGTATTGGGGCGAAGTTTTGATTGGTTATGAACTTAAAGATGACATGGGGGTTGATTTCACACTCAAAGATCATTTGCTTTACACAAGAAGTAATTAAGGATACTTCGCTTTTTACAAGGTTTGCTTAATAGTTTTTAGATAGACGTATGTTCCTTTAGCACTAAAGCATAGCTTATCTGTTCAATTATTATGGTTTCTACCATCGTAATACATATCATTTACTTTGCCGCCGTTACAAATTTGAGTTGTCCTAACTATTATATTCTAGTAGACAACCAATCTTTGAGTGCAAAAAAGTTTTGTGGCGCAACGCCATGACCAACGGGGAATTCTTCGAAAACATGACGGATTTTAAGTCTTTTTAGTAGATCTGGAGCTCTTTGTGCCCATTCCAAAGGAATTACCTGATCTACCTGCCCATGGGAAGCATATATATCCAGATTCGTGTAGTTTCCGTTCTCATAGCCATCTACCAGGATTTCTTCATTTATATATCCGCTAAGGGCTATTACATTTTTAATTTTGCTAGGGTAGGAGAGTGCAACACTGTAGCTTAATATGGTACCTTGGCTAAACCCTAATAAGCTTATATTTTGAGTGTCCAGGTAGTAGGCAGTACAGGCTTCATCGATGAACTGCACTATCTTTTCGCGCGATTGTATCGCTTGTTCGTCATCGCTCCATTTTCCTTTATCGGCATCAAAATTAATAGCATACCAAGCATACCCATAAGGCTGCAATGTATAAGGCGCCCTAACAGAAACAATACAAAGTTCCTCCGGTAGCTCGGCAGCAAAAGAAAATAGGTCGTCCTCATTACTACCATATCCATGCAGCATAAACAGTACAGGTACTTTTTTGTCTGTAAGAGAAGAAGGTCTAACAATATGTTCTAAGGAAAGGGGAGCTGTAGTCATCTGATTAAGAAATAAAAGTGAACCATTTTTGAAAGTAGGAACCTAGAATGGGCACAGACTGTTCTTTGTTGCTAATGGCGCCTATAAACCCATAGAACCATAGCACAAGGTAAAAGATATAAAGGCCATAGAAACCATATATGCTACCCCATTGGTTATTTAAAAGTCCAAATGCAATAAAAATCACATGTAAGCCAAAAGCCTGTCTGGTATGGAACCTTGCAAATCTATACTTTGGTTCGGCATTCATACTTAGTGCAATTAAGGAACCTATTATGGTGAGATAGGCAACGATTGCTGTGGTTTTACCAGCTACTTTATCATTATTCTTAGTCATAGCTTAAAAGTTTAAAATCAATTTATTGTTTGAAATAGTTCCCAAAACGGTTCCTTTTAATTTTGAGCCCAAAAACATACTATTTTTAGACGAACTCAGAATATCAGAAGCCAAGAATTCATATTCCGTTTCAGGTTCAAACAAAGTTAATGATGCCTTCATCCCTTCTTTTAGCTTAGGTGTTTCCATACCAAACGTTTCCCTTCCTTTCGTTAGAAGTTCAATGGTCGTTTCTAAATCTAATTCCATTTGTAGTGCACCAAAAGCAGTTTCGAGACCAATAGTTCCGTTAGCGGCATTATCAAATTCAATTTGCTTTAATTCAATATTCAATGGTCTATGGTCACTTGTTACTAAGTCGATAGTACCATTTTTAACTCCTTTAATGAGTTCCTTCCTGTCTTTTTCTGTTCTAAGCGGGGGCAGTATTTTGAAATTGGTATCATATTCGCGTAGTGCTGTATGGTTAAAAATTAGATTGTGAATGGCAACGCTACAGGTAACATGAAGCCCCTTCTTTTTAGCGGCAGCGATAAGGTTGACCGAATTTTTACTACTTATGGTAGGGATGTGTAATTTACCCCCTGTATATTCTAAAATATAAAGGTCTCGTGCTACTTGAAGTTCTTCTGCCAGTGACGGAATTCCTTTCAATCCTAATTGGGTACTTTCTGTTCCTTCGCTCACGACACCCTTTCCCGCAATTTTGGCATCCAAGGGAAACGAACAAACAGTTGCATCAAAACCCTGTGCGTATTGCAAGGCTATTTTTAAAAGATTGGAATTGGAAACAGCATGTTTATAGTCATAAAATCCTACCGCACCTGCGTTCTTCATATCATATAGTTCGGCCAAGGATTCGCCTTCACCTTTCATAGTAAGATTTCCTAAGGGATGTAATCCTGCAAGATGCTCTTTGGCAGCGTTCTTTAAAAATACAATATCCGAACTGCTGTCCGGAACGGGGTGGCTACTTGGGTTTAATACCACATCGGTAAAGCCGCTTTTAGCGGCACAATCTAGTCCGTTTGTAATGGTTTCCCTTTCCTCGTACCCAGGCTCACCAAAACTTACACCGGTATCAAACCAACCGATGCTCACATGCAGATTTTTATGCGAAACTACTTTTGTTTTACTAGGAGGATCTATGGTGACGGCAATTTTTTCAATCATGCCGTTGGTTATCAGGATATCCCTCTTTTTTAAATGTAGCTCCCTGTTCTTGGGGTCTATTATTATGGCTGATTTTAAAAGTATTTTCATTTGCCTAGTGCGTTGTTTTCGAACTAATTTATTTCAATAATCGTTGGAAAAGGGTTTCTAAAAAGACGAACAGCAAAGCTAAAATAGCGAACCATTTCCAAAACTCGTATACACTGTTTTTCTTTTTACTTTCCTCAAAAAAGTTTGAAACGCTTTGGTGTCTTTGTTCTGCTACTAAGATGTCAAGGCTTAGATAGGATAATACACTCTCGGCCCTACTGTAATTAAAACTTATGTTCCGTAGGGAAACTCCATTGTTTTCTATACTAAATGTACCGTCTGTCGTGGGATTTTCATCAAATGAAAGTACCACCTTCTTAGGCAATAGCCTTTGTTGCGGAATAATTTTTTCTGTCCCTTTTGCCAAGGTTAGGATATTGTCCTTTGATAGGGAGATGGGAATTTCGACGGTTGTGCCTTCCCCTATGGTGCTATACAATTGTGGTGATTTTAGACTATTTCTACCCATATTATAAAATGTAGGAACGATTAAAGGGGAATTCTTAAAGTTTGAATTATCCTGTGATATACCGGCCGTGAAAAAATACGCATTACCGCTACCTGTTAAAAACGGTGCACCATTCTGCAAACTTAGTGCAGTTGGACTAGAGGTAGTTATGGTATAGGAAGTATTAACCTTTGGATACTGAAAATTAGTAACTCGTTTTTCAAACACATTTTTGTAAATCGGGTGGTCGAATAGCACATTGGCAATTGCAATTTCCTGATTTACTTTACGGTCGTATCGGGTGTTGAAATAGTACCTTGCAAGTTGATTATAGGTTGCGATGTCGATATCATCTGCCGGTATAATAATAATGTTTCCTCCGTTATCCGTATAGGATTTTATAGCAGTCGATAGTGCTGTAGGAATCGATTTTAGTTCATTTACCACGATAAGATTATAGTTCTCTAAAGCAGCGTAATTTAACTGTGTCAAACTACTAGTGGAAAAGGAAAATTCCGGATCCGTAAATATCCTTGAAAGATACTCCGTATTTGCCGTACCAAGGGAGAGTACGTTTAATTTTTCTGGGGTATCTATATTAAAGTAAAATTTGTTATCGTAGGTAAGACCTTTGTCCATTAGCACAACCTTCCCGGTAATCGATAGATTTGTAGCAATCGAAAAACGAACCGATGCCTTTTTGTTTCCGTTAAATTTAGCTGCTGTTTTCGCGATTAGGGTATCACCATTATACAAGGAAACGGCCGTGGTTTTCGCATCATGAGTTGCAGAAAGTTCGGCCGTCAGCTCCACTACATCATTATCTGCCGCACTAAGATAAAGCGAGTCTATTGAAATATTTGCAACCGATGCTAAACCTGGTTGAATATAGTGCACTGTAGTTTTCGAAAGGCTATCGAGTGGAATGGAACCCATACGATTCTGAAAATCAGAGATTAATATGGTATTTTTAATAGCCCCAGTTTCGGATTTAAAATATGTGTCGGCTGCTAATAGAATTTCTTCTATAGCTAATTGATTAGTGCTTATAGGTAGCCGAAGCAATTCATTTTGAATATCCTGTATCGTAACGTCTGGGTATACCTTACTGTTTGTAAACAGCGTAAACCGTTCTTCTTTTGGTACGTTTTTAATAAAATCCTGTACGACACTTTGTAGCAATGTACTGCCTTCCTCCTTGACTTGCATGCTAAAAGAATTGTCCAGATAAAAGACATTCTCTTTTTCTTGCAGTGCACTTTTAGCTGCTTCAAAAGGTTGGGCAAAGGTTATAACTAGTGCGGCTATGATACCCAGTCTTGTAAACAGGATAATCCATTTTTTTATGGAACTACTTTTTCTGGACTGTGAAACGACCTTTTTAAGAAGTTTTACGTTGGTAAACGGTGTTTTCTTAAATTTTCTAAGTTGAAAAAGATGAATAATAATAGGAATGACTAGAAGTAGTAGCGCCCAAAGAAGTTCTGGATATTTAAACTGCATTCCTTATTTTGATTATGCAAAGATACTTATTTTGGGTGTACCAACTTCAGCCTGGTTGGGTTAATATTTGGCTATTTTAAACAATTTATAATGGTGCGTTTTAACAGAAAAAAAAGTAGTGAATCATTGGTTTTTTTTCCAGTGTATATAGATAGGTGCGTATCTCCTGCTGTTCCTTTTCATTAGCTACTGTAATGATGCTTTGAAAATCACCCATCTTTTCCAATTCCGAAAATGTTTGTATGGTAATGCCATAAATATCTTTTCCTGTTTTTTTGGGGTTATTGCAAATCCAGTTAAAAGTTATACTGGCATCTAGGAGCATTTGTGCAATTTGTTTCCCTTTTTTTCCTGCTCCCCATACAACCAGATGTTTGTTCTTCTCCCAATGGAGTTTTAGGAAATAGTGCAGTTTAATATCCAGAAAATAATTTTGTGCGTAGTGCCGGCTAGTACGAGAGGTTCTGGAATCGTAATCCCGCCAGAAGAGCAGGACTTCAGAGCAAGGAATAATTTGCAATTCACCTTCATAAAACCGAAAGGCAAGGTCGTAATCCTCTGGGTAGCGGTCGCTATCAAAACCATTACAAGCATCAAAATCGCTACGGTGTATCATCCAACATGGAGAGGGGACTACACATTCTTTGTAGATTTCAGAGAAATTAGTACCAATAGCTGTTAATCCATTGAGCCATTGTTCATAGCGTTCGTAACCATTGCTAATTCCAAGCTTTGAAAAATAGCGTACCTGACCAACAGACAAGTGTCCGGTTCCTTTTTCGTTCAAATCAGCTACCATTTTACGGATTCTATTGGGCGTCATAAGGTCATCTGAATCCATACGGGTAATAAATGTACCCTGGCTATGCGTATATGCCATGCGTAAGGCTGGAATAATACCTATACCAGAGTTGGTAAAGGTTCTAATACGGGCCTCTTTTTTGGCATATGCGCTAACCAGGGTAAAACTACCATCGGTAGAATGGTCGTTTATGGCAATAAGCTCCCAGTTGGTGTAACTTTGTGCCAGTATGGACTCCAAACAATCTGTTAGATAATTAGCAGTGTTTTTGTACGGCATAAGTATACTAACTAAAGGCTGGGGCATTATTGGAGTATTAAAATTAGAACTGGAAAACTAATACGGATTGTGCAGCAATCCAATAGAAAGGGGCGTTTAGTTTAGGAAATTAGTACAAATAATTTAGTAAAAAGGCTTTACTAGGTAGAAAAATGGTTTTATATTTGCACCCGCATTCAGGGAATACCTGATGAGACACTTGGAGAAATGGCAGAGTGGTCGAATGCGGCAGTCTTGAAAACTGTTGAGGGTCACACCTCCGGGGGTTCGAATCCCTCTTTCTCCGCTTTAGCAAAGCCTGATTTTCTTTTGAAAATCAGGCTTTTTTATTGTAGTATCTACTGGTAGTCTTTGAAAGGATTATTTTAGGTTCCAATCGCTAGTTTTTTTCAGGCTTACAAATTTGAAATTTGGATTGGTATAAGGCATACCAGGGCTTTTTTAGTCTTAAAATAATGCACAGCGTTTATCTCCTCCCAAAGTCTGAATATTATTTCAATCGATGAATTAAATATATTCATATAATAATCACACCTTTTTTAAAATTAGTTTTTATCTTTTGCGTGCTAATAAAACAGCATGCTTTTAAAGATGGGTTTACGAAGGAGTGATAACTGAATTAATCCTAATTAAATGAACGAGACAAAAAATAAAATGGACTGGAAAAACAGAACGGTAGCTTATCTTTTACTTTTACTATGTGTGGTGGGCTGTTCCCCAAAGGCAAAGAAACAAGCGGAACAAATAGAGCAAGAAAAATCCTCTTATGCACCTGTAATTATGGCTTATTATGTGCCTGAGCGTTATTATGAACCAGAAAAGATACCCGTAGAAAAACTTACCCACATAATTTATTCGTTTACCAATGTGATAGATGGCGAAATGAAATTTAGAAAACCTGAAGTTGCCAGGCCAAAACTGGAGGCGTTAGTCCAGCAAAAACAACGTAATCCGGATTTGAAGGTTATGATTGCCTGCGGAGGTTGGGGTGCAGATGGTTTTTCCGATATGGCACTCACTGAAGAAAGTAGAGCTAAATTTATAGCCAGTGCTGCAGAATTTATTAAAAAATATGAGTTGGACGGCCTGGATATGGATTGGGAATACCCTGGTATTTCTGGAGCTGGCACGATGGCGCGTGATGAGGATACAAAAAATTTTACGGCCTTAATGAAAGGGCTACGAGCTATGTTGGATGCTTTTGACACCCCAAAAGTACTGACTTTTGCATCTGCAGGTTGGAAGCGGTATTATGATTTTATCGAAATTAATGAAGTAATGAAGTACGCCGATTTTACGAATGTAATGACCTATGATTTGGTGTCGGGTGTTTCTGAGTATACGGGCCATCATACGGCTTTAGGAGATGTTTCTATTAGCGATATTGCAGGGACACCGTTTCATAAGCATTTGGATAGTTTGTACCAAAGTGGCAGAAATTTAGATCCTGATCCACGTTCAACTCAAAAAATCGTAGACTATCTTATCCAAGAGTCCGTAGACCCAAAACAAATCGTAATTGGGGGAGCTTTCTATGGTAGGGTATGGAAAGGAGTTATTCCAGAAAATAACGGATTGTACCAACGCAGTGGAGGTATGCACATTGGTTGGTTGGCTTACCATCAAATTAGAAAGGAGTACGAAGCCGATACAAATTTTATGCGGTATTGGGATGATCATGCGGAAGCACCTTATATGTATAACGCCTTAGATAGCTTAATGCTTTCATACGACGATACTGTTTCTGTTGCAAAAAAAACGAAGTACGCCATAGATAAAGGGCTAGGAGGTATTATGTTTTGGGAATTGGGCAATGATACCAAAGAAGATGGAAGTCTTTTGGATGCCATTTATAAAGCCGCGCAAGAGTGAAAAGAATCAATAGTACTGTCTTATTCTAATGTGAATTCAATTTCTTTATGGGTTGAAGTACCGAGAATAGCTTCATAGGCAATTACCATTTCCTTAAGCACGTTTGGATAGGACTGTGCCAGGTTGTGTTGTTGCTCAAGGTCTTCTTTTAGGTTATAGAGTTGGTAAATAGTGTCATTGCCAAGTTCAATATTCACCCAAGTATTTACCCGTCTTCCCTTATACGGAGGAATCATGGCCCAATTACCTTTTCTTAATGCTGTTCTCGAGGTCGCTTCAATAATTAGTTCCTCTCGTCCAACTTTACTAGTGCCTAAAAATGTGGACAAGTGGTCTTCACTATCTTTTCCTCTTGTCTTACTTCCTGTTAGGGACGCCAAAGAACTAAGAAAGTCTAATTGAGATACTAAGGCATCGGATACACCGGGCTTTATAGTTCCTTTCCAATACGTAATAAAGGGAACCCGAGTTCCCGCCTCAAAGAGACTATATTTTCCGCCCCGTAGGGACCCGGCAGGGTTGTGGCTGCCCAATTTTTCTACGGAGTCGTCATGGTAGCCATCATCCACAACTGGGCCGTTGTCACTGCTGAATAGTATAAGCGTATTTTCTAAAAGTCCTTCTCGTTCTAAAGTTTTAATGAATTCGCCCACGCACCAGTCGGCTTCCACAATTACGTCGCCCCGCGGCCCCATACCCGATGCGCCTACAAATCGTGGATGCGGGGTTCTTGGTACATGCGGCTGCTGTAGGGCATAATACAGGAAAAACGGCTGGTCTTTATGGGTTTTCACATACTGTTGGGCTTTTTTTAAAAATTGGTCGGCCATTTCCTCATCTACCCATTTTGCGCTTTCACCGCCCTTCATATAGCCAATACGGGAAATTCCGTTTACAATGCTATTATCATGTCCATGGGAGGGTTTCATTTTTAGTAGTTCTGGGTTTTTCCTTCCCGTTACTTCTCCTTCAAAATTTTCTTGATAGTCAATTTCTATTGGATCGTTCAGATCTAAATTATCCACTCTTCCATTTTCTATATATACGGTAGGCACACGATCTTGGGTAGCCGCCATAATATAACTCTCATCAAAACCCACCTCGTTAGGTCCCGTGCCAATGTGTTGGTTCCAATCTACATTTCCATTGCCCAAGCCCAAATGCCACTTGCCAACAATTCCCGTATGGTAGCCTTTTGCTTTCAGCATTTTAGGAATTGTTACTTGCGTTGTATCTATGATTAAGGGCGCAGTACCTGGTAGTATTTTTGCTTTTTTGTTGCGCCATGGATAGGTGCCCGTAAGCAAGGCATAACGACTTGGGGTGCAAGTTGCCGAAGATGCATAACCATTTATAAAACGTATGCCCCCGTTGGCCAGTTTGTCCAGATTTGGTGTTTTTAGTTGAGTGGCCCCATAAGCACCCAGTTCTCCGTACCCTAAATCATCGGCATATATAATTATAATATTTGGTGTTGGGGAATAGGTTTCATCGGTATAAGGGGATTGTTTGCATGCCGATAGCAGTACCAAATAAGTGATGCCAAGACATATTGCCGAGTTTGAAAAGTTCATAACTTACATTGGATTTTATTTTGAGTATCTAATATAGACAAATTTTCAGGTTTGTTTTTTCCTCCATTATTTTACCTGTTCTTCCGTTATAACTTTACTCATTTGTTGATAACAATTTTGTAGGCTGCTTGTTTGTAAACTGGTGAAGCTACTATTTTTGCCGACTTTACAAGTATATGAGAAAATTGGAAATAGGGGATAAGGTGTATAACGCAAAACAAAATGGATTTGCCGATTTTATACGGTATTCATTTTCTGAAGTGGTGTCGCTAACCAAAACCTTGGCTGTCCTTAAAAATGGAATTAAATTGTTCAACGAGCCAAGGATCTCTTACATAACAGAAGAAGTAGGGTATTCTGTTTCCAGGCAACGAGGGTTACATTGGCATTTAGTATCATTGGAGGCAATCAGAAAAGCCCAGATAGAAAATGAAAAAATTGCTGCGTACGACTGGTTTGAGGGAAAAGAGTTTAGCTTGGAAGAAAAGAAATTTATCTACAAGCAGTTTAAAAAAGGTGCAACTAAAGATGTTTAGCTTCAATATTTAGGTTAGGTATAGTTTAAATTCAATAGAATTAATTTTTAAAAGAATTTTTGATATTCTAAATACGAAAATCAATCAAAGCCCGTTATACTTAAAGTTTTAGAAATAATGGAGGAATGGCAGAGTGGTCTAATGTAGCAAATCTTCGGGTTTGTGAAGTGTAAGCTTCCGAGGGTTCGAATCCCTTCTTCCTCCGCAAAAAAAGCCTCGCGTAATTCGTGAGGCTTTTTTATTATAGATTGTGAATCGTTTTTCACTAGAAGTTATTATGCTAGAAATGAATATATACAATTTAAGCTGTTAAAACTAGTGTTTAGTTAGTCAACCTCTTAGTTGCCTAAATTGTCATAAGGGTATTTCCCTATTCAAGACTTTCATAATAAAGAATACGGTCAATGAGATAACTAAACAAACAATTCCGGCCATAGTATCCTGGTTGTCAACCCGGTTTTTTAGTTTATTGTAAATTGCTTTCATAATCGTAATATTTCTACAAAGTACCCTCTTAATTTTATTTTCTCATATAGAAAATCGCCCAATGAATACTATTGAGGACGAATAGTATTGTCGGTTTACATCGTCCGTAGGATGTTACCGAACGTCGAGTTTATTTTTTTATAAAATGTATTGTTAGGTTCCTCGGCCAAAAAAGATTTGCTAGTGATCAAACCTATTCTTGATTGTCTGATTTCAAACCTTATTTTTGTAGCATGGAAGAATGGTACTATTATCCGCTACTGGTATTGGTAGGCTTTGTAGTGGGGTTTATAAATACAGTTGCCGGTGGTGGCTCATTACTATCACTTCCTTTTCTAATATTCATTGGTTTACCGTCCAATATTGCCAATGGCACCAATAGAGTTGCCATCGTTGTACAAACGGCTATGGCTACTGCAGGCTTTAAGAGTAAGGGCGTTTCTACATTTCCGTTCAATGTCTATTTGGGGTCCGCAGCCTTTCTGGGTTCTATTATTGGGGCCTATATTGCCGTAGATGTGAGTGGAGAGCTATTTAACCGTATTTTGGCTATTGTAATGATTGCCGTAGTCTGCATCATTGTGTTTAGCCCTAAAATTAGTTTTGTTCATTTAGAGGAACGACTCTCTGGAAAACACCTCTGGCTGGGAATCCTTGCCTTTTTCTTTTTTGGTATTTATGGCGGATTCATTAATGCCGGACTTGGCTTTCTTATGATGTTGTTTTTACATTATGTTAATAGAATGTCTTTAGTACGCTCCAATGCAACCAAAGTAGCCGTTGTTTTCTTATATATGATTGCGGCACTTGCGGTTTTTGCATACAACGATAAAGTAAACTGGAAGATAGGCCTCATCTTAGCAATAGGTAATGGCAGTGGAGCTTGGTTGGCAAGCCGGTTTTCAGTAAAAAAAGGCGACGGTTTTATAAAAGTCTTCTTGGTTGTTATGGTCTTGATTATGGCGGTAAAACTTTGGTTTTTTGATTGATAATGCTGTTGGGCAAAATGCAAATTTTGATTCGATAGTGTAAAACTATATCCTCATGATACAATCATAAAAAAGTATCGCCCTTGCTATAAATGAGAAGGTTTGAAAGCTAATTGCTAAACTGAATTTAATGACTGTCTGTTTTTTAAAACACTTTATTATCAAACTTCAACTTAATTACGTATTTGCCTTTAGAAAGATGTATCGTAACTTTGGAACTTAGCTTAATAAGGCTTTTTAAAGAAAAAATATAGATAAATGCCAGGATTTGAATTATTTGGAGAAGCAGAGAAGTCACAGGTACAAGATGTATTGGATTCTGGGGTATTGATGCGTTACGGATTCGATGGTATGCGAAATGGTCATTGGAAAGCGAAAGAATTGGAAAAAGCAATAGCCGAGCGCATGCAGACCAAGTATGCACAAGTACTCAGTAGCGGTACAGCTGCGCTTACGGTGGCCTTACAAGCGGCAGGCATTGGAGCCGGAGATGAAGTAATTATGCCTACGTTTACTTTTGTAGCAAGTTTTGAATCTATACTTGCTATTGGAGCAATTCCAGTATTAGTAGATATTGATGACACCTTGACTCTTGATCCTCTGGCAGTCGAACAAGCGATTACCCCAAAAACCAAGGTGGTAATGCCGGTACATATGTGTGGTTCCATGGCAGATTTAGCAGCATTAAAAGCTATTTGTACAAGGCATAATTTGCTGCTGTTGGAAGATGCCTGCCAGGCGATAGGCGGCACTTATGAGGGCAGGCCTTTGGGTAGCTACGGAGATTTAGGCTGTTTTTCCTTTGATTTTGTAAAAACAATTACTTGTGGTGAAGGTGGCGCGTTAATTACCAACAATGAAGCCTATTATAAAAATGCGGACCATTACTCAGATCATGGTCACGACCATGTGGGTAGCGATAGGGGAGCGGAGACCCATCCGTTTTTAGGATATAATTTTAGGATTTCGGAATTGAATGCTGCCGTGGGATGTGCCCAAGTGCAGCGTTTGGATGAATTTATAGCCATCCAAAAAGAACATTATTCCATTTTTCGATATGCATTGACAGGAATAAAAGGCGTTACATTTAGACGTGTCCCTAAGGGTGGTGTGGAGAATTATTCATTTTTGAATTTCTTTTTACCTACGGAAGAATTGGCGCGAAAAGTACATGCAAAATTAAACGAAGTGGGCGTGGATGCTTGTTTTTACTGGTATGATAACAATTGGCACTATTATCGTAAATGGCAACACCTAACTAACTTGAAGACCCTTGGGAGGTTTCCTCAAGAAATAATTAATGGCCTACCCAATTATAGTACAGCGGATTTTTCAAGGTCTGATGTGTGGATGGGCCGAACTATATCCTCATTGGTTAAATTAAGCTGGACGAAGGAAGAAGTAGAAAAAAGAGCGCAACAAATGGCCCAAGTTATTACGGATGTATTAAGGGATATTTAATAGGAAACATAATCTACAATTTCCAACCCATAGCCTACAATACCAACGCGCTTGGATTGTTGACTATTGGTAAGCAGTTTCATTTTAGTAATGCCTAAATCATGAAGTATCTGTGCGCCAATGCCAAAATCACGTGTGTCCATCTCTATTTTAGGGGCTTTATAGGTTCCCTGTTTTTGTAGCTCCTTAAGTTCTTTTAATCGTGATAATAGGTTCAAGGATTCGTAATCTTGGTTGATAAAGACAATAGCTCCTTTTCCTTCATTATTTATGGCCTTGAACATATTTTCCAATTTTTCATCCGGACTATTGGTCAAAGTGCCTAAAATATCATTGTTAATCAAGGTTGAGTTGATTCGGGTAAGGACTTCATCATCTTTGCTCCAAATACCTTTGGTCAACGCTATATGAACATGGTTATTTGTCGTCTGCTTGTAGGCACGTAATCTAAAATCACCAAAACGGGTCATAATATCAAAATCCGTTTCCTTATTAATCAAGCTATCGTGTTCCATCCTATAGGCCACCAAGTCCTCAATAGAAACAATTTTCAAATCGAACTTTTTTGCGACTTGCATGAGTTGTGGTAAACGCGCCATAGAACCGTCTTCGTTCATTATTTCAACAATGATTCCTGCGGGCTTTAGTCCTGCTAAACGGGCGAAGTCTATTGCAGCTTCTGTGTGCCCCGTTCTCCTTAGAACACCTCCTTCTTTGGCTACAAGCGGAAAAATATGCCCTGGTCTTGCCAAATCGTGGGGTTTGGTCTCACCTTCAGTAAGTGCCAAAACCGTTTTATACCTATCCGATGCAGAAATTCCTGTAGTAACTCCCTTTCCTCTTAAATCTACAGAAACAGTAAATGCGGTTTCCATTGGGTCTGTGTTATTGGTAACCATCATATGAAGTCCCAATTCCTTGCACCTGCCTTCTGTTAGGGGAGCGCAAATGAGCCCTTTTCCATGGGTTGCCATAAAGTTGATGGTCTGCGGTGTTGCTAGTTCGGCAGCTGCTAAAAAATCACCTTCATTCTCTCTATTCTCATCATCAACTACAATAATTACTTTGCCTTGTTGAATATCTGCTATGGCATCACTTATGCTATTTAGCTGTATGTTATGCTTTGTTTTCGTTGTCATCAACTTTCTTTTTCTTCAATTTTATTACTATCCTTTGGAAAAAATCTGTAATAGCACCAAAGTTCACCATCCCTTTATCCTCTGTTGCTCTTTTGGTAAAGAAAATTCCTAGGGGCAACATGATTAATGTAGATAACCAAGCCCCTAAAATAGGATTAATATTGCCCTCCTTGGCATAATTGCCTGCGAAGACTCCAATGAAATAGTATATTAAAAACAATACGATAGCTATGACCATGGGTAAGCCTAATCCTCCTTTTCTAATAATCGCACCTAGAGGTGCACCTACAAAAAAGAGAATGATACAAGAGAATGCCAAGGCATATTTGTTATGTAACGATAGGATATGAAGGTTATAATTCTTATACCTATTCCCCATCTCTTCTTTCTTTCCTCGTAAGGAACCTAAGATTCCTGTGGTGGCGTTTTTAGCATTATTGATCACCTGAATTTGTTGCCATTCTGGAAACAAATGTAAAATATCGTTCTTTATGGAATCTTGTTTTAAAGGGTCTTCTTTAACGGCTTTTATCTTCGCAGCTAAGATAGAGTCTTTTTGAAGTCTCACTTCGTCCTTAACACTAATCGTATCCTTTGGCTCTAAAGGGACAAAAACACCGACTCTTGAAGTGATGTTCTTTGAAAACGCCCTTATAATTCTAAAATTATCATTTTTAATGGAGTCTATATCCAAGGTCAACCTGGAGATATTCTTCATTTTTGCAGTGCTGATGTCGCGCTCTTCATCCAAATCTACATTGTTAAATTCGGAGAGATCAATATTTATGATATAAGTGTCAAAATCTCCTTGAGCGAAAGGAAACTTAAGCTTGTTTTTGTTCGATTTGCTAACTACGTCCTTATAGTAATGACCGTCTTTTAAAATGAGTTGAAGAATATCAGAATTTTCCTTGCTCTTTAATTCGCCGGTTTTCGCCTTTATTACAGTATTATTTACGTTCCTATCCGATTTCTCATGAATGATTACGTTTCGAAGAAAACGATCATTATCGCCATATTTTTCATCAACCTTAATATTCATTCCAGTACCTTCAAAATCACTAAAAACACCTTCCGCTACGGCAACAGCAGGCTTTACCTTGGCAATATTACGTCTGAGGTTAAATATTTTTCGTTGTGAAAGAGGAATTACGTCATTAGCAAAAAAGAATGTGACTCCACCCAGTACAGTGACAAAAATGATGATGCTTAGCATGGCCCTTTGCAAGGAAATACCAGAGGCTTTCATAGCGGCGAACTCATAATTTTCCGCAAGATTTCCAAAGGTGAGAATAGAGGAGAGCAGTACGGTCAGTGGTAGTACTTTTTCCGTAAGATCTGGTAAAAGGTAAAATAGGAATTTACCAATAATGATAATGTCTAAACCTTTACCAGCTAAATCATCTATGAAAAGCCAAATCGTTTGAAATATGAAGATGAACATCAATATTACAAACGAGCTGATAAAATTAAAAACGAACCTTGATAGTATATACCGATCTAAAATTCTCAAATGTCCTAATTTCTTATGATATAGTAGCCCTTATCTTCATACTTTGACGTATCAAAAGTAAATAAGGTTTGCGATAAAGGTTGATTCGTTTTAAAAGAATTAACAGTAATGGTAGTTTTTGTACCATTTTTGCCGGTTTCAATAAGTTTATAAATATGTTTTGTTTCTTGATCAATACCTAATAGCCGGGATTTTATTTCGGTTTCTGAATCTATAGGGGTTAGTTTTACATACTGTATTTTACGACCCTGTACATTTTGAAGGATATCCATTTCATAATTGTGTCCAGTCTTATAAAATGTTAGCATTTTAGAGGGTGTCATAGCATTTTCATCCTCGGATTGATTTTCTATGGTTACTTCCTCATTTTCTGGTACAACCGTGTATACTTTATTGCCGTCGTATAACTGTTGGGCACCTAAATAATTAAAAATATACTTTTCTCCTGATAAGGTAACATCACCACGTGTTTCTTGATTTATTCCGGCTTCCCTGTTATCTAGGTCAAATTTAAAATCTACAAAAATATTGTCATAACTTTTTACCTTAGCATAAACCTCATCTAGAAGGGCTTTAGCTTTTGCGGAGCTTTGTGCGTGAGAAACACCTGTTGCTATTAAAAACATGAATACTGCTACTAATTTTTTCATTGCTATTGTTTTATTACGTCTACCTCTATTTTCTTTTAACTAGTTGTCTTCTAGTCCTTTCAATTAGGTTTGTCTACTCCTCTATTTTTGCTAGTTCCCTTCATTGTCCAATAATAGCTGCAATGCTGCCAAGTCGGGAACCAATACTTGCCTTGCCTTGCTACCTTCAAAAGCACCAACGATACCTGCTGCTTCTAGCTGATCCACAATACGTCCCGCACGATTGTAGCCCAGTTTTAATTTTCTTTGAATCAAAGATGCAGAGCCCTGTTGCGCAATTACAATAACTTCTGCAGCTTCCCGAAACTTACTGTCTCTTTCGGAAATAATGTTATCAACACTCGTGCCAGAATCTTCACCTACATACTCGGGTAATTCATGGGCTTCTGGGTAAGCGCGCTGGCTTCCAATATATTCTGTTATTTTAGCTACTTCCGGTGTGTCTACGAAGGCACATTGTATACGTGTAACATCATTACCTTGGGTAAACAGCATATCTCCACGGCCTATAAGTTGATCTGCTCCCTGTGCATCTAAAATAGTTCTAGAATCTATTTTTGAAGTCACTCTAAAGGCTAATCGTGCAGGGAAGTTGGCCTTAATGATTCCTGTAATTACATTTACCGAAGGACGCTGGGTTGCGATAATCAGGTGTATCCCAATTGCCCTGGCCAATTGAGCCAGTCTGGCAACTGGAGTTTCTACTTCCTTACCGGCCGTCATGATCAAATCGGCAAATTCATCAATAACTAAAACAATATAGGGTAGAAATTTATGTCCGTCGTTCGGGTTTAGTTTTCTAGCTTTAAACTTGGTATTGTATTCCTTGAGGTTTCTAACCATCGCAAGTTTTAGGAGCTCATAACGATTGTCCATCTCTATACAGAGCGAATTTAGAGTATGTATTACCTTGGTGTTGTCGGTGATAATGGCCTCTTCGGAATCTGGTAGTTTGGCTAAGAAATGGCGTTCTATCTTATTGTAGAGTGTAAGCTCTACTTTCTTTGGGTCTACGAGAATAAATTTGACCTCCGCAGGATGTTTTTTGTATAGCAGCGAAGTTAAAACTGCATTTAGTCCCACCGATTTTCCTTGTCCAGTAGCTCCTGCCATAAGCAAGTGTGGCATTTTTGCTAAATCAACCACAAACGTTTCGTTACTAATTGTTTTGCCAAACGCGATAGGGAGTTCCATTTCGGCGTTTTGGAATTTTTTGGACGCAATTACAGATCGCATAGAAACGATGCTGGCGTTTTTGTTTGGAACTTCTATACCAATGGTGCCTTTGCCCGGTATCGGCGCAATAATACGTATGCCCAATGCGGCAAGGGATAGTGCAATATCATCTTCTAAGTTCTTGATTTTTGAAATCCGAATACCAGCTTCTGGTACAATTTCATACAAGGTAACCGTTGGCCCAATGGTCGCTTTTATCTGTGCAATCCCTATTTTGTAATTCTTTAAGGTATCTACGATTCGATCTTTGTTTTCTTCTAGTTCCTGTTGATTGATAGTGATGCCACCGGTGACACCATGTTGATCCAGTAGTTCTATCGTTGGGAATTTATAATTACCTAATTCTAGGGTAGGATCAAATTCGCCAAAATCATCTACAAGTTTATTAGCAAGCAAATCCAACTCTTCTTGTTCTTCTACAATTTCCTCCACTTCCATATTCAGCGAAGGTTCTTCTTCTTCCGCTTCCGAAGGAACGGTAATTTCAAAATCCTTTGATACCGGTTCTTTCTCTAAATGTGGAATTTCAGTTTTATGGGTATAGGTATCAATAATAATTGGTTCTTCATCCAAGCTTGATGGAAGTGTTTCGTCGCTTTTTGAAGCTGATTTTTTAGATGACTTGAATTCCGATGATATGGCTTCTTTTTTAGATTTAAAAAAAGAGGCAACTCCTTCCGGCGTAAGCTTAAATAAGCGGACAGTGATAAAAACAAGACCAAATAGTAGGAGGAGTAATACCCCTATTTTCCCAGCATAGTCCTGTAAAAAGTCATTGATTTCATAGCCTATCAAACCACCTAAAAGTGGACTTTCTGTGGCAAAAAATCCAAGGGTGACGGAAATCCATATGATAAATATGAGTCCCCATATCCATTTTTTGAGCAGTCCTTTTTTGTCAAGTCCCAAAAACATATATATACCGCTTAAACAAAGTAAAATCGGAAAAATTAGGGCTGATATGCCAAAACCTCGATACACAAAAAAGTGACTAACACTGGCTCCGAATTTGTTCAAAAGATTTTTTGCCTGTTCGTTACGGTCCTTAAATTCGGTTAACATGCTTTGGTCCTCTTGCCATGTAAAATAAAAGGAAGTAAAGGAGAAAAATAGGGCAATACTTAACAGCGCAAGCAGACTACCCAAGATAATCTTATTCTGCTTGGACAAGATAAACGGTGTTTTCTTTTGAGTAGGTTTGGGCTTTCTTTTGGTTGCCTTTTTTGCCATGAACTATTCTATTCTGGGGGCTAAATTACAAATTTACGACCTAAGCCGTCCAGTTTGTGTGTTTAAAAAATCTTAGGGAAATATATAATACAGCCTATGATACTAGCTGCTATAGAAACCAATAGTACGGCACCGGCAGAAATATCCTTTATCAGACCAATTTTTGTATCAAATTCTGGTTGCGTATAATCGGATAATTTTTCTATTGCGGTGTTCATACCCTCCGTTCCTAAAACAAGCGCAATAGCAAAAATTTGAATCATCCATTCTGTCGCGCTGATATTAAAATAAAAACCCGCCGCGGTCATGATCAGACCAAGGCTGACCTGAATTTTTATGCTGGCCTCTGTGCGTATTAAAAGTATGGCTCCGCGAAGTGCGAAGCCAATACTCTTTATTCTATTCACTAGAAAGGATTCTTTAGGCATACTGTTTTGCTACTTTTTATGCCATTAATGCTTCTAACGCAGCTTTATAATTTGGTTCATCTACGATTTCTGGCACCTGCTCTGAGTACAAGACGCTTCCTTTCTCGTCTATGACTACTACAGCCCTGGAGTGTAAAGGTGCTAATGGGCCATCAGTAAAAGATACATGGTAGGCCTTTCCAAAATTACCATCTTTAAAATCTGAAAGCATTTCAACGTTTTCTATGCCTTCCGCGCCGCAAAAACGCGCTTGTGCGAACGGTAAGTCTTTAGATATGCAAAGTACAATAGTGTTGTCTAGTTCCGCTGCTTCCGTGTTAAATTGTCTTACAGATTGTGCGCAGGTATCTGTATCCACACTTGGGAAGATATTTAATACTACTCTAGAGCCTGAATAATCTGAAAGTTTCACGGTACCCAAGTCATTGGTGGTCAATTGAAATTCGGGAGCCTTACTTTCCGCTGTGGGTAGTGTTCCCAATGTATTTATAGTATTTCCCTTTAATGTAACTGTAGCCATCTTGTTGTCTTTTAAATTATAACGTGAAATTAAAAAATAATCGTAGAAAATGTAAGTGTTTGTTGAAGTAAATATTGAGGCCATCATACTTTTAAACGGTAGCTGCCTTGAGCGTTTATTTTATCTTATAGAAATAGGGTGTTAATAATCTTACTTAATATCGGATATAAGGGTCGCAGCCTGTAAATAAATTAGTAGCCCTTGTAACGCGTAACGGTAGGCTTACTTGAATTGTACACTAATTATCATGAACTATGTAGTCGCTTTAGTAGCCAATTGCTTGATTTTTATCCCCAAGCCAGCGAAAATCAAAGTCATAATAGGGCTTAGCCAGTTAAAAATAGCAAACATAAAATAGTCTGCTACACTAACGCCCAAGACTCCGCTATGATAGGCACCACAGGTATTCCAAGGGATTAAAACTGAGGTAACCGTACCGGAATCTTCTAGGGTACGGCTTAGGTTTTCCGGGGCCAAACCTCGGTCTGCATAGGCCTTTGCAAACATTTTACCCGGTACTACAATAGCCAAATATTGGTCGGAAGCTGTAACGTTTAAGGCCAAACAACTTGCAACGGTACTGGAAAAAAGTCCAAAAGTAGTTTTTGCCATACTCAAGAGGGATGAGCTTATCCGAGACAAGGCCCCTATGCCGTCCATAATACCGCCAAATACCATAGCGCAAACTATAAGCCATATGGTCCCGAGCATACCTGCCATACCTTTTGCTGCAAAAAGGTCGCTTAAAGATTCATTTTCGGTTGGTATAGTCGTATTAACGGTGATTGCCTTAAGAATACCCTTATAACCGGATTCAAAGTTAAGCTCCTTAGCGTTCGTGATTCCTGCTACAATGTCCGGTTGAAATAACAGTGCGAATATACCGCCTAGAAGCGTTCCGATCAGTAAAGCAGCTAGAGGTGGTGTTTTTTTAACTATTAAAAGGATAACTACAAGCGGAACTATAAATAACCATCCGTTGATGTTAAAACTTACTTCTATAGATTTTAAGATACCATCAATGTCCGCTGTTCCTGAAGTGTCCAAATTTAATCCTATAATAATAAAAACGGTCAACGTAACTAAAATTGTTGGTACGGTAGTAATGGTCATATATTTGATATGACTAAAAAGTTCACCTCCGGCCATAGCAGGGGCAAGGTTTGTGGTATCGCTTAAAGGCGATAGTTTATCTCCAAAATAAGCACCAGAAAGTGCAGCTCCGGCGGTCATTCCCAAGGAAATTCCCAAAGCGTCTCCGATTCCGATTAAAGCGATACCAACGGTGGCCGATGTAGTCCAACTACTGCCGGTTGCGATAGAAATTATAGCACAGATGATGACGCAGGCCGCAAGAAAAATGGTTGGATTCAATATTTGAAGTCCATAGTAAATCATGGCGGGAATAATACCGCTAATCAACCATGTTCCAGCCAGCGCACCCACCATTAAAAGGATGAGTAAGGCACCTGTAGTAGATTTGACATTTTCAGCCACCTCTGCAATCATCGTTTTATAGGAAACTTTATTCAAGAAGCCTACAATAGCTGCTACTGCTCCACCTAACAATAATACAAATTGGTTGGAACCACTTAAGGCGTCATCTCCAAAAACATATACATTGTAGGCTAACATTCCTACTAAAACAATAACAGGAATCAATGCCTCCCAGATACTTAATTCCTTGTTTTCGACAATGTTTTCGTTTTGTCTATGTTTGTTTGGGTTTTGCTTGGCCATTAATAATCGGTTTGGTTATCCTGTAATATTACAACTTATGGCACGGATGTGCAAGCCGAAAACGAAAGCGCTACTAGCGTACCGCAGTCCTAGTTTCTAGAATTCCCAATTGAGCCATACACTCCTTCATTTGTTCGTAGGTTCGTTGAATATCGTTGTCCAATCCTATCGAAAAACGAATTAATCCGTCACCAAGTCCCATTTCTTTTTGTTCTTCCTCTGGAATTTCTGAGGACGTTGAACTACCGGGAGCACTGAACAATGTTTTGTAGAACCCTAAGCTTACAGCCAAGTAGCCCAACTTATTTTCTTGCATCAGCTCCATAAGTGCATTTGCTCGTTCCAAAGTACCTACATCTATTGTCATAAGACCGCCAAATCCGTATTGTGGATTCATTTGCCCCTTCATTATTAAATGACCGGGATGGGAGGGAAGCCCTGGGTAAACCACACGTAAGCCGTCGGCTTCGAATTTTTCCGCAAGAATGAGGGTGTTTTCGCTATGTTTTTGAATTCTGATGTGCAGGGTACGTATATTTTTTAATATTGATGCTGCGCGTTGACTGTCTAGTGTACTGCCCAATAGCATTCCCGCACCGTTATTTACGTCTTTCAGGCTAAGGCAAAACTCAGCAGTTCCGCAGACCACGCCCGCAACACAGTCGCTTGTTCCATTGATGAATTTAGTTAGGCTGTGGATTACAATATCCGCCCCTAAGGAAGCCGGACGAATCGTCAAAGGCGAAAAGGTGTTATCTACAACTAAAGGCATTTTATTTTTAAGGGTAATCTTGGCCAAGGCAGTAATATCTGCAACTTCCAGTAACGGATTGCTAACACTTTCGCAATAGATCATTTTGGTGTTCGGAGTAATCGCATTTTTAACAGCTTCCATATCGGTGATGTCCACAAAAGAAGTTTCAATATTGAATTTTTTTAGGAAATTTTTCATAAAGGCATAAGTACCTCCATAAATGGTTCTGCTACTAATAATGTGATCTCCTGCGTTGCATAATTGTAAAATGACAGCGGTAATGGCACCCATACCGCTCGCGGTAACATTCGCACTTTCCGTACCTTCCAAAGCCGCTAATGCTTCGCCCAAGTATAGGTTGGAAGGAGAAGAATGCCGGCTATATAGATAGCAGCCTTCCGTATTGCCTTCAAAAGTATCGAACATCGTTTTGGCCGACAGAAAAGTGTACGTAGAGGAATCGGAAATGGAAGGGTTTACACCACCATATTCTCCAAAATATTGTAAATCCTGTAAATCGTTCGCTGCTTTTTGACTCATAATGGTATGTTTTGCAAGTAAATTTATCTTATATAAGATTAATTGTCAATCAAAATTGAATACTAAAGAATATAAAACTATTTATTCTTTATATTTAGATAATATGACGGATATATGGTTCGTTGAGTACTTATAATAGAAAACGTTTCTTTATGAAATTAGATACTACCGATTTAAAGTTGTTGAACTTGTTGCAGGAAGATTGTAAAAAAACAACTAAGGAATATGCCTACCAATTGGGGCTTTCTACTACTGCGGTTTACGAGCGCATCAAGCGATTGGAAAAATCGAAAACCATTAAAAGTTATGTGGCCTTGGTCAATTCGGCCCAAGTAGACAAAAATTTTACGGTATTCTGCCATATAAAGCTAGTGCAGCACACTAGGGATTATATCAAACAATTTGAACGGCAAGTATTGCAATTAGAAGAGGTGGTAGAATGCCACCATTTAAGCGGCGATTATGATTATTTGGTAAAAATAATAGTAAAGGATATGCAGGACTTTCGCGACTTCATGGTTTCTAAGCTTACGGCTATAAACCACATTGGGAGCACCCAGAGTTCCTTCACCATCAAAGAGGTGAAGCATTCTACGGTAATCCCGCTTTAAAAACAGAAAATAGTATTAATTTTACAACAATTCGAAAAAATAGAATTTATGAATCAATATGATGTAGCCATAATAGGCTCGGGACCCGGAGGATATGTTGCCGCAATCCGCTGTGCCCAACTGGGAATGAAAACCGCAATAATTGAAAAATATCCAACATTAGGAGGTACTTGTTTGAATGTTGGTTGTATACCTTCTAAAGCGTTGTTGGATTCTTCGCATCATTATGAAGATGCCGTAAAGCATTTTAAAGAGCATGGAATTGACATTCCTGGGGAAATCAAAGTAAATCTAGAAAAAATGATCGGCAGAAAGCAAGCTGTCGTTGATCAGACCACCAAGGGCATTGAATTTTTGATGGATAAAAATAAGATTGATGTGCTCCAAGGTCTGGGTAGTTTTAAGGATGCTACCCATGTGAATATAACAAAAGATGATGGGAGTACGGATACAATTGAAGCTAAAAACGTAATTATCGCAACTGGCTCCAAACCGTCTACATTGCCCTTTATTTCCTTAGATAAGGAACGGGTCATCACATCGACGGAAGCGCTAAAGTTAAAGGAGATTCCTAAGCACATGATTATTATCGGTGGTGGCGTGATCGGGCTGGAACTTGGGCAGGTGTACAAACGACTGGGTGCAGAGGTAACGGTAGTTGAGTATATGGACCGTATTGTTCCAGTGATGGATAGAGCCCTTTCGAAGGAGCTTATGAAGGTAATGAAAAAGCAAAAAGTAAAATTTGCGCTATCCCACAAAGTAAAATCCGTTGAGCGCAACGGCAGTAAAATAACTGTAAAGGCAGACGATAAAAAAGGGAAGGAAGTGGTATTTGAAGGTGATTATTGCTTGGTATCGGTAGGTAGGAGCCCATTTACAAAAGGATTGAACCTAGAAGCGGCTGGCGTAGCATTGGACGATCGCGGTAGGGTTGCTGTAGACGGCCATTTGAAAACCAACGTGGATACTATTTATGCCATTGGAGACGTGGTAAAAGGCGCTATGCTGGCACATAAGGCCGAAGAAGAAGGCACCTTGGTGGCCGAGCAGTTGGCAGGACAGAAGCCACATATAGATTATAATCTAATACCTAATGTGGTATACACTTGGCCAGAAGTGGCGGCAGTAGGTAAAACCGAAGAAGAATTGAAAGAAGCCGGAATGGACTATAAAGTAGGTCAGTTTCCAATGCGAGCTTTAGGTCGTGCAAGGGCAAGCGGGGATATAGACGGATTTGTAAAAATATTGGCCGATAAAAATACCGACGAAGTTTTAGGGGTACACATGATCGGAGCCCGTTGTGCAGATTTAATTACCGAGGCCGTTACGGCAATGGAGTTCCGCGCGTCCGCTGAGGATATTGCACGTATGAGCCACGCGCACCCAACCTACGCAGAAGCGGTAAAAGAAGCAGCGTTGGCGGCAACGGAAGACCGTGCCCTGCATGTATAAATGATTTATTACCGTCTATTTAGTTTTAGGACTGGATAGCATAAAAAGAAAAAAAGCAGCCCCCTGGGGCTGCTTTTTTTGACTTACAATTTTAAATTACGTCTAAACCCTACACTTCCTTAGTTTTTATGGCTCCCATCACAATAAGGAGGATTACTTGTTTTTTTACAGGTGCATAAAAAAGCAGATTTATCTTCTTCCACGCTAAACCCTAAAGAAGGCGGTTTGTTGTGGGCTCTATGTGCACCATCACAAAAAGGTTGGTTGGCGCTATAGCTGCATGTACACCATGCGTATTTCTTGTCTTTTTCTAAGTCTACTTGAATGGGGGCATATTCTTTCTCGCTCATAACATATATTTTTCCACAATTTAGGTGAAAGAAGCGACAACTAAAATAGTGCGATTCAATTCTTAATTAGTCCAAATAATTTGGCCAATTTTAAGGAGAAGTTACGCAACAGATTAAAACCAAACATGAGGGCATATTCCAATCGTTTTCGTGCTGCGTTCAAATAAACGTAAAGTGACTGTTTAATGCTCGCCTTATGGTCTTCATATCGCAGTGCTACATAAGAACAAACAACTATAAACAAAATTGCTCCTGGAACAAGAATTACCGGTCGTACGGTATGATGAAAAAAGCCATACAGCCCTAGCCCAGTGAAGCTGCCATACAGTATGATAAAATGAATAATATAGATAGATAAGGTACTTTGACCCAATCTCAAAAGTGTTCTGTTCGTCAAAAAACGTCTAAACAACATAAATACCGAAAAAACCAACAAAACATCACCGAGCCTAATGAAGAGATAGTTGTTATAAAAAATAGCCTCAAATAGGGATATACCCGTTGCACCTGAAAATGCCAAGAACGCATCGGAAGAATAAAAAATCAATAGTGTACCTAATAATGCACAGATGCCCATAGCTATCGGATATAACCGTTTACTGTCTCTAAAGCGATAAAATAGCACCGAGGCAAAACTGCCAAAGGTGGCGTATCCAAACCATGGTATAATCGTGAACACGGAACCATTTGCTTTGGTAAAGTAATTCGCTACCCACTGTGGAAATACGTGAAAATTAACGGTTTTGTACCAAGGTTCAAAAATGAATAGCACAATCGTGGTAGTCACCAGAATAAAGGGCATTACCCACCTCTTAGAATTTGCTGTTGCGATATATATGACAATAATTCCAAGAATGGATAGCCCTATACAATGTAGCACATCTACCAGATAAAAAGAACTATAGACCTCTCCCTTGAACAAACCAAATAGATTTAAGCGAAGTAAATAACCAATTAAGAGTAGTTCTAAACCACGTTTTATTCCTTTTTTCACTCTCGGGTTTTCCAAGCCTTGTTCGGGTGCTTTTATTAAAAGGTAGGTGAAGATAAAACCAGAGATGGTAAAGAATACCGGAGCCGTTATTCCTCTGAAATATTTCCAAACACCAAAAACCAGGTTGGAATCATCACGGAAAGCGTTGTCCAGTAATCCATCTATAAAATGACCTTGTAACATCATTAGGATGGCCCATGCGCGAATGGCATCAACAAAATATAGGCGTTTATTTTTAGCGTTAACTTTGGTCATTCTAAAGCTATATACTTCATTGCGAGTACGTTTGGATGTTTCGCGCGGCGAAATTAGACAAAATACTGGCAATTTAAAGGCATTTGAGGTATTTTCGTAAATCAAAAAATGAGCCAGATGTCATACATACTAGGATTTGCAGGTAGTAATTCATCAACGTCTATAAATTATAAATTGGTACGCTACACAGCCTCTTTGATTAACGAACAGGAGTTGCGATTATTGGATATGGCCAAGTATCCCTTTCCCATGTATAGTGAGGACTATGAAAAGAATAATGGTTTTTCTAATTCGTTGGTGGAGTTTAAAGAAGATATTAAAAAAGCTTCTGGAATCATTTTATCCGTAAACGAGCACAACAGTAATCCATCGGCGTACTTCAAGAACCTGATTGATTGGCTGTCAAGAGTAGATCGAGACTTTATAAGGGAGCAAAAGGTGTTTTTAATGTCAACATCCGGCGGAAAAAGAGGTGCTCAGAGCTCCTTGGAACTTAGTGAAAAGCTATTGCTACGTTTTGGTGCCAAAGTTACCGATACTTTTTCCCTACCAGGATTCAAGGATAATTTTGACATGGACAAAGGAATTTTGGACACAAAATTGGCTATTGACCATACGGAAAAGTTAGAAAGATTCTTAGCTTCAATTCGTTAGTTCTTGAGAAAGACCCATCTTTTTACCGTTTCTAGTATCTCAAATTTCAAAGAGAATCTTTTGGAATGGTCGCGTAAGTTTGATGAGGTCGTATGGTTGGATAGTAACGGGCATAAAAGCAAGTACAGCTCCTTTGATGGACTTTTGGCCGTAGATGGATTAACGGGAATTTCTACCGATGCCCATAATGGATTTTTAGATTTAGCGGAGTATCAGTCGCAAGTAAAAGATTGGATTTTTGGTTACTTAAGCTATGACCTTAAAAATGATATAGAGGACTTATCCTCTAAAAATTTTGATGGCTTGGAATTTCCAGGGCTTTATTTTTTTCAACCTAAAAAAATAATTAGTACTCAAGGGAATGAAGTTCTGTTCAGTTATTTGCATATGGTGGCAGAAGAAATTCCGACTGATTTTGAAGAGTTATCTAAGGGAATATTCCAAGAGACTGCAGTTACAACCTTTGATGGCGATGTTCATATTAAAATGCGGATTTTTAAGGATGAGTATTTCGCTAAGGTCAACCAAATGTTGGAGCATATTCATAAAGGTGATATTTATGAGGCAAATTTCTGTCAGGAATTCTATGTCGAAGATTTGCAGCTAGATGCGTTACATACTTACAAAAAACTAAACGCTATTTCCAAACCACCTTTTGCTAGTTATATCAAATTATTCGATAAGTCTTTGATGTGCGCCAGTCCTGAACGTTATTTAAAAAAAACGGGTACAAAAGTAATTTCTCAACCCATAAAAGGGACTGCACCGCGTTCTAAAAACGTGGATACGGACAAGCAAAATATCAAGAATTTGCAAACCGATGAAAAAGAACGTTCAGAAAATATCATGATTGTTGACTTGGTTCGTAATGACCTTTCCAAGAGGGCCACAAAAGGAAGTGTTGTAGTAGAAGAATTATGTAAAGTCTATTCTTTTGACCAAGTACATCAAATGATTTCTACGATATCGGCGACTGTGCCAGTTGAAACCGACCCAATTAAACTGCTCAGAGACACATTTCCTATGGGCAGCATGACAGGCGCACCCAAAGTCTCCGCTATGAAGATAATAGAGGAGTTGGAATCCTTAAAACGTGGTTTGTATAGCGGCGCCATAGGGTACTTTACACCTGAAGGCGATTTCGATTTTAATGTGGTCATTCGAAGTATTCTGTACAATGCAACCAAGAAATATGTGTCCTATGCTGTTGGCAGTGCCATTACGGCCAAGTCCGTTCCCGAAAAGGAATATCAAGAATGTTTGTTAAAGGCCAAAGCCATGCGGCAGGTTTTAGAAGAGTAGGGTTCAATTTCAATTTCAAAATCAAACTCAAGACTCAAGACTCAAGTTCAAGTTGCAAATTCAAATGTAAGCCCGTCCGCCGCTAGAGGATGGTTCAAGCATAAAAAAACCGGAAACAACAGAAACTTAAAACTATTCTTAACATCCAAATTAAAACGTTTTATTATTTTCTACCAAAAAATCCGCTACCTACTAACTCCTTACATATCAGGTCTATTAAATATCCTACCTTTGCAACATGCTTGCCGAGTTTAAAGCACATATCAACTTAAATTATCCTTTCCTGTTGAAGGACAGACTGTTAGTCGCCTGTAGTGGCGGTCTGGACAGTGTGGTGTTAAGTCATCTTTGTCATAGTGCCGGGCTGCATATAGCGCTGGCACATTGTAATTTTAGATTGCGTGGCTCGCAAAGTGATGCCGACGAGGTTTTTGTAAAGAAATTGGCACAAGAACTAGATATAGATTTTTTGGTAACCCATTTTGATACGGTTGGCTACGTAAATCAGCATAAGGTTTCTGTTCAGATGGCCGCACGTGAATTACGATATACCTGGTTCGATGGCCTAATGAAAACCAAGGGGTTTGCCAAAGTCCTTACGGCGCATCATCTTGACGATGCCTTGGAGACTTTTTTAATCAACCTATCCAGAGGAACAGGAATAGACGGACTCAAGGGAATACCAGAGCAAACAGAAACAATCGCTCGCCCACTTTTAAAGTTTTCAAGAGAAGACTTGTTGGACTACGCGCAAGCAAACAAAATTACCTGGCGAGAAGACGCTAGTAACACAGATACAAAATATGTACGAAACAAAATTCGTGCTGAGGTGGTTCCGGTATTGAAGGAATTAAATCCCAAATTTGTAGACAATTTTAGGGTAACAACGGAGTTTTTGTCCCAGACTTCCGCCATAGCAAATAACCAAATAGCAGAACAAAAGATTGCGTTGTTTGAAGAAGAAAACGGCAATTTTAAAGTAGAAATAAAAAAACTAAGACAATTAGTCCCTTTACAAGGGTATTTGTTTGCGCTATTTCAAGAATACGGGTTTACCGAATGGAAAAATTTGAGGGACTTGTTAGACAGCATGAGCGGTAAATATATCGAATCTAAAACCCACAGGTTATTGAAAGATAGGGATTACCTATGGCTTTCGCCCTTGGAGCTGGATGGGAACGACACTGACAATTATTATATATCCAAAGATGATAAAGGGATTGATGTACCTATTCCCTTAGAATTTTTAGAAGTCGCTGAAAGAAATGAGAACACCTCTACTATAATTTATGTTGATAAAAATGCGTTAAAGTATCCATTACAGGTAAGGAAATGGAAGAAAGGCGACTATTTTTATCCCTTGGGTCTTGAAGGGAAAAAGAAGTTGTCAAAGTTCTTCAAGGATGAGAAAGTTCCTGTAGCCCTTAAAGACAAGCAATGGTTACTATGCTCAGGAGACGATATCGTGTGGATTATTGGTAAACGAGCTGATGAACGATTTAAAGTTAGAGCAGGCACAAAGACAATTTTAAGAATAGAAGTACAATTATGAGAGTAGCAATACTAAGTTTTTTCTTTTTTGTTTTGCCGTTTTTAGGACAGTCTCAGGACGATGAAAATCCTGTTGTATGGGAAACTGATGTGAACCAACTTTCCGATACCGAATATGAACTTATTGTCAAGGGTGAAATCTTTGAAGGATGGCATGTCTATTCTCAATTTACGGCCGAAGGAGGTTCCTTGCCTAGCGAGTTTACATACAAGGATGTGGGTACCGATTATGAACTTATTGGTCCCTCCCTTGAAAGTAAAACCGTAACAGAATTCAGTGACATCTTTGAGGTGGAAGAGACGTTTTTTAAGCAGCAGGCTATTTTCAGGCAAAAGATAAGACTTCTTGATACTAATGTTTCTCAAATTAAGGTAAACTTATTCTATCAGGTCTGTAAGGAGGTCTGTATTCCTGCAGATATAGATTTTGTTTTTTCTTTGAATGGTGAAGCTGTAGCTAAGGAAACGGTTGACGTAGATGATCGAAGCAAAGCACTTTCCGCAAGTTTGAAATTAGACCTTAAAAATAAAGAGCTGCTTACCCAGGGTCAAGAAGATATTGGAGCGAGCACAAGTTTATGGGTCATATTTGCTCTCGGGTTTTTAGGGGGGCTTATTGCTTTATTGACGCCATGTGTGTTCCCTATGATTCCGTTAACGGTGTCATTTTTCACTAAACATTCCCAAAAGAAATCCAAAGGCATTGCGAATGCGCTATTATATGGCTTTTTTATTGTACTGATTTATTTTTTGTTAAGTCTGCCCTTTCATTTGTTCGATTCGGTAGATTCGCAAATCCTCAATACCATAGCGACTAATGTATGGCTCAATTTAACCTTTTTTGCCATTTTTGTCTTTTTTGCCTTTTCCTTTTTTGGATACTATGAACTAACGCTGCCTAGCTCGTGGGCCAACAAAATGGATGCTGCCTCCTCAAAAGTAGGTGGCGCTTTGGGTATCTTTTTTATGGCGGTTACCTTGGCTATTGTTTCGTTTTCGTGTACAGGACCTATATTGGGTGGACTACTGGGAGGTACAACCTTGGCAGAAGGCGATGTTGCCATAAATCTTACCGCAGGTATGACAGGTTTTGGTGTGGCGCTAGCTTTACCGTTTGCTTTGTTCGCCTTGTTTCCTGCGTGGTTAAATTCCTTACCTAAATCCGGTGGATGGATGACTACGGTAAAAGTAGTGCTCGGGTTTTTGGAGCTTGGTCTGGCCTTAAAATTCCTTTCCAATGCCGATTTGGTAGGCCATTGGGATATTCTAAAACGTGAGGTATTCTTAGGTATTTGGATCATATTAGGCTTATTGATGACGCTTTATCTCTTTGGTGTTGTTCGCTTTCCCCATGATGGACCAAAACAAAAGTTATCCGTAGGAAGAAAAATCACGGGCTTGTTAAGTGCTGTGTTTACGGTATATCTGATACTAGGGGTAAGCAATCTTACAAATTTAAAATTGTTGAGCGGTTTTCCACCACCTGAATTTTATAGTGTTTTTGAACAGGAAAGCGATTGTCCCTTGGGTATCGATTGTTTTAAAGATTTTGATGAAGGCTTGGCTTTTGCCAAGGAGAATAACAAACCTATTTTATTGGATTTTACTGGATGGGCCTGCGTTAATTGTAGAAAAATGGAGGAGAACGTGTGGAGCGAACCTGATATCTTTCCTATTCTCAAAAATGACTATGTTCTTATTTCGCTATATGTCGATGACCGAAAAGAACTCCCTGAAGCACAGCAATTCGATTTTCAGTATGATTCTGGTCGTGTAAAGCGAATCGAGAACATTGCACAAAAATGGGGTACCTTTCAGGATATTAATTTCAAAGCGGTCTCCCAACCGTTTTATGTCTTACTTTCCCCAGAATTGGAAGTACTCAACAGTTCCATTCAAAATAGCGATGCGGATACCTACAGGTCGTGGCTTCTGGAGGGACTTCAGAATTTTGAGAAGTAGTCCACCGAATAGGGCTAGTATAAGGATTTGTCAATAAAATACAGAGCTAGACGATTTTTTTTCGAAAATTTAATCATATCTTGGAGGCAAACTTCCCCTAATAACTAATATGAAAATTCTAAAAAAAATTGGACTCGTTTTATTGGTATTGATCATCATCGTGACTATTGCCGGTGCTATTTTTGTTCAAACCTTAAAACCTGATTATTCCGGTACAAAATCCCTGTCCCAACTACAAAATGAAGTGCAAGTGTATTACGACACCTATGGTATTCCCCATATTTACGGAGAAACCGAAGAGGACGCTTTTAGGACATTGGGCTATGTACATGCGCAAGATAGACTCTGGCAAATGGAGTTGTTGCGAAGAATTGGTAGTGGCGGACTTTCAGAGGTGTTTGGTGCGGACTTATTGGGAACGGATAAGTTTTTCCTCGCTTTAGGAATTGACGATGCTTCTGCGGTAACCGTTTCCAAATTGGATAAGAGCAAAAAAGCGGTGAAAGTGGCTCAGGCTTATTTAGATGGTGTGAATCAGTTTATATCGGAGGGGCCAACACCTGTAGAATTTTACTTGACGGGTATCGATAAAAAAGAATTCACTTTAAAGGACATGTACAATACCATGGGCTATATGGCCTTTAGTTTTGCTATGGCGCATAAAACCGACCCCTTACTCACCAATATCAAGGATAAACTGGGACCTGCCTATTTAGAGGATTTGGAAATAGATTCTTCCCCAGATTTGGAATGGATTAAAAACTATCCAAAAAAAGGAACAGATTCAATTCAAAATACCATAGCTACCTTGGTTTCGGATGCACTTGGAGAACTGAATCTTCCGATGTTCGAGGGAAGCAACAGTTGGGTATTGGCACCGGAGAAAACTAAAAACGGAAAAGTAATTTTCACGAACGACCCGCATATTGGCTTTGCACAACCTTCGGTGTGGTATGAGGCCCATATAGAAACGCCCACGTATTCCAAATACGGTTATCACATGGCGGGAATTCCCTTTCCCGTTTTGGGACATAATCGAAAGTTGGCCTACGGAATGACCATGTTCGAAAATGATGATGTTGATTTTTATTACGAAGAAAATAATCCAGCGAATGAAAACGAATACAAAATAAATGATGGTTGGGAATCTTACGAAATAAAGAATAAGACGATAACCGTTAAGGATGCCGAACCAGTTTCTTTTTCCTATAAAAAATCAGTACATGGGCCTATATTGAATGGAATCGCAGACCAAGTAATGGGAGAGCGTCCTATAGCCATGTCTTGGGTATATACGCAGATGGAAAATGAGGTCATCGATGCGTTTTATGGTATCAGTCAGGCTAACAATTTAGAAGAATTTTATAAGGCATTACCTAAAATTCATGCCCCTGGCCTTAACATTATGTATGGTGATGAAGAAGGAAACGTGGGTTGGTTTGCTAGTGCACAGCTGTATGAAGTACCCGATAGTGTAAATACAAAATTAGTTTTTGAACCAAATAAAGGCTTACCCCTAGAAAAAGAACTGTTGGATTTTTCCCAAAATCCACAAGCCGTTAATCCACCTTGGAATTACGTCTATTCCGCCAACAACCAGCCAGATTCTATTGCCGGTATGTTATATCCAGGGTATTATTTGCCCGAGAATAGGGGAAAGCGTATCGTTACACTACTTGATCCTAAGGATGATTGGGATATGGAAAGTGTGAGTGAAATGATGCTCGATGTGACTTCTTCTGTAAATCCTTCTATCGTTAGTGATTTGGTTAAAATGATTGATGTATCGGCGCTAACCTCAGAGCAGCTTAAAATGTTGGATACCCTTAATTTATGGCAAGGGGATTATCCACTCGAAAGCATAGCGGCTACCATTTATACGCGATGGGAATACTTTCTTTTGGAGAATACCTTTAAGGACGAATTGGGAGAAGATTTATTCGAACAATTTTTGGCTACCCATTTTCACAAAAGAGTGATAGCACCCATGGCCGGGAAGGAGAATTCTGTTTGGTGGGACAATGTGAATACGCCTGAAATCAAGGAAACAGCCGGTAGCATTATACAGGATGCGTTTTTAAAAGCAGTGGCTTCTTTGGAAACCGATTATGGCAACAATATGGAAAGTTGGGCATGGGAGAAGGTGCATACCTTGGAACATCCGCATCCAATAGGACAAGTAGATGCCTTAAAGTCTTTCTTTAACGTAGGACCCTTTCCAGCACATGGAACAAGAGAGGTAATTAATAACATGTATTTTAATTACGACGGAACAGGGCAATATAAAATAAGCTCCGGACCTTCTACACGAAGGGTTATTGATTTTTCCGATGTTGAAAATAGCGTTAGTATTTTGCCCACGGGACAATCCGGAAATCCATTTAGTGACCATTATAGAGATCAGGCAGAACTATTCATTAACGGGAAATTCCGTAAAATGATGATGAATAAAGAAGAAATCCAAAACTCCAAAGAAATCCTTATTTTTAGTCCAAAGGAATAAAAATGCTAACAAAGGTTTATGGGAGTGCGGTCTTTGGAGTAGAAGCTACCACGATAACTGTTGAAGTCAATATCGATAAAGGAATCGGTTACCATCTCGTAGGCCTACCGGATAATGCTATTAAGGAAAGTAACTACAGAATTGCTGCCGCATTACAAAATAACGGTTACAAAATTCCCGGTAAGAAAATCACTATCAACATGGCACCTGCCGATTTGCGAAAGGAAGGTTCTGCCTATGATCTTACGTTGGCCATTGGCATACTTGCTGCATCCAGTCAAATACAATCGGAAGACATTGAGAAGTACATTATTATGGGAGAACTTTCCCTAGACGGTAGTTTGCAACCCATAAAAGGTGCCTTACCCATTGCAATAAAAGCACAGGAAGAAGGATATACCGGATTTATACTCCCTAGTGAAAATGCAAAGGAGGCTGCTATTGTTGGGGATTTAAAGGTATATGGGGTAGACAATATAAAACAAGTCTTGGAATTCTTTGACCAAGGAACACCTTTGGACGAGACCGTGATAGATACCCGAGCTGAATTTTATAAAAGTCTTGATTTTCCGGAGTTTGATTTTTCTGATGTAAAAGGACAAGAAAGCATTAAACGCTGTATGGAAATTGCCGCTGCCGGTGGACATAACATTATATTAATTGGGCCACCAGGAGCCGGTAAGACCATGTTAGCCAAGCGACTGCCCTCCATTTTACCGCCCATGACCTTGCATGAAGCCTTGGAGACCACCAAAATACATAGTGTGGTAGGAAAAATAAAGAATATGGGTTTGATGAACCAACGGCCGTTTCGTAGTCCACATCATACAATTTCGGATGTTGCATTGGTTGGTGGCGGTTCGTATCCGCAACCTGGGGAAATTTCCCTTTCGCACAATGGAGTTCTATTCTTAGACGAATTGCCCGAATTTAAAAGAGGGGTGTTGGAGGTACTGCGCCAACCTCTAGAGGATAGGGAGGTCACCATTTCAAGGGCACGTTTCACCGTTACCTATCCCAGTAGTTTTATGTTGGTGGCGAGTATGAATCCAAGTCCTGGTGGCTATTTTAACGACCCGGATGCGCCAGTAACGTCATCCCCTGCAGAAATGCAACGGTATTTAAGCAAGATCTCTGGACCTTTATTGAATCGTATCGATATTCATATCGAAGTGACCCCGGTTCCTTTTGAGAAATTGTCGGAAGATCGAAAAGGGGAGGGCAGTGTCGAGATTCGAAAGCGGGTTACGGCAGCACGGGAAGTGCAGACCAAACGTTTTGAGGATTTGGAAAACGTGCATTACAATGCCCAAATGAATACCAAACAAATACGGGAATATTGCCGATTGGATGATGCTTCCAAATCACTTTTAAAAAATGCGATGGAACGACTGAACCTTTCTGCCCGTGCCTATGACCGAATTTTAAAAGTAGCTCGGACTATTGCTGATCTGGCAAATGAAACAGAGTTAAACGGAAACCATATTGGGGAAGCCATCCAGTACAGGTCCCTAGATAGAGAGGGGTGGTTGGGGTAAGTTTTGAATTATAATGTCCAAGTTAGTGTACTATAGAGTATAGAGTACAAGTTGGACTTTGACATTCTGAGAATGAGCAAGAGCTATTATGAAAGTAAACTTACAGTTGTTATACTTTCGTTATTTTTTCAATCTTTCTTCAATTAGTTTTATATCAGTTTTAGCCTCGCTCCTGTATCTTTTTAAATCTCTTAAATATTGATTTGAATACACATTGTATCTTGCTGCTTTTCTTCTAAATTCATCATCATAAAAGTATTGAAACATAACTTTATTGTATTTGTTCAACCGCCAATCATTATACCAAGTATGTTTCTCAAATTCTTCTTCATTTTGAAATTGTAGCGTTCTCAAAAGCTCATTATCTTCTTCAATAAAAAGGCCATTAACGGTATGCCTCTCTATGAGACTCGCTATAAGCGTATCTTTCTCAAAATCTAAATTATTTGACATGTTTTTTAATAACTCTATTCCTCTATTGTTCATGCTAAACAAAAAATAATCTGAAATTGCCTTAGTGGATATTTCATATTTCTTAAAGTTTAGTTCAGTTATCGAGTCTAAAGAAGGTTTGGATTTTTCTTTTTCTATTATTTTTAATAAAATGACTTTTTTATTTTCATAGTCCTTTATAGGTCTTAAAATATTTAAGGTGTCTTTTATCAAATCAGCTTTAACGATATTCAAAACACTATTTAATCTCTCTGTTTCAATACGTTTTTGATTCCAATTGTTAATACTTAAGGCAATCAAAATTCCAATGACCACCAATACAATCTCACCAATAGCATAGAGTAAATATTTACTGAACTTATTTTCAGTTAAAAGTCTTTGACGGATCTTTCTGAAGAATTTAATCATTCGAAGTATGGGTTGATAGATTTCTTCTCAAGGTACGGAAATATGTAGTTCCTAATTTTTTGTGTAATGGATTTGGTAGCTGTATGATATTTCAAAGGTTACACATTCGGGTGTATAGGAGAAGCGATTCAATATAGGAGTTTAAATCGTGAAGGGTGGTTGGGGTAGGAGTACATTGCAATAGATTTCTAAATTGACATTTAAAACTCAATTTTCAACATTCTGCAATTCCAAATCAATTAGTTGAATAATTGTAGAATTTACTCGTAAGATATTTTTACCAATTGTCAATTGAATTCCCAGAATATTCAATTTTTTACTAAAAAGATTAAAAAACTCAATATCATTTATAAAAGTGATCATTTGAGCTTTGTTCAAGGCCTCGGTATTATTGGGGTAATATGCCCCAGGGAGTTTTTTGTAATCTTCTTCTCCTTCCAATGCAACCTTAGAATAAATCCTTGAATCTAAAAAGTTTTGAATTTTTTCTGTGCTAGCCAAAAACCTTGGTTCGGTTTGAATATATTCAGTAACTGAAACTGTCCATCTTGTTAGTAATAATTTTAAGGAATCATTTTCCAATTTTTCAATTTCTCCAGAGGTAAGCAGGCCATTTAATACTTCATAAGTGGCGCTCCACCTTCTTCCAGAGGTACTTGGTATTGAAACTTTTATTTTATTATCTAGTGATATGGTGTCATTTGAGATGAGTTCTATAAAAGCACGGTTTTCCTTATCTTCTTGTAGCTTTTTATCGAGTAAATCATTGAGACGAGCACTGTTTTCCTTAAATTCAGCTCTTAAATTTATCAAGGCTCTCATTTCGATATTCTTATTCTTTTGAATTTCATTCCAATTATTAATTGAAAGCGCAATCAAAATTCCAATGACCACCAACACAATCTCACCAATCGCATAAATCAGATATTTACTGAACTTATTTTCAGTGAGTAATCGTTGACGAATTTTTCGAAAGAATTTGATCATTTAAAAGGTTGGTGGAAGTTTCCTTACCAAGGTACGGAAATAATCAATTCCTGATTTTATACTATACAATAACGGGTTTAATTTCATAAAAGGGATTTGCATTCGCTCTGAATTTTGTATTTGAGACTTACACATTCGGGGGTATAGCCGAGGCAAATCAGTATCGCTCATTTAATCTAGAAGGCTGGTTGGGGTGGGGTTTATTCGTTAAGCCTCAAATTAGAGAAGCATTATAATTTTAATAGTCATTGACATTTGTTCAAATACAATGGAGCAGGGTCTATTGGAATATAAATGGTAATTATCTAGGTTTCTCTAGGAATGCAAGGCTTAGGACCCGCGTTAAATTTTAACATGGTTTATGGGAGTTTATGATGGAAATAAAAACAAACCACAACTACTTTTGGAGAAATCATTTTAAAATAATTGTATTGCCAATAAGTCCTAGTATCAAAAAAACAATATATTTAAGTAGTTAGATACGTCTAAAATATGAGAAGAACCACCATTATCTTATGTCTTTATAGTTTACTTTTAATAAGCTGTACATCTAAAAACAAAGAACTTGATGCTAATGAAGCTGCTACAAATTATGTTCACAGAGATTTCGAGGATATTAAAAAAGATGGAAAATTAAGAGCGCTTCTTGCCTATAATAGTACAAGTTATTTCTTGTATAAGGGCAGGACCATGGGGTATGAATATGAACTCTTGGAAAGACTTGCAAAACACTTTGACCTTGAATTGGAAATTATTGTTTCAGAAAACCTAAATTCCTTATTAACAGAGTTGAACAAAGGTACCGTTGATATTGTGGCATATGGTTTGGCCATAACCAAAGAACGTAAAGAAAGAGCTGCGTTCACAGATTATCTTTATCTAACCAATCAAGTGCTTATACAGCGAAAGCCGCTAAATTGGAGACAATTAACTTTGGATAATATCAAAAAAAAATTGGTAATGGACCCTATTCAATTGATTAATGACACTGTATCTGTTAGGTTTGGTTCCTCTTATTTTGACCGTTTGCAGAATCTTTCAAAAGAAATTGGTGGAACTATAGTTATAGACACCTTGAAAGGAAAATTAGCTACCTCGGAAATCATAAAAATGGTTGCGGATGGGGAGATTAAATATACGCTAGCCGATAAAAATTTGGCCCAAATCAATGCATCTTATTTTCCAATTTTAGATGTATCCGTACCGGTTAGTTTTTCACAGCGTATTGCTTGGGCAGTTAATAAGGACTCTAATGAATTATTGGCCAAGATAAATAGTTGGATTGAAAACGAGAAGAAAAAAAATGACTACTATGTAATTTATAATAAATACTTTAGAAACAAACGAAATTTTAATCGTAGGGTGAAAAGTGAATTTTATAGCCTTACCAACCATCAAATAAGTAAATATGATAGCCTAATTAAGAAAAATGCCAAAAACCTGGGGTGGGATTGGCGACTTTTAGCTTCATTGGTATATCAGGAATCTCGTTTTGACCAAGAAGCTAATTCTTGGACAGGGGCAGAAGGATTAATGCAACTTATGCCAAACACGGCCGAGGAATTAGGTATTGCAAACCGTCTGGATCCCATTGAAAACATCAATGCAGGATCTAGATATTTAAAAAGTATTTATAACAATTTTGAGGAGATTACGGATACCGTTCAGCGTATAAAATTTACCATGGGTGCCTATAATAGTGGTTATTACCATATTAAGGATGCACGCAAACTTGCAACATTGAATAATTTGAACCCTAATGTTTGGGATGGTAATGTGAATGAAATGCTTTTGGAGCTTACTTACCCCAAAAACTATAATCAACCTTCAATCAACTATGGCTACGTTAATGGAATAGAACCTTATAATTATGTAAATCAAATTTTTGAACGGTATGATCACTATGTTAATTTCATCAAAGAATAGTGAAATAATAGTACTTATGAATAGATTCTATTTATAGAGCGTAATACCCATTAAAATTTCCTATAGGGCTTGGGTTTATGTTGGTCATAAGTAATAAAACTAAGGATTATTAAAGGTGGTCCTTAACACTGATGGGCGTTTGCGATTAATCACGTGGCCCATGACCCATGGAATCCGGTGCGCCTTGGTGGTATCTAAATCGTTCAACCGATTTTCCGTCTAGTACTTTAATTCGATTTCTAATGTTAGTAAACAATTTTTCCTTTTCTGTGGCAGGATAATTTTCAATATCATGTCCCAGATAATTATTCCATCCCGATGTCCATTGACTCACATATTTGGAGCCTGCGTTCACACGTTGTTCTGCGAAATCTGTAATATCTACAATAGTGTTCTTGTCCGACACATTGCCTCCGTAAAAAAGAAATTCGGGAATAACATGAGCTTCCAATTTATCCTGTATGATCTGTCCTTCATACATCAAAGGCCATTCTGCCGCTCTTACCGCATCGGCAGCTAAATAGGCTGCGGCGCGATGATCACTTTTGTGCCAAACCTGATAATTATATCCGGGATCGAAAGCCATCAATACATCGGGTTTTAGCTTTCTTATATAGTAGACCAATTTGCCAATAGCTTCTTCCTTATTTGCAAATTCAAGTCTACCATCATCATAACCCAAATTAATATAGCGGTCTTCAGACAAACCAATCTGCTTCATTGCATCGAGCTGTTCAATCCGTCTAATTTTTGCAAGGTCATCTTTTCCCAGTTTGGGATCTTTTGTTCCCACATTCCCAGTACTCATGGTTACGATATAGATAGTATTCCCATTTTTATTTAGCATAGCCAATGTGCCATGTGACTGATGGTCATCATCCGGGTGTGCCCCTATCAATAGTATGGTCTTTCCTTTCCAGTTTTCAACTGCTTCCCCTGGTTGTGCAAACCCAAGTAGTGAAGTGAAAATCAAATAGGTAAATAGTAATGTGCTCTTAGTCTTCATTTTGATAAGGTTTTAGTTGTACATAAATATAAGTATTTTACATATTCAAATTTATTTGGTGTACGTGATTATGAATTCCCAGCTAGCGCGATGTTTTAAAATCAAATACATTTTAAATTATGAAAAGTCTTAGCGCGTTCAACATTGTTGCCTCAAAGTCGGGAGACTTTGCAGAGCAGGGACTTTGCGGAGCGGGCTATTAGGAGCAGTGCTAGTATCGAAAGGATATGTTGTGCTACGTTCAATCAAAAAACCACTCTTTCGAAATTTTGAAAGAGTGATTTTTAGGACGGTTGATACTTACAATTTAAACCCTGTAATCATCTGCCCTCCAATTTTTTATGAGCATTTTTATTTCTTTGTTCGTTAAGTTTTCTTTTAAAGCTTTTTCTACCAAGGGTATAAACTCGTCATCACTAGCAAAACGTAGCGCTAAAATTTGTGCTACTTTTAGTTGTTCAGGGAATAATTTGCCGGTTAGTACATAATACCTCAAATTTTCTTCGGCTTTTATGGCCCTATCCTGTGCTTTTAAAGGAAAGCTGCGTACATACCATGCCATAATTAAAAAAATAACAGCAACCAGCACTACTAAAGAGGCTAAATACAAGTTATCACTACTGGTACGTAAAAGATTGCTTATAGCTCCAAATAACAAAGCTAGCATTGCAATAAACAACAGTCCATGGAAGCCTTAAACAAGTTTACCATGATTTTTAAAATTCTGTTCTTTCATTTTTTTAGTTTGATTTAAAGATAATCTTTTTAGTTAGTGTCGTTTTTCCCCCGCTAGCACTCGTTTGCAACGCGTGCCGTCCCAAGTATTATTCCAATAGTTCCCATTCTTCTTCGGTTGCTCTAGACTTCTGATATTCCATGACCATCAGCCAACCCTTATCCTTTTTAACGAGCAAGGCATCAAAATGTACGAATTGTTTTGGAGTTTCTTTAACACTGCCATTGAGGGACTGGAAGGCAAAAATTCCTGTTTCATGTGCCGTGTTTTCATCACCCACACGCTGTGAAAAACGGAATTCTACACTATTTTGTGTTTGGCCTGCTTTGGTATCAATAAAATCCTGCTTCCAGTTTACAAGTGCTTTGGTAATTGATATCGATGACTTGTTTTCTCCTGTTGTAAATACAACTACAGCATCTTCATGATACGTGGCTTTATAGCCTTCAAAGTCACCATCACGTACTGTTCTTGAAACCTCGGCCCAAAAAGTATCTAGTTCGGCTATTCGCAAAGAGTCGTTGGAGGTTTCCATTTTACCGATTAGAGTGCTTGTTTGGTTTCTTGCATAGGTAGTGCTAATGCTTAGTAAAAGAAGAAGGCTAAGAACTAGTTGAATTTTTTTCATGTGTAAGGTTTTAGTTGAATAGGTATATTCTTTTTGGTTCAGGCTACCAGATTCTAATTTCTTTTTCAAAAATCGGTGTCCGCTTCTTTTAGGTCTAACGTTTTAATCCAGATGTTCCTGTACAACACGTCATGTCCTTCAGCTTGTAGTTTTATACCGCCTGGAGTATCGGTTAATTCACCTCCACCATCAAGACCGGAATTTTCGCCTCCCCAAACTTTAGCGATAGGGAAATTTTTATGTGCTTTCTGTCCGTTAAAATATAGGGTGACCCTCGCTTTTTCGGTTCGGACACCATGTTCAAAGCGTGCCGCGCGAAAGGTAATATCATAGGCATTCCATTTTCCAATACCGTTATAGGCATCGTATGGAGATTCAGATTCATTGATTACGGCTCCCATGCCATGTTTGGTTTTGTCCCCGTCCAAAACTTGAATTTCATATCTGTTTTGAAGGTACACACCGCTATTACCTCCTTTTTTCATGATTAAAAATTCAATATGGAGTCTAAAATCGCGGTACTTGGTTTTGGTTACGATATCGGCTGCACCATATTTTCCACCAGCGGCAGACGGGTCATTGGTATTGACTACCGTACCGTTGTCTACAGGGTCTTTTTCTATTTTCCATTTTATAGGCAATTGAGCGGCCAACCGTGGACCTTCCCAATAGGTCCATTTCTCATCCAATAAAGATCTAGAGCCATCAAAAAGTATTTCGGCGTTATTCGGTGCCTTTGCGCCAACACCAATGGTTGTAGCTTCTTGAGCACCCAGGCTCTCCATCAAAAATAGTGTCGCTAGAACACTCATAGAACGCAATGTTAGTACTAACCATTTTTTCATTAATTCGTTTTTTCTTACGTTTTTCATTGATTTGTTTCTATGATTTTTAAAGGTCAATCATCCGGTGTGTACTTGTACTTACCTAGCCAAGGTAATGAATTATCGTGTAGCGAATAAATTAAAAAGTCTTGAGGACGTTAATAAGATCGCTAAGAATAGGAGCATTACAAGTAGCGGCTGCTATTAATTATATGGTTTTAAATAGTGCTGAAAAATATGGTTAAAAGAGGTAAAAGAGCAAGAGGGAAAAAATTTCAGAACGCTCGACTGGAATCCTTTTCTTATCTTGAAGCGTTTAAAAGGGGAGCAGCAAACGAATTAGCGTAAATGTATGTTTACCCAGCTCCTAAAGTTAAAAATAAATCATGATGAAAAAATACTACTTATTTGTTCTTTTGTTTACCGCTACAAGTACGCTTTTTGCTCAAAGCAAAGTCTTGGAGAGCCAAAGTATGAAAAGCGAACTATTAAATACAGAAGTAAAGTATTCTGTTTATTTACCCGATGGTTATGATTTATCGGAACGCCATTACCCGGTGGTTTATCTCCTAAATGGGTATACGGGAAATGAAACCGATTGGATTGAATCTGGTAGTATGCAGCATATTGTAGATTATGAAATTGAACAGGGAAGGATCCAACAAATGATTATTGTGATGCCCGATGGCGATGACCGCTTATACATGAACCGAACGGATGGAACGTATCCCTATGAGGATATGTTTATGAAAGAGTTATTGCCATTTATCAAAAGTAAATACCGCATTCGGAATGGAAAAAGATACACGGGAATCAGCGGGTTGTCAATGGGCGGGGCAGGTGCCTTAAAATTAGCATTACGCTACGACAAGCAATTTGGGGCGTGCGCAGCGTTTAGTTCTGCCGTATTTACAGAGGAATCGGTTACGGCATCTGACCAAGAATCGATGAATGGATATATCTCCAAAGCTATGCCGGACATGGTAGGTGTAAAAGGTAAGAATAGACTCAATAAAAGCTACGAAGACTATGATGTGCTGCACCTAGTAAAAACCAAAGATCCAGCTTTGTTAAAATCGGTAAAAGTTTATTTTGATTGTGGTGACGATGATTTCCTAACCTTAGGAAATGCTGAATTACATAAGCAACTTACGGTGCGCCAAATACCTCATGAATATAGGGTTAGGGATGGAGCACATACATGGCCCTTTTGGCGAGAGTCATTACCCATCGGATTACAATTTATTAGTGATTCTTTTTGGAAATAGATTCTAGTTTTTTTTCTATATACTGTTGTTATAATTAGCGTACTAACGACAAGCCATCAAGTATACTACACCTACGAAATATAAACCAAGAATTGCATGCCTAATGTTGAAGTTTAAAAATTTGGGCTTAGAAAAGTAAGAAGTCGCAACTTTTTATTCACTTTTTAAATCGCTATAACGTTAGAGTTCATTATTTGCTTTAAATATGTACCAGCATTTATAAAATTAGCCCCAAAACATAAGTATTTTCCTTAATTTGCTAACAAACCAACTAAATACAAACTATTTTGGGAATTCTTACTATTGCCTCTTTTTTAGGATTTACGCTTTTTGTTGCCGTCGTTGCATGGTATGCAACCCGAAAAACAGACGAAAAATCCGCAGATGGTTATTATCTGGGAGGGCGTAGCCTAGGAGCAGTCACTATTGCAGGATCATTGTTATTGACCAATCTTTCGGCGGAACAAATTGTTGGCTTGAACGGTCAAGCGTTTACCGAGGGACTAATGGTCATGGCTTGGGAAACATTAGCGGCCATTGCGATGATATTTACGGCCGTTTACTTGCTGCCCAAATACATGAAAAAGGGAATTACCACCATCCCTGAATTCATAGAGAAAAGATTCGATCAAGAAACCAAAGCGCTACTATCCTTATTGTTTTTATTTGCCTATGGTATTGTTTTGTTGCCTACCATCTTATACTCGGGTTCATTAGCATTTAGTACCATGTTCGATTTGCCAGCGCTGATGGGCGCTGAACCGTGGACTGTCATCTGGATTTGTGTACTGACCATAGGAAGTATAGGAATGGTATATGCGATTTTTGGAGGATTAAAAGCAGTAGCTGTTTCTGATTTGATTAATGCTATCGGATTATTGATTGGCGGACTCTTGATACCCGTTTTTGGATTAATGCTCATCGGTGATGGAGATTTGGGGGCAGGATTAGGAATATTATGGGATACCAATCCTGAAAAATTCCAAATGAAGGGTGCCGTTGATTCTTCCATTCCTTTTGGTACGGTATTTACTGGGATGATGTTGGCGCAGATTTATTACTGGGGTACCAACCAATCGATACTACAGCGCGTTTTCGGGGCAAAAAGTCTTAAGGAGGGGCAGAAAGGAATGTTACTCGCTGCGTTTATAAAAGTGGTTATTCCTATCATTGTCGTTTTACCAGGTATTATTTCATGGCATGTTTTTGGTGGCAACTTGGATAATCCGGATCAGGCCTACCCTGCTTTAGTAGCTAAAGTTTTGCCAGGTGCGTTCACAGGTTTTTTTGCAGCGGTTCTCTTTGGAGCGGTGCTGAGTTCCTTCAATAGTCTTTTGAACAGCAGCGCAACGTTGTTTGGGTTTGATTTGTACCGTATGTATTTTAACAAAGAGGCATCTGACCTTCAAACGGTAAAAGCAGGAAAAACGTTTGGTTTTGTTTTGGGTGTTATTTCCATGGTCATTGCACCGTTTATAGCCTTTGCCCCTGACGGACTATTCAGTTACATACAACAATCCCTTGGCAGTTTAAGCGTGCCTATTTTGGCAGTAGTGCTGACCGGTATCCTTACTAAAAAGGTACCTGCACTAGGTGCCAAAGTAGTCATGATCGGTGGGGTATTGCTGTATCTGTCTAGCTTGTTGTTTTTTGAGCCTTATTTTAGGGAAACTGCACTAGAACTAGCAAATTCACAAGGAATTACCGATGCAAAACAACTTAGTATCATTGCTGCAGAGGCCTATCCGCATTATTTACATGTAATGGGTATTCTTTTTGTGTTCAATATTATAGTGATGCTTATTTTCGGCAAATTGAAACCGAAAACTCAAGTAACCGTAGAGACTACAACAGATGCGATAGATATTACACCTTGGAAATATGCTTTTCTAATCGGTGGCATAATCACAGTGCTGGTGTTTAGCACCTACTTTATTTTCTCTTAAATAGATAAAAGATTTTAGTGTACATGAAGAAAACATGGTGGAAAGAGAGTGTAGTCTATCAAATTTATCCTCGTTCCTTTAAAGATACTACAGGTAATGGCGTTGGAGATATTCACGGTATCATCGAAAAACTAGATCATATAAAGTCACTTGGTGTTGATGTTATCTGGTTGTGTCCCGTATACGAGTCTCCAAATGATGATAATGGCTACGACATTAGCGACTACAGAGCCATTTCGGATGATTTTGGAGGACATGCCGCTTTTGATGAGTTGTTGCACAAAGTTCATGAAAAGGGTTTGAAATTGGTCATGGACTTGGTCGCCAATCACACTTCGGACGAACATTATTGGTTCACGGAATCCAAAAAATCAAAGGATAATCCGTTTAGAGATTATTATATCTGGAAGGATGGAAAAAATGGAGGACCACCGAACAATTGGGAATCCTTTTTCAATGGCAGTACCTGGGAGTATGACGAAAAAACGAAGCAATATTATCTACATTATTTCACTAAAAAACAACCTGATTTAAACTGGGACAATCCGAAGGTACGAAGGGAAATTTTTGACATTATCGAATATTGGTTTAAAAAGGGCGTAGATGGTTTTCGGATGGATGTTATTTCCTTGATTTCAAAGAACGAAGGTTACTCGGATTCGGAATTCGACAAATTTCAAGATACCATTGTCAACTATTACGCTAATGGACCCAAAATCCATAAGTATTTACATGAGATGAATCAGGAGGTATTAAGTAAGTATGATATCATGACTGTAGGGGAGGGGCCAGGAATCGATTTAAAAAATGGACCACTTTATGTAGAAAGTGCCAGGCAGGAATTAGATATGGTTTTTCATTTTGACCATATGTTTATTGACTGTGGCGTTGGAGGAAAATATGATCCTGTTCCGTTCGACTTTCAAACATTTAAGACCGTTTTTAGCCAATGGGACGCAGCACTCAAAAACGGAGGTTGGGGTAGTATCTTCCTGGGCAACCATGACTTTAGTAGAATGGTATCGCGTTTTGGAAATGATAATGCATACAGGGAAGCCTCGGCAAAATTGTTGGCAACCCTGTTGTTGACTTTAAGGGGAACGGTATACGTCTATCAAGGAGATGAGATAGGAATGACCAATGTCGCCTATGAAAGTATTGAGGAGTACAACGATGTAGAAACCTTGAATGCTTGGAAAGCAGCAGAAGAAGCCGGTCAGGATATGAACCTATTTTTTGATATCGTCCACTCACAAAGCAGGGACAATGCCAGAACACCTATGCAATGGAATTCCGAATTATATGCCGGATTTTCAACGGAACAACCGTGGCTTACGGTACATCCCAATTATAAAAAAGTGAATGTTTCGGCTCAAGAAACCGACACAAATTCCATACTCAATTTTTATAGAGAGATGATTGCGTTTAGAAAAGCGCATAAAACCTTTGTTTATGGAGATTATGAATGTTTGGATGTGGAACATCACAGCATATATGCCTATAAACGATGGGATAATGACCACGAGTTTTTAGTGCTACATAATTTTGCGGATTCACTCGTTTCTTGGGCTACTGACCTAAACGCTAACGAATACACCCTTCTTAAATCGAATAGCACCGATAACCAAGACGAACATTTTGTTTTAGGCCCTTGGCAAACAAAGATTTTAAAATCTACCTAATTTAGTTGCTTGATCAATTGGTATGTAAATTCAATAATTTCCTTATAGTTTTCCTTGCTTATTTTTTCATCTATACCGTGAAAACGGCTCATGGAATCCGGCGCCAAACGAATAGGGTAGAAGCGGTAGACATCATCTGATACCTCATAGAAATAACGCGCATCGGTGCCTCCACCTACAAGACCGGGTACTACAACAGATTCCGGGAAGACCGATCGTATCGTTTTCTCCAATACTTTGTAGGTATCTGAGTCAATTTTAGAAACAGGGGAAGGATTGGTCAGAAAACCTACAGGTTCAACCTTGATTTTATCACTTATTGTGTTTCTAATGTGTTCTTTTACAGATTCGATGGTTTCTCCGGGTAGAATTCTAAAGTTAATCGTAGCTTCTGCCACTGTGGGAATCACATTATTTTTGACACCACCATCAATAATGGTTGCCGCGGTGGTTGTATGGGCGTTCAAACCTTCTAGAATAGGCTTTTTGAACAACCAAGGATTTGCAAAAGCTACTTTTGTTAGAAAGGGTAGTTCCCCACCCATATAGTCTAATTGATGATTTATGGGTTCCACAAGTTTATATGGTAGTTGATTTGCCTCTAGGTCCACAATTGCCTGCGCTAGCATACCAATGGTGTTTTCCTTTGGTGGAGCTGAACTATGTCCGCCTTTGGTTTCTACGATGAGCCTAAAAGATGCAAATCCTTTTTCCGCAAGGTTAACGATAGCTACGGTTTTGTCTATTCCGGGTACTAAACCGTCAGCTAAAAAACCGCCCTCGTCCAAGGTCATAGATGCTTTAACGCCCCTTTCCTTTAATAATTTTGCAATCTGGGCAGCACCTTTAGCCCCACCCACTTCCTCATCATGTCCAAAGGCTAAATATATTGTTTGGGAAGGTACAAAGGACTCTTTTAGCAATTGCTCCACCGATTCTAGTAGGGCTATTAAAGTACCCTTATCGTCCAATGTTCCTCTACCTATAATATCCGTATCGGTAATCTTTCCTGCAAAAGGTGCTGCCTCCCAATCGGATAAGGTAGGTTCATCTACCGGCACAACATCTTGGTGCGACATTAGGATGATGGGTTTCTTGTTAGAATCTGAACCTTTCCAGGTATAGAGTAAACTATAGTCGCTTATATTTTCTAGAAGAAGGTTTTCATGAACCAATGGGAAGGTTTCCGCTAGAAATCTATGAAAACCATAAAATGCCGTAGAATCGGGTATGGCATCTTCACTAAACGAGATGGTTGGATATTGTATAGCTTTGGAGAGATTGGTGTACACCCTATCAGAAATGATGATTTTTTCAAACGGTTCGGATGCTACTTGTTTGGAGCTAAGCCTTACCGTATTGAATAGCAGAACTGCGATAATTACAGCGACAATAGCCAAAAGGAAATAGAGAAACTTTTTCATGTATAATGGGTAAATATTAATTATTTAAAACAATGATAGTTGTAATTTTTAGTCTATTTAAAATCAGAACAGGTCTTAATAATCTCAATAAGCAATACCCGCGCATAACGTCATCATTAACAACACTAATTATTAGTTGTGGTACTTTTGGTAAACAATTTAGAGATTTTGTCAGTGACGCAATTTGATAATTTATCTAAAACCTTAGATAGCAAATTGTTATAAATACTCATTTAAATGATATATCTTAATTCCATGCCAGCACTTTTCACTGATTTTTGAAAAAAGGGCTGCCCGTGAATTCAAAGGTTTCTGGGAATTTTGAGAATTATAAAATATGTTCTTTCAAAATACACGTATCGTTTTCTAAATTTGGACTTTAGCTATGGTCAATAGAAAAAATTCTAGTGAAACTATCCCATAACCTTCCTAAGCGCACGATCAAACATTTCCATTTCATCCATAGTGCCCGTACTTATTCTGGCCCATTCGTAGAATGGAGGAAAGGGTCTTCCGATGAGGACGTTTTCTTTTTTCATGGCGGTCATCATTTCATCAATATGCCGCCCTGTTTTAAAGAAAACAAAATTGGTGTGTGATTCAATGTATTCCAGGCCCAAATCATTTAGGGTTTTATAAATCGCATTTTTGGCCTCTACGTTTTTGGCAATACTGAATTTGTAAAATTCGTCGTCTACCAAAGCTTCTTTTGCAGCTTCGATGGCAAGTACGTTAGTAAACGCCATAATATTTTTCTGTAACCTTGACGCGATATCTGGACGTGCAACCAGATAGCCTATTCGGAGACCGGCCATGCCGTAGACTTTGGAAAACGTTTTGGAAACAATAACGTTCATATTCTCCTTCACCAGTTCTACCATGGAAGGGTAGTCTGGGTCCGTAATAAAGTCGTAGTAGGCTTCATCACTAAAAACCATAGCTTTCTTACTGGCCGAAATACAAAAATCTTTCAGTTTGTTTTTGTCCAATAAAGTCCCCGTGGGATTGTTGGGGTTACATATGAATATTAATCTCGTTTTTGAGTTTATTCTTCTTTCCATTTCTTCCAAGTCATGCCCCATATTGGCATCCACTGGAACCCGATGTACAAAAGCACCGAAATTTTCGCCATAGGTCATCATAGATTGGAAAGTGGGATCGGCAGCTATGATTTCTCCTCCATCAAGACCATAGGTTAATCCGGTGGCTTTAAGGCCTTCCGTAGAACCTCCCGTAACTACTATATGTTTTGTAGAAACCCCTTCTTTCTCTGCAATCTGCTCCAATAATGGTTTGAATACCATAGAGGGATACCTGCAAGCGTTATCGAATGCTTCTGTAATTCTTTTACGAACTATTTTTGAGGGACCGAACGGGTTTTCGTTGGAATTTAGTTTGGCAATTGTTTCTAGTGACGGCGTTCTACTTATGGGTAGATCCATACCCATAGTACTTAACCCTCCTAATAACGTAAAACTACCAGATAGTCCTGCAGTTTTTAACCATTGTCTTCTATCTAAATTTTTCATAGTGTTCCTAATTTTGGTTTAAGGTACGAAAATCTAGAAAAGTTTGCCCTCTTATTATTCTACGGTAATTGATAGAATTAAAAAATACTGTTCTCCAAAATATAAAACAAAAAAAGCTGTTGGAATTTCCAACAGCTTCTCGCCATTCTCTTTGCTCTAAATTCTTTGCCCGGTGAGTACTTAAGTCACTTTAAAAGAACTAGAAAAGTAGGTAATTAAAGATTCTGGGATTATTGTTAAATGTGTAATTCTTTGTTCTTTTCATTATTAACGTTCTCCTTGCTAGGACTAAAAACATCTTTTAATATATAGGCAGTAACGATGGTGAGACCTGTTGTTAGCGTAGTTATGGAGTATTCCCATTCTAGCAGGTGCATAAGTCCACCACCAATAATGATAAGTACGCCTACTACCATCGCAAAATTCCAAAAAATCTCTACGATACTATTTCTAGCTTTTCGGTCTTCATCCATAAAATAAGCAGTGCCTTCCATGGCAAACCAGGTGACAAACGTTATTGCCGTTCCAATTTGAAACACCAAGGTAAATGGAAAATCCAAAATTCGTAATATCCCATTAGTAGTCCAAAAAAGTACCAGAATCATTTTTACGTAGGCTACCGGTTTTTTATTTTCCTTTTTTGAAAACCGGATGGTATACAAAATTCCTACCGCTAAAAACGCTGTAAACAGTACTCCGGCAGCGTAAGGCCAATCTAGCATACGCATAGCCATACCTATTAGAAGTGCAACTATAGAAATACGCAAGGGTGTTTTAAGAATTTTTTTATTGAGTTCCATAATGCTGTTTTTAAATCATCTTTATGTTGGCTTTAAGACCTTCCATAATACCCATAATGTTCTTTACGGTCTCATTTAAATAATACCGTACGACAATATGGGGAATGCGAATTGTGGTAAATCCATTTTTAAAAGAATGCATGGCTTGTTCCAAATTGTTAATAGCCTGCTCCTCGGTCAATTTATCGTATTCCGAGTCAATCTCTATATTCAATTTTGCTCTAGAAATAGCGATGTCCACGGACTTGTGGCCGTCCCACCATTCTAACATTGCATTTACACCAGCTTCTTTAAGGCCGTAATAAAGCTGTATCGCTTCTAGCGGTGTGTCGTTTTTTACGATTAAGGCTTTCATGCGTTTGTGGTGCTCAAAACAAAGTTCTACACCAAGGCTGTCCATAGCATTTTTATGGTCTATGTAGCCTAATTCCTTTTTACATTCTAAACAAATCATTAAGTAGGTTAATTTTAGGTTTGGGGAATAGTATAACCGTGGATTTTTAGGATTAGTATGATTGATCGATGTATGGCACCCAACTTTTAGACGAACTGCAAATTTTTAGATGAACGGCACTTTAAAATGTTAAAATTGTGGTGAAAATGACCTTGGCTGTTTTGTTTATTTTTCGCTTTTTGCATCTATATTTACAGAAATCCTATGATCTATGTTCAAAAATAGTGGCCCAGGTGTTTTAATTGCTGCGGCATTCATTGGTCCGGGTACCGTAACCGCATGTATTCTGGCCGGAGTTGGTTTTGGTTATGCACTCCTTTGGGCTATGGTACTATCTATCGTGGCTACCATTGTTCTGCAGGGGATGGCAGCTAGGCTGGGAATAGTTACACAGCAAGGTCTTGCAGACGTAATCAAACAAGAATTAAAAACAAGTTGGTTGCGTTTTGCCGTAGTTGGGGTTATCCTTGCCGCTATCGTAGTTGGGAATGCCGCCTATGAGGCAGGAAATCTTGGCGGTGCGGTTTTAGGAATGCAGGCTTTATTAGGAAATAAGTATAGTCTGGTGTATCCCTACATTATTGGTTCTATAGCATTTGTTTTGTTGTATCTAGGCAACTATAAGGTCTTGGAAATGGTATTTGTTGCGCTTGTTTTGGTAATGAGTATTTCTTTTGTTTTAACAGCGATACTAACAGGACCTGATTTGCTAGAAGTGCTAATAGGGCTTCTTGTTCCTAAAATTCCGGAAGAAGGAATACTTACCGTTATTGCGCTGGTGGGTACAACTGTTGTACCCTACAATTTATTTTTACATGCCTCTTTGGTTAGTGAAAAATGGAAAACAATTGAAGGCTTGCCGGCTGCAAGAAGAGATACGTTGGTTGCCGTGGTGCTTGGTGGGTTTGTTTCTATTTGTATTATTGTGTCTGCTTCCGCAATAACCAATTCAGAAGTTACCAACGTCATGGATATGGCCCGTGCCTTGGAGCCGCTTTATGGAGCAAGTGCCAGATATTTTATGGGAGCAGGACTTTTTGCGGCAGGTATAACCTCTGCGATTACGGCACCCTTGGCTGCGGCCTACGTAGCCAATAGTTGTTTTGGTTGGAAGGCGGGCCTAAAGGATAGGAGGTTTAGATTCGTTTGGATACTAATTTTAGGATTAGGGATATTCTTTTTGTCCTTCAATATAAAACCTATTGAAATTATAAAATTTGCTCAAATCGCTAACGGTATTTTACTACCTGTTATTGCGGTGTTTTTGTTGTGGGTCGTAAACAGAAAATCAGTTATGGGTATTTATAGGAATACAACATTTCAGAATATTTTAGGGATTGGCATCATTGCCTTATCTATAATTTTAGGGGCTAAAAGTATATTTAAAGTCATTGGAATTAGTTTTTAGTTTGCGATAGATAGTCGTTTCTGTTGCTTCAAGTGAAAAGTATGTTTGTTGATTTTAAAAAGGATAGAGACAACTTGTGTTGCAGTCAGTTGAGGTGCTAGGTTAAAGACGTCGCTCAACATCGAAAAGGTACCTCACGAATATGCTGTTTATAGTAAACCTAAAACCTTGAGCCTGCAATATTTAATCTGAAATTTTTAACCTTGAACCGAAACTTTTAAACTAGAACTTGAAAAAACATATCGACATTAATTGTGATTTGGGTGAGGGTGTTGGCAATGAAGCCGATATCCTCCCTTTGGTATCGTCTTGTAACATAGCCTGTGGCGGACATGCCGGAGATGAAGCTACCATGAAGTGGGTAGTTTCGCTAGCCAAAAAGCATCAAGTAAAAATAGGAGCACATCCGTCCTATCCGGATACCGCAAATTTTGGCAGGGTTTCTAAGGATTTAAGTCCGAGCGAATTGATAGCCAGCGTTCGAGAACAAATAGCGCAATTACTTTCGATTTGTAATCAAGACGGCGCAAAATTGCATCATATAAAAGCACACGGAGCCCTGTATAACGATATCGCAAGGGGAGGGGACTTGGCTAAAGTGTTCTTAGAAGCCATTTCACCTTACAAAGCAGCTATATTTTTGTATGTTCCTGCGGAATCTAGCTTGGTGCAACTGGCGATACAGCAAAGGTTTAAAATAAAAAGGGAAGCATTTGTAGATAGAAACTATAATACCGACCTCAGTCTTGTCTCTAGAAAAAAAGATAACGCACTTATTAATAAACCACAATCTGTTTTGGAGCATATGCTTAGAATGGTTATCGAGGGTAGGGTACTCACGGTTTCGGGTACATTGAAGAATATAGCTGCAGACACGTATTGTATTCATGGTGATACGGTCAATGCTTTACAAATATTGATGTATCTTTCGAAAGCTTTACCAAAACATAATATCTTTCTACCAAATTGAAATTACCCTCTATACATATCAAGCCTTTTGGAGAACATGCCGTATTAATTCAATGGCCAAATGAGGTTAATGAAGATATACTGAACAAAATTTTACAGTTTGAGACCATACTAAAAAATAAACATTTAAAAGGCCCAGATTGGGAATATGTGCCAGCGTATAACTCCCTTTTGGTTGTAAACAAAGAAGTAACTCTGGAATATTTGTCTTTTAGTAAACAGCTTCAGGATTGGTACCTAAACATGGGTGATATAGTGCCTTTTCAACGGTATTTATGGAGACTTCCGGTATCTTATGACAAGGAATTTGGTATCGACTTAGAGGAGATTTCAAATCAATTAAACCTTGACGAAACCGAGGTTATTACCTTACATACGAGTCATGTATACACTGTTTACGGAATAGGATTTTTACCTGGTTTCATGTATTTAGGAGGATTGCCAAAAGCGTTGGAAACAGCCCGTAAGGATACGCCGCGCATGCTTGTTAAAAAGGGAGCTGTGGGTATTGCCGGGAAACAGACCGGTGTGTATCCGCAGGAATCGCCCGGTGGGTGGAATATTATTGGTAATTGTCCAGTGCCCATTTTTGATGCAAGCAAAGAGGAACCCTGTTTTGTCGCCGTAGGAGATCAAATACAGTTTTACGAAGTTTCTAAGGCTAAGTACAATCTTCATCAAATAGAGGTTGAGGTTGGCATATATAAACCTGAAAAAATAGAAATCGATGCTTAAAGTACTAAAATCAGGTTTTTATACATCAGTACAGGACTTGGGACGGTTTCATTATAGGAACAAAGGAGTTCCGGTTTCAGGAGCAATGGATGATTTATCTGTTTTTAAAGCCAATACCTTGTTGGAAAACGATGTTGCAGATGCCGTATTGGAAATTACGATGACGGGACCAACACTACTATTTGAAGAGGAAACGTACATCGTTATGGCGGGCGCAGAAATGTCGGTTACGCTAAATAATCAACCCGTAAAGAATTATAAGATATATCAAATAAATGTTGGCGATATCTTGTCCTACGGTAATTTGGAGTCTGGATTTAGGGGGTATTTAGCCGTTAAGGGCGGTTTTAAATCAAAAGCTATGTATGGAAGCCGTTCATTTTATAAACCCTTAACATTTGCCAACAGATTGATGGACGGAGATGTGGTTCCCTTTGAATACAACAAAGTATTTAGACCAAAAATTTCTGAAATTAAAGTGGATTCCTTTTTAAACGATACTCTTTTAGAGGTAGATAAGGCACCGGAATTTTTCATGTTAACGGAGCAGCAGCTAGAGGTACTATTTAACACTGAATTCACAGTTGCTAAAGAAAATAATAGGATGGCCTATCAACTTGATGAAAAACTTGACGGTCATGCGGTAAGTATGCTAACTTCAGCCACTTTGCCTGGTACCGTTCAATTAACTCCAGCAGGTAAACTCATTATTCTCATGAAGGACGGACAAACAACTGGCGGTTATCCCAGAATTTTACAGTTATCAGATAAAGCAGTAGCTATTTTGGCTCAAAAAAGAGCAGGTACCGTGGTTACTTTTAACCTGGGTTAGTCCAACTTTTTGTATACTTCCTCAAATGGTACTCTAAAACGCGGACCATAAATACCATTTTCATCTCTAATTCCACACCCAATAACCATATTTATTTCTGCTCCTCGGGGTAGCTTTAAAATCGACTTAATCATTTTGGTATCGCTTCCTTCCATAGGGCAGGTATCATAACCTAGTGCCGCCATACTGGTCATAAAATTTTGTGCTGCCAATCCAGCACTTTTGTGCGCTACAATACGCATATCAGAATTGCGAACTTGACGGTAGGTCGGTTTAAAGATTCCAATAGCTTGGAACATTATATATTTTAGACCTCCGAGGATCCCTAGAAAATCCGTGTAGATAGCGGGTATCAATTTTTCATAATAATTTAAAGCGAACTTTTCCCTCTTGGTATAGTCGGCCTTGTCTTTATTCCCATATTGTGACTTTAAAAACGCTATATTGGCTTTGGCCCTTTTTCGCCACAAATCTTTTCTAGCCACGATTACGACCAATTGCTGTGCAGTTTTAGCCGCATTTTGACCCAAACAGGCCTCGGTCATTTTATTTAAAAGTTCAGGATTTGTTATATGGTAAAACTCCCATAGCTGCATATTACTGCTAGTGGGGGCAAGTACAGCATTTGCAATACAATTTGTTACTTTAGTATCGTCAAGAGGACTATCCGGTTTGAAGACCCGAACAGATCGTCTGAAATGTATTGCCTCGGTTACTGTTTTCTCCATTGCTACTATTGTTTGTTTTGATCTAAATGCAAAATTAGTGAATATGCGTGCTCGTTTTTGAATACTATTTTTTTTTAAACAAGTATTGCTTCACTTGCTTAAAAAGCAAGATAATTATGAAGGTCATGTGAATCGTTTCCAAAATAGAAGGTTATGGCGTTTAGATTGATCTAAAAACTTGCCTAAGATGCTATTGCAATCGTTTTTTTAATCTTGAATACGGAAATTTCCGGTATATAATTTTTATTGAATATGATATAAAATGAATGTTTATATAATTGAATTACAGCGTATTATATTAATATATATATAATTGAATTTAAACTCATAGTTAAGGTTGAAACGATAAGGTAAATTAAACTTTTATCTTTGATAGACGTGGCAAATTTGAACTATAAACCAAGGATACCAGAACATAGAAATGGAATTGAATAAATACAGCAAGAACGTAACCCAAGACCCAACCCAACCAGCTGCACAAGCCATGCTTTATGCCATTGGTTTAACCGAGGAGGATTTAAAAAAACCCTTGATTGGGGTTGCCAGTACTGGCTATGAAGGAAATCCCTGTAATATGCATTTGAACGATTTGGCCCAAGAGGTCAAAAAAGGGATAAATGATTCAGGTTCTGTAGGACTAGTATTCAACACCATTGGCGTGAGTGACGGAATTTCTATGGGAACTTACGGAATGCGGTATTCACTTCCGTCTAGGGATATCATTGCAGACTCTATGGAAACCGTGGTGCAAGCTATGAATTACGATGGATTGGCTACCATAGTAGGCTGTGACAAAAATATGCCCGGTGCTTTAATTGCCATGATTCGGTTAAATAGACCTTCTGTATTGGTGTATGGTGGTACTATTGCTTCCGGTTGTTTTAAGGATAAAAAGTTAGACGTCGTATCTGCTTTTGAAGCATGGGGAGAAAAAGTTGCTGGTACCATGAGCGATGAAGATTACAAAGGTGTGATACAAAATGCCTGCCCAGGAGCGGGAGCCTGTGGTGGTATGTATACGGCAAATACGATGGCATCGGCGATTGAAGCCTTGGGTATGGCCATGCCCTACAATTCGTCAAATCCTGCGGTAGGTCCAGAAAAACAGAACGATGCCATAAATTCAGGTAGGGCTTTACGTCAGTTACTGGAAATGGATATTAAGCCTAGTGATATTATCACGAGGAAATCAATGGAAAACGCAGTCCGATTATTAACCTTGTTAGGGGGATCAACCAATGCCGTACTTCACTTTTTGGCTATTGCCAAAGCGGCTGATGTAGCATTTACCTTGGATGATTTCCAACGGATAAGTGATACTACTCCATTTTTGGCCGACTTAAAACCAAGCGGAAAGTTTCTAATGGAAGATTTGCATAGAGCAGGAGGTATTCCGGCTGTGATGAAATTTATGTTGGAAAACGGAATGTTGTATGGCGACTGCTTAACCGTTACCGGGAAAACGATAGCTGAAAACTTAGCTGAATTACCGGGACTAAAGGAAGGACAAAAAATAATAAAACCCCTGAGTGCGCCGATAAAGGCCACCGGGCATTTAAGGATACTGTATGGAAACCTAGCCGAAAAAGGTTCGGTAGCCAAGATTACAGGTAAGGAGGGAACGTACTTCTCAGGCCCTGCTAAGGTGTATGATGACGAGTTTTTTGCCAATGCCGGCATAGGAAAAGGAGAGGTAAAAAAAGGAAATGTTGTGGTCATACGATATGAAGGGCCAAAAGGTGGTCCGGGAATGCCAGAAATGTTAAAACCCACTGCGGCAATTATGGGTGCAGGGCTAGGTAAAGAAGTCGCTTTGATTACAGACGGTCGCTTTTCAGGTGGCACGCATGGCTTTGTAGTTGGGCATGTATGTCCAGAGGCTCAGGAAGGTGGTTTGATCGGACTTTTAAAGGATGGGGATATCATTACAATAGATGCAGAAAAAAATCAGATTTCTGTGGATTTGACCGAAGAAGAAATTGCAAATCGAAAAGCAAATTGGGTGCAACCGGACTTAAAAGTAAAACGGGGAAGCTTGTACAAATATGCTAGAACAGTTTCGGAGGCCTCCAATGGATGTGTGACGGACGAATTTTAATCAATAGTCAATACCAGTGGTTTTTAGCTGCTTGGTGTTAATTAAGAAATCGGGCTTTTTTCTGCTCGATATCCAATAGCAATTGAATTATGGAAATAGTAAAAGAGAAAAAAAAGGTAACCAATACCAAAGAGACAATAACGATTTCAGGCGCAGAGGCGATTATTCATTGCCTATTGGCAGAAGGGGTGGATTTATTGTTCGGGTATCCTGGCGGTGCCATTATGCCGGTCTATGACGAGCTTTATAAATTTCAGGATAGATTAACTCATATTTTAACTCGTCATGAGCAAGGAGCTACCCATGCAGCACAAGGGTATGCACGCGTTTCTGGTAAAGTAGGTGTAGCTATGGCAACTTCGGGACCTGGAGCTACCAACTTGGTAACAGGTTTAGCAGATGCACAAATAGATTCTACTCCTATGGTCTGTATTACGGGTCAGGTACCCAGACATTTGTTAGGTTCCGATGCCTTTCAGGAGACCGATATTATTGGAATATCTACGCCGGTAACCAAATGGAACTGTCAGGTTACACAGGCATCACAAATTCCTGAGGCCATGGCGAAAGCATTTTATATCGCTAAGTCCGGTCGTCCCGGTCCTGTTTTGGTAGATATCACTAAGAATGCCCAGTTCGAAGAATTTGAATTCTCTTATGAAAAATGCATAGGTGTACGAAGTTATAATCCTAGACCAAAACCGAGTACGAAGGCTATCACCGCAGCTGCGGAACTTATAAATTCGGCTAAAAAACCGTTTATCGTTTGGGGACAAGGTGTGATTCTAGGTAAAGCCGAAGAACATCTTAAAGCCCTGGTTGAAAAAGCCGGAATACCAGCGGCATGGACCATTATGGGAGCTTCCGCATTAGATACGGCACATCCCCTAAATGTAGGTATGGTAGGAATGCACGGAAATTACGGTCCTAATTTATTAACCAACGAATGTGATGTCCTGATCGCCATAGGCATGCGATTTGATGATCGGGTAACAGGTAGATTAGAGGATTATGCCACCCAAGCAAAGGTGATTCACTTTGAAATTGACCCAGCGGAAATACATAAGAACGTGCATGCAGATGTTGCGGTATTAGGAGATGCCAAGGAATCTTTAGAACTCCTACTTCCTTTGATACATGCCAACTCTCACGATGCTTGGCATACAGTATTCAAGGAAAAATATGAAATTGAATTTGATACGGTAATCAAGAACGATATTCACCCTACCAAGGAGGGATTGACGATGGGCGAGGTAGTAGAGGAAATAAATATTGCCTCGGGTAACAAAGCGGTCATCGTTACCGATGTAGGACAACACCAAATGATTGGTTGTAGGTATGCTAAGTTTAAGGAATCTAAAAGTAACATTACCTCTGGCGGATTAGGAACAATGGGTTTTGCCCTTCCGGCTGCAATTGGTGCCAAGATGGGTGCCATGGACCGGGAAGTAGTGGCTATCATAGGAGATGGCGGATATCAAATGACCATACAAGAACTTGGAGTGATTTTTCAGCATAATGTACCTGTAAAGATTGTAGTATTGAATAATGATCACTTAGGGATGGTAAGGCAATGGCAGGAGTTATTCTTTGAGAAACGCTATGCGTCAACCGTTATGGTAAATCCTGATTTTGTAAAAATTGCAGAAGGGTATCATATCGAGGCAAAATGTGTAAGTGAACGAAAAGATTTAAAAGAAACGGTACAAAAAATGATGGCATCCGATAAGCCTTTCTTTTTAGAAGTTAAAGTAGAGCAAGAAGACAATGTTTTTCCAATGATACCCTCCGGAGCATCGGTTTCCGAGATAAGACTAAAATAGAGGAGTGAGTTGCTATCTGGCAGTTTAGGAATAGTCCAAGCAAATTTATAATTCGATGCCACTTATGAACAAGAATCAAGATGGCACAAGATTAACAAAAAATGAACGAGACCAATATACTAGATATCCCCAGTATTCATCCAACGATAGAACGCAAATGTAATGAGATAGGTTTTACGATGCCATCGGATGTATTTACTGGTACCTTTTTGAAAACCTTGATTTCTAGTAAACCGAGAGGACGATTTTTAGAACTGGGAACGGGTATTGGACTTTCACTGTCTTGGATGATCGATGGTATGGATGCCCATTCTACTTTAGTAACCGTTGACAATGACCCTAAGCTTATTGATATAGCTAAGGAGTATTTTGAATCGGATACCAGGGTACAAATCGTTCATGAAGACGGTTCGAACTGGATAAAAACGTATGAAGGAGAGAACTTCGATTTAATTTTTGCCGATGCATGGCCAGGAAAGTATAGTGAAATAGACGAAGTATTGGATTTGGTAAAGCTTGGTGGGTTCTATGTAATCGATGATATGAAAGCGCAACCCAATTGGCCAGAAGGTCATGATGAAAACGTAAATAGATTGGTCTCTTATCTAGAAAATAGAAAAGATTTTAACCTTACTAAGATGAATTGGTCAACCGGTTTGATAATAGCGGTTAGGGTTTTGCAGTAGTATATGCTAAGGAACTGGAGATGTAAACGGTATTAAAGAAAAGTAAACTCAAAAATAATGTTATCCTGAGCGTAGTCGAAGGACTATATATAAAAAAGGTCTTTGACTGCGCTGCGATAGACAACTGGAACAATACAATATGGAAAAAAAATGGTTCACCATGTCGGTTTATTCTGAGAACAACGTGGGATTACTGAATAGAATATCCGGGATATTCTTAAAGCGACATATCAATATAGAGAGTTTAAATGTTTCAAAATCAGAAATAGAAAATGTTTCTAAGTTTACCATTGTGGTGCATACTACCGATAAATGGATACAGAATATTGTAGGACAGATAGAGAAACAAATAGAGGTGATAAAAGCCTTTTATCATACCGATGATGAGACTATTTATCAGGAATCCGCACTATTTAAAATTGCGTCAGATCTGTTGTTCGATGAGCGACAGATTCAGAATATCATTAAGGAAAGTAATTCTCAAATCGTAACGGTGGCCAGAGACTTTTTTGTTTTGGCAAAAAGTGGTAGAAGACATGAAATCGATGAGATGTACGATGAATTAAAACCTTTTGGTATTATGCAATTCGTTCGCTCTGGTCGTATAGCTGTCACTAAAGAAGAGATGCAGATATCGGCCTTACTAAAAGAATTTCAACAGCAATAACTATAAATTAATAAGTATAACTAATACCGAATCTTTTCGGTAAATAAATTAAAACAGAACAGAAAAATGGCAAATTATTTTAATACACTATCGTTAAGAGACAAATTGACGCAATTGGGAAAATGCAGATTTATGGAGTCTTCGGAATTCTCCGATGGTGTAACTGCCTTAAAGGGAAAGAAAATAGTCATCATTGGTTGCGGTGCACAGGGTTTAAATCAAGGACTGAATATGAGAGATTCAGGTCTTGATATTTCTTATGCTTTAAGAGAAGCTGCAATTAATGAGAAGAGACAATCATTTTTAAATGCAACAGAAAACGGATTTACGGTTGGCACTTATGAAGAACTCATTCCAAGTGCAGATTTGGTAATTAACCTTACACCCGATAAACAACATACCGCTGTTGTAAGTGCCGTGATACCTTTAATGAAGAAAGGTGCTACCTTGTCTTATTCCCATGGGTTTAATATCGTTGAAGAGGGTACTCAAGTCCGAAAGGATTTAACGGTAATTATGGTAGCTCCCAAAAGTCCGGGGTCTGAGGTGCGTGAGGAATATAAAAGAGGGTTTGGAGTTCCTACATTAATAGCCGTGCATCCAGAGAATGACCCAGAAGGAAAGGGTCTTGCGCAGGCAAAAGCTTATGCAGCGGGCACAGGGGGGCACAAAGCTGGTGTCTTGGAATCTTCTTTCGTAGCAGAGGTTAAATCCGATTTAATGGGAGAGCAGACCATTCTTTGTGGCTTGTTACAAACTGGTTCTATCCTTTGTTTTGATAAAATGGTAGAAAAAGGAATTGATGCGGGTTATGCCTCTAAATTGATACAATACGGTTGGGAAACCATAACCGAGGGTATGAAATATGGTGGTATCACCAACATGATGGACCGTTTATCCAATCCAGCAAAAATAAAGGCTTTTGAGCTTTCGGAAGAACTAAAGGATATCATGCGCCCCCTATTCCAGAAACACATGGACGATATCATGACAGGTCATTTTTCCAAGACGATGATGGAAGACTGGGCCAATGATGATAAAAACCTATTAACATGGCGTGCGGAAACAGGGGAAACTGCTTTTGAGAAAACTCCGGCCGGTGACCAAGAGATTACGGAGCAGGAGTTTTACGACAATGGCGTTTTAATGGTATCTATGGTAAGAGCTGGTGTAGAATTGGCATTCGAGGCGATGACAGAATCCGGTATAATTGCAGAATCTGCCTATTATGAATCCTTACATGAAACCCCGCTTATAGCAAATACCATTGCCAGGAAAAAATTATTTGAAATGAACCGTGTAATTTCTGATACTGCAGAATACGGTTGTTATCTCTTTGATCATGCTTGTAAGCCTTTGTTGACCGATTTCATGAAAAAGATAGATACCGATGTAATAGGAAAAGAGTATGGGGCAGAAGATGACAACCATGCGGATAATGTTACGCTTATTACGGTGAACGCAGCCTTACGAGAGCATCCGGTAGAAATTGTGGGAGCAAGATTACGTGCCTCTATGACCGCGATGAAACCAATAGTATAATAAACGTTTAAATTCAGGTTGAAAAGCGCTTCAACCATATTGGATGGATTATTTTCCCAAAGTAGCAGATATTAGAAAAGCGGCGTTAACCATAACGCAAGTAGCCGAGGTAACGCCGCTTATGCCTAGTATTCGTCTTTCAAAACAGTATGATGCAGATATTCTATTAAAACGTGAGGACTTGCATCGAGTACGCTCTTATAAAATACGAGGAGCTTTTAATAAGATAAGTTCTTTGAGTAAAAAAGAGTGTGCTAGAGGAGTGGTTTGTGCAAGTGCCGGTAATCATGCCCAAGGCGTCGCGTTTGCCTGTAACCATCTTGGGATAAAGGCTACCATTTTTATGCCGGCAGTTACTCCGAAGCAGAAAGTGGAACAAACAAAAATGTTCGGTGATTCTTGGGTAACGGTGGTTTTAGAAGGAGATACTTTCGATGATTCGTTCCGGGCGGCAATGGCTTATTGTAAGAAAGAGAAGAAATCTTTCATTCATCCGTTTGACGACCCAAAGGTAATCGAAGGTCAGGCTACGGTTGGTCTAGAGCTTTTGCATCAGGTAAAAAAACCTTTGGATTATATCTTCGTAGCAGTGGGTGGGGGCGGATTGGCATCTGGCCTAATAGGTGTTTTTAAAGAACTATCGCCCCAAACCAAAATTATTGGGGTAGAACCGGAGGGAGCGCCCTCTATGAAAAATTCAATTACGCTAGGAGTAAATACCGAGTTAGAGACAATTGACAAATTCATAGACGGAGCTGCCGTAAAAAGGGTAGGGGATTTAACCTTTTCTATTTGTAAGGGAAACCTTTATAAAATGGTAACCGTACCCGAGGGTAAAGTGTGTCAATCGATATTAGATTTATATAATAGAGATGCTATTGTCGTTGAGCCTGCCGGTGCTTTGAGTATTTCAGCATTGGATATGTTCACAGAAGAATTAAAGGGAAAGCAAGTAGCTTGTATCGTTGGTGGTAGCAATAACGATATTACCCGTACGGCTGAAATTAAGGAAAGAGCCTTGCTATACGGACAGTTAAAACATTACTTTATCGTACGTTTTCCACAGCGTCCAGGTGCTCTAAAACAATTTGTAGCTGAAATATTAGGACCTAACGACGATATTACCCATTTTGAATATACAAAGAAGTCTAGTAGAGAGAATGCACCTGCAGTTGTGGGAATTGAATTGAAAAGCCCAGAAGACTTAACGCCATTGATACAGCGGATGAAAGCTAATAATTTTTATGGCGATTATTTAAATGATAAACCCGATTTGTTCGCTTATCTGGTTTAACTTGTTTAAAGAATAATATATATATCATATTTGGGAAATCGAATAAATTCAGATATCTTAAGAAAAAAAAATATGAAAATACCTGAAGAATTTCAAATAGAAGAGGCTATACATCAAAAGCATTATTTGGTGAATGGAGAATTGAAAGAATGGAAAGGTGAAACCACAGAAGTTTACTCTACAATTTCATCTACAGAAACATATCAGCCTACCTTGTTGGGCAGTATACCCGATATGCAGGAAACTGCTGCGTTGGATGCTCTTGATGCTGCTGTTAAAGCTTATGGCAAAGGGCAGGGTATTTGGCCTACCATGCATGTTAAGGACCGTATTGTATGTATGGAGGTGTTTGTTGAAAAAATGAAGACCAAAAGAGCCGAAGTGGTAAAGTTGCTCATGTGGGAAATTGGGAAGTCCCTACCTGATTCTCAGAAGGAATTTGACCGAACAGTCGATTATATTGTAGATACGATCGAAGATTATAAGCAGTTGGATAGAGATGCAGCTAAGTTTCAGAAACACGATGGTGTATATGCGCATATTAAAAGAGGGCCGCTGGGTGTGGTTTTATGTTTAGGGCCTTATAATTATCCTTTGAATGAGACTTTTGCCTTGTTGATACCTGCTATTATCATGGGAAATACTACGATTTTTAAACCTGCCAAACACGGTGTATTGTTAATTACGCCGTTATTAGAGGCTTTTCAATCTAGCTTTCCAAAAGGCGTGGTAAATATCATTTTTGGCAGAGGTAGAGCCGTGGCTGCACCGATTATGAAAACCGGAAAAATAGATGTCCTTGCCTTAATAGGCAATAGTAAATCTGCAAATGCGTTACAGGAACAACATCCAAAAAGTAACCGTTTGCGACTGGTGTTAGGTTTGGAGGCCAAAAATCCAGCTATTATTTTACCGGATGCGGATATGGAGTTGACCATTAACGAATGTATTTCGGGGACGCTTTCCTTTAATGGACAACGTTGTACCGCTTTAAAAATAGTATATGTACATGAAGATATTCGGGAGAAGTTTAATAGCCGTTTTGCAACCGCGGTCGATGATTTAAAATTTGGTAACCCATGGGACAATGGCGTAAAACTCACTCCATTGCCTGAGCCACAAAAACCAGAATATATTCAAGAACTCATAGACGATGCACTTGCCAAAGGAGCTAAAATTCTAAACAAAAAGGGCGGACAGCATTTTGATAATTATATCTGGCCGGCGGTGTTGTACCCTGTTACAAAAGATATGCGCGTCTATCAAGAAGAGCAGTTTGGTCCTATTATTCCTATTGTGCCTTATACGGATATTGAAGAGCCTTTGGATGATATGGCAGAAAGTAATTATGGTCAACAGGTGAGTCTATTTGGAAAGGACGTTTATGCTTTGGCACCGTTAATTGATACCTTGGTAAACTTGGTTTGTAGAGTGAACTTAAACAGTTCATGTCAACGAGGACCGGATGTATATCCTTTTACTGGAAGAAAAGATTCCGCGCAAGCAACCTTGAGTGTTCATGATGCTCTGCGGTCTTTTTCCATTCGAACCTTTGTGGCTTTCAAGGATAACGACTTTAATAATCAAACGATACAACAGCTTTTGGAAACAAAGCTTTCTAATTTTGTGAGTACGGATTATATACTGTAATACATTGTATATTCTTGGTAAGTAAAGAATTGATGGGAGTACCTTCTCGGTTTTTCCTATATAGTTAAAGACTAAGAACAATGTAGATGGAGTAATTTACAAGTAAATTCTTTTAGGTTAAATGAAATACGTATTTTAGGAAAAGAATAAATTAAAGGAATTCTACATTGTTGTCAGGCAATAAAACATTTTAAAAATTGAAGCGTTAGACTTAGGTATAAACGTCGATTAAATGACATCATACGAACCCAAAGCCATATCGAAATCCGTGAAGTATTTTAAAGTTTTATCATTTACCTTAGCTATCGTAATTATCTTCAATCTCATTACTGCTTTTATTGAGACTTCAAACGAAGCAGAGGAAACTGCTTTAGTACAAGATTTGGCGATGCACTTTATTGAAAAGGAAAAAGCAAAAATCTATGTAGAACGTAAGAAAGCTCTTAAAGAAGCATTGGATGTTTATTTCCAGGCGGCAATAAAAGCTGGCGATATTGTTGGTGCGGGAGTAAGTATCGTACAAGGGGATTCTATTGTGATTTCGCGCGGATTTGGAAAGCGTAGTGTTAAACAAAATGCCAATGTTGACGGAGAAACCGTATTTAGATTGGGTTCAATATCCAAAGGTTTTGGGGGAGTTTTAGCAGCTAGTTTGCAGTCCAAAGGTACTTTAAGTTTTGACGATAAGATAGTAACATACCTCCCCGACTTTACCTTTGGGGACGAAAACAATACCCAAAACATAAAATTATCCCATATCCTTTCTCATACTTCGGGCACACCCTACCATAGCTTTACCAATTTGGTAGAGGCTGGAATATCGGTTGCTAATATTGCGAATCGTTTTGGCGAGGTAAAGCCGATTAGTGCTCCGGGCGAGCAATACAGCTATCAGAACGCTATGTTTTCCTTAGGGCAAGAAGTGATGCGTAAAGCTACCGGTAAAGACGTAAAGACGCTATTGACCGATACATTCTTTACACCATTGAACATGTCAAATATTTCCATGAATCATAAAGATTTACTTAAAGAGAAGAATGTAGCACTGCCCCACAGAAGAAGTGGTAAAAGTTGGCAGCCCACACCGTTAACCGATAAGTATTATAATGCAGTATTGGCCGGCGGTATTAACGCGAGTTCGTTAGATATGGCCAAATGGATGCGATTTCTACTCGGCCATAACCCGGATGTTATGGCATTGGGAGCTATGAAACAAGCTTTTGAGCCCTTCATTGAACTTGGAAACAACAACAAATACTACCAACGATGGGAAGGTCATGTACAGTCTTCCTATGGTTTTGGATGGCGTATTCACGAATATAAGAAAACAGATTCTGAAGCCACAGAAACCGTTTTTCATCATGGTGGAAGTGTTAATAACTACAGAAACGAGATTGCGCTTTATCCGGAATCTGACTTAGGGGTTTGTGTTTTGATTAATGGTAACTCTAGAATTGCCAGAAACGTTATTCCCGATTTGTATGCTATCGTGAAAAAAGTCTACGAAGATAAAGAAGTACATAGTGGTTCAGAAAAGAGCTAACTTTTTTATGGCTAAGGCATTAAAAAATGTACTGTTTTCATCAAGCAAGTTGTTATAGCGGTACACTTTTATACAGTCTTGCGTATTTATTTCATAAGCTTAAGATTCACGACGTTTGAAAATTAGAGCTGATATAGAGCTTTAGCGCTAGGTGTCTAATTAACAATCTCCTCCTCTAGGAATATAATTTCGATTTTTATACACAATGAAACAGCTCTAGTATATAACTAAGCGATATACTAGAGCTGTTTGACAAAGATGCTATGGAATGGTATCCGTAGGATTTACTTTTTCTACTATATAGCGCTCATTTCATTAATTGAAAGAAAAAGTCTTTATTTCCTTAAACGGAGAGCTATCTAGCTTTTCCATTGCTTCTCTATAGGCCTTCCAGTCATTGTTAAAAAAGGAATTGGTTTTAATTAAGGCGCTTTTAAGTTCCGCTTCTGCATATTGGATAAGATTGCGTTCTGTTTTTGTAATACCCGTTTTGCGAGAATTGGTGTATCGTCTAGCGTTACCAATACGTTGCATTACGGTAACTTCAGGATTACGAGTAATCCCTTGGCGTTTGTCTACCGTACCTAAGTATAGTGCAATGACGGAATCTACCTGTTTCACTATATCTTTTGACGCCTTAATTTGATCTTTATATTTCTTCTCGTCCAATACTTTTAGGTCTTTGCCGTATTTTTCGGCAACCGTTTTACTCTCTACAAGCTGTTTTACAGCATCTGCTGCAGTCTGGCTCATTTTTTCTATGATTTTTCCAGCTTCATAGACTTCGTTTATGGCAGCCATGTTCACGGGTAATCTAGGGTCGGTTTTTACGGTAATCATCGCCTCGTCCGTTATGTTGCCAAAACTCATTTTAATCCTATATGTACCGGGCTTTACGTCCATACCGCCAGATTCTCTTTTGCTTTTGCTGATTGTTCTAGAAGGTCTGTCGGGTCCTTTCTCGTCCATTCTCCAATAGATTCTATGGAATCCCGCTTTTTCGGGTGTCTTATATTTTAGAGTTCGTATCAAGCGTTCTCCATCATAAAATTCAAACTGAATGGAATCCATTTTCTGTACGCCGGTCATCTTTTCATCGTTGCTGGTTTCAGATGTATTCTCGCTGTCCATTGTTCCATCATCCGATTTGTCGCCTTCCTCATCATCGCTGGTTGCCTTATCTTTTTTCTTTTTCCCTTCTTTTAAAAAGTAGGTAATCATGGCACCTTCTTTTTTGTTTTCGGCATTATACATCGCATCTGCACCAAAACGGCTACCAGTAGGTTGCTGATATGCTGCTTGGTAGGCAGTAGGTGGTGAGAATAATTTGGCATCCTTTTGAAGTAATGTTCTGTCTGCCGCTAGTGCCCTGAGCGGACGAATATCATCGAGTACCCATGCAGCGCGACCAAAGGTCCCTATTACCAAATCATGTTCCCTTGGGTGTATGACCAAATCTTTAGTAGATACGGTAGGGAAACCTGCTGTCCATTTTTGCCAGTTAGTTGCCCCATCAAATGACACATAAAGTCCGTCATCGGTTCCCAAGAACAGTAGATTTGGATTTTCTAAATCTTCAACAATACTTAAGGTATAGCTCTGGACATCATTTGCATCCACAATCCGTTCCCAAGTTTTACCGTAGTTTTTGGTACGGTACGCATAAGGGGTATAGTTAAATCTTCTGTAGTCGTTTGCAATCAATAGGGCTTCTCCTTTGTTTTTATTGGAAGCCTTTATTTGTGGAATCCAGCTCCCTGTCGGTAGTCCTTTAATGTTTTGGGTTACCTCTGTCCAATTGGCTCCTCCGTTTTGTGTGTAGTGTACTTTTCCATCATCCGTACCTACCCAAAGCATATTTTTTTCAACTGATGAAGGTTCTATCACCAAAATAGTAGTGTGGTTTTCGGCTCCGGTAGCATCCATACTTAATCCGCCACTTTCACTTTGTTTTTGTTTTTCAGGGTCATTAGTGGTCAAATCTGGAGATATGATACTCCAAGTTAGTCCCTTATCCGTGGTTTTATGCACAAACTGACTCCCAAAATACGCAATACTAGTATCAAAAGGGTCTTGTCCAATGGCCGAGTTCCAATTAAATCGAAGTTTGGTTTCGGCATCCGGTGGCGTAGGACGTACGGTGTAATTATTACCCGTGATATGATCATAGCGCGACACACTTCCTTGCTGACTCATGGTATACCCAAATTGTGAATTGTCTAAATCCGGTACTACATCAAAACCATCGCCAAAACTTATTTCCTGCCAGTAGCTATTACGAATTCCTTGATCTCGCCAAACATAAGCGGGACCTCTCCAAGAACCATTATCTTGCATTCCGCCATATACATTGTAGGGAAATTCATTGTCCACATTAATATGATAGAATTGTGCTACCGGAATGTTACCCACAAAACGCCAAGATTTACCACCATCTCTGGTAATGTTCATTCCTCCATCGTTACCATCCATCATAAACTGTCCATTTTCTGGATGTATCCACCAGGCATGATGGTCTGGATGTACACCGTTGTTTGCTCTATAAGCCGGCATTAGTTCGGTGAAATTTTTACCACCATCTTCAGAAACATTTACATAGGTAAACACTGAGTATACCCGATTTTCGTTCTGTGGATCTACATATATTTCTGAGTAATAGAATGGTCTGTTCCCAATGTCGGCTTTGTTATTGATCATCTTCCATTTGAAACCACCATCTTCGGATTTGTACAAGGCATTTTTCTTTGCCTCTACCAACGCATAAACAATATCTGGCTTTCCGGGTGCTATGGCAATACCTATCCGGCCAAGGTTACCCTTTGGAAGTCCGTCTTCCTCTGTAATTTGTTTCCAATTCTTTCCGCCATCATGAGTCATGTACATACCACTTCCTTTTCCACCCGAATTAAAAAACCAAGGTTCGCGTTTGTGTTCCCACATGGCTACAATCAATTTATTTGGATTGGATGGATCCATAACCATATCCGCAACTCCGGTTTTGTTATTCACAAACAGAATATTCTCCCAAGTTTTACCTCCGTCCGTTGTTTTATAAACGCCACGTTCTGGATGTTCGCCCCATGGAGAACCAATAGCACCGACATATACGGTATTTGGATCAGTGGGGTCTATTTTTATACGATGGATATGCCTTGTTTTCTCCAAGCCCATGGATTTCCAGCTTTTACCACCGTCTAGGGAACGGTATACTCCGTAGCCACCATTAAGGCTGTTTCGTGGGTTTCCTTCACCTGTTCCCACCCATATTACAGATGGATTGGATTGTTGAATGGCCACTGCACCGATAGATGCTGTAAGTTCATTATCGAAAATGGGATTCCATTTTATGCCTCCAGAAGTAGATTTCCAAAGTCCGCCAGAAGCTGTACCCACGTACATAATATCCGGATTGGCGTGAACAGCATCAATGGCAGTAACTCTGCCACTCATCCCACCTGGACCAATATTTCGTGGTTTTAGGTCTTGCATTAATTTCATGTCTAAATTTTGTGCAAGCGCAGTACTAAGACTAAAAAGGAAAACTAGGGATTGTAATAGGTACTTCATTTAATTAATGTATTAATTGTTGGTATTTAAAATTTTGATTTTGAGCTATTTGTGTTTTTAGTTTAAATGTAGGTTTGGAGATATTTAATTCCTTGTTTGCTTTCTAACAAAGCTGAAGGTAGTAGTATTCTGAAAAAAAGGATAGGACGAAGTGGTTTTAAGGTCATTTGATGGTAAGTTTATAAGGGACCGAATATAGGAAAAAGCAGAGGGTGTATTTCTTAAAAGGGTGTTAACAGTGTATTTGAATGATCACTATTTGGTATAAATCATGACTTACTTAAGAACTATACCTTTATTAATAATCAGTTAGAAAACGTAACAAAGACCTTAATCTAACGTCCTATTAGTACATCAATCAAATCAAAACCAATGAAAATTCAATTAACCCAGAAACTTAGGATTTTAATAACAACAGTAGTTACCTTCCTGGTCTGGGGTCATGTAGCGTGGGACTATGTCCACGAGGGTATACCTGTACATTACATTTTACACAGTACCGATATGCCCGGTATACCTAATTGGTGGGGTGCAATTGTGTTGCCTTTCTTTACTTATTTTTTGTTGTTTCGTATTTCTAAAAGACTTGAAGAAGCTGACAATAAAGAATCACTAAAACTAATTGGTTTACGATTTTTGGGAGGCATACTGTTTGCAGTAAGTATTTCGATTAGTTTTATGAATGGAATAGATATTACCGATTATATCATGGGTCTAATTTTCATACTGGCCTTTGTATTTCCTTTATATAAGTCAGAATACTTGTTGGGCTGGGTTTGTGGTAGTGCATTTTCGTTTGGAGCTATTATTCCCATGCTGTTTGGAAGTATTTTGTGCTTCATTTTCTTTTTAATCTACCAGTTAATGGGTTTTATTAAAAACAAACTAAGGCCAAAAATGAAGTAGTAACTATTTTTTAGTGAAAACCCCAAACAGCTCTTTTCCCTCTCTTGGTTTGATGGAATTATAGCAGGGTTCAAAAATTATGGTTTTAAAATAGGACGCTAGATACTTTGAATAAAGTGTTATATCCCCTCCAAAAGGTCGTTTTTCCATATCGCCCGTTAGAGGAAAATTGAACCAAAGTCCTACTAGTTTCCCTGCAGGTTTTAGGAGTGTGGCCATTTGTTTTGCATAAGCAGAACGGTTTTCATCCGTAGGAACAAAGGAGCAAAAGAAGGTCTGTTCCAAAATAAGGTCATAGTTGCCCTTAAGGTCAAAAAAGTTTCCATGTACCACCTGACCCTTGGGAAAATCAGGGTTTCTTTTTTTAAAGTTATTTAAGGGGACCTCAGATATATCAATGACGGTAACATGTTTAAAACCCCTACGCCATAAATACTCAGCCTCATAGCCATTGCCGGCTCCAGGGATTAATATGTGTAGTGATCTATCCGTTAGGTGGTCTATATATTCTTTTAAAGGGGTGGAAGGATAGCCTATATCCCAACCTGTATTTTGATTTTCATAGCGTTCAGTCCAATATTTTTTTTCGTATTTCATTTGATATGAAGCCTAGTTACTCTAAGTCAGTCTAAGTTGGGCTCAAAAGAAAATCACAAGTTTATACTAAAAAATAAACGCTGTACCTCTAGTTTTTAATTCCGATAACCACTTATACATTTCCTCTTTGTACTATTACGGCAATTACCTATCTTCCCTCACTTTTAATTTTGACTAAAATAAGAAATGAAAAACCATTTATTCGCCACAATTTGTATTTTGTTTGTTAGTTCACTCCAGGCTCAGATAGCACCTCAATGGGCTAGGTATTCCGCAATCTCGCCAGATGGTGAAACCATTGCATTTACTTACAAAGGAGATATTTACAGTGTTCCTACCCAAGGAGGGATTGCCAGCCAGCTTACGTTTCATACGGCACACGATTACGGTGTTGTTTGGAGTAAAGATGGCAAATCTTTGGCTTTTGCCTCCAACCGCTTTGGTAATTTTGATGTATTTACGATGGACGCTAAGGGTGGTTCAGAAAAGAGACTCACGTTCCACAGCACAGATGAAACACCCTATACTTTTTCCGTTGATAATACGTCGGTCTTATTTGGTGCCGCCAGGCAAGATGCCGTAACGCATAGACAATATCCCATCAGTAGGCAACCGGAATTGTATAGTGTTCCGGTAATCGGAGGAAGGGTAGACCAAATTTTAACCGTTCCCGCAGAAGATGTACAGCTCAATAAAAATGGCAACGAAATGCTGTATCATGATAAAAAGGGATATGAAGATACGTTTAGAAAGCACCATGTTTCCGCCATTACTAGAGATATCTGGAAATACAATATGGAAACAGGTCAACATACCATGCTTACCACGTTCAAAGGAGAGGATAGAAATCCAGTATATGCCAGCAATGAAAAAGAGATGTATTATCTTAGTGAATCTAGTGGGTCTTATAATGTTCACAAACTAAATTTGGATAATCCTTCAGAAACGGAACAGCTAACCACATTTAAGACGCATCCAATTCGTTTTCTGAGTATGGGCGGTGATACAATGGTATTTAGCTATGATGGGGAATTGTATTCGTTTACCGAAGGAGCCGAACCGAAAAAAGTAGATATCATAATACGTACCCAAAATGCTGAAAATACGGTAGAATATGTCAGTGTCAATGGTGGTGTACGCGAGATGGACATTGCGCCCAACGGCAAGGAAATTGCTTTTATAAGTCGTGGCGAGGTATTTGTAACTTCCGTGGATGGTTCCCTAACCAAACGATTGACCAATACGCCAGAACAGGAGCGATTTGTAAAATTTACAACAGATGGTAAGTCGGTCGCATATTCGAGCGAAAGAAACGGAAAATGGTCTATTTACACGTCATCCAAGATTAGAGCGGAAGAGCCCTATTTCTTTGCGGCTACGCTGATACAAGAAGACACCCTATTAGCTAAAAAAACAGATGTCTACCTTCCGGAGTTTTCTCCAGATGGTGAATCTATGGCCTATATAGAAGGGCGTCGGACATTAAAGGTAAGAAACCTAAAAACAAATTCTGAAGTTACGTTGTTGACCCCAAACGAATTATTTCACTTTTCTGATGGAGATAAAAATTATAAATGGAGTCCGGATAGCAAATGGTTGTTGGTAGATTGGGGCGTTACTTTAAGTAATAATGAAATTCTATTGATTTCTGCCGATGGTAAAACTCGAATGAACCTTACAGAAAGCGGGTATGCGGATATTGCTCCTAAATGGGTAAATGAAGGAAAGCAATTGATATGGTTCGCCAACCGAGAAGGACTTAAAAGTTACGCCACCAGCGGTCGCACGGAATACGATGTGTATAGTATGTTTTTAACTCAAGATGGTTGGGACAAATTCAACATGTCCAAGGAGGAGTATGATTTGTTAAAGCTTATTGAAGAAGGTGACAAAAAGGAAGATGATGAATCCGATGACAAAGTGGATAAAAATAAAAAGAAGAAAGAAGATACTAAAGATAACAAAAAGGTAAAGCCTTTACAATTCGACATGGAGAATGTGCGCGAGCGTAAGGCCAGACTAACCATTCACTCTTCCAAGCTAAGTGATGCCGTTTTATCCAAGGACGGTGAAAAATTGTATTACCTCACTCGTTTTGAAGATGACCTAAATTTATGGGAAACGGAAATACGTACCAAAAGCACTAAAATGCTGATTGGGCTAGATGCAAAATCGGGAAGTCTATATTGGGATGATAAACAGGAAAACCTCTTTTTATTGTCCGATGGGAAAATATCCAAAATTGATACTACAGCAACGAAAAACGAGCCGGTAAAAATCGACGCTGAAATGATTTTGGATGCGGATGCCGAACGCCAACATATGTTTGACCATGTTTGGCTGCGTACCAACGGAATTTTTTACACATCAGATTTTCATGGTATTGATTGGAAAGCGATGCGAACCGAGTATCAAAAATACATACCACATATTGGAAATTCATACGAGTTTGCGGAGCTACTATCGGAACTATTAGGTGAACTAAATGTGTCCCACGCTGGAGGTAGGTTTAATGATGACATAAAGAATGGAGATAAAACCGCATCTCTTGGTATTTTCAGAGATTATACGCACCAAGGAAATGGAATTAAGATTAGCGAAGTTTTAAAAGGAGGACCTTTGGATAAAGCTGGTTTTGATTTAAAACCGGGCATGATAATCGAAAAAATTAATGGAGAAACCGTGCTACCTTCAAGAGATATTGCCAGTTATTTAAATCGTGCTGAGGGCCAGTTCATGCTGTTGGATATTTTGGATGCCAATGCCAAAAGAAAACAGATAACGGTGAAGCCGATCAGTCTTGGCGATGAAGGTGGCTTATTATACAAGCGTTGGGTAAAACAAAACGAGGCCGAAGTAGCCAAAGCCAGTAACGGAAAGTTAGGCTACGTGCATATTCCGGGAATGAGCGACGGCCCTTATAGAACCATCTACGAACGTATGATGGGTAAGTTCATTGATACCGAAGCGGTAATCGTAGATACTCGATTTAATGGGGGCGGTGATTTAGTGGCCGATTTAGCTATGTTTTTCACAGGAGTTCCATTTTTATCCTATGAAACTGAAGATAGACAAGTGGGTGGAGAACCTACCTCTCGTTGGACTAAACCTACCTTGGCCATGTTTAACGAATCTATGTATAGTGATGGCTCTTGTTTTGCAAGTGGTTACGTAGATCTTAAAATAGGAAAAACAGTAGGGATGCCCGTTCCAGGTACTTGTAGTTTTGCCGGTTGGGAACGTTTGCCTAATGGTGGTGTCTGGGGTGTGGTACCGGTAAGCGCCAAGAACAAAGCAGGGGAGTGGATGGAGAACAATGAGACTGATCCAGATATTTTAGTCAAAAATCAGCCTGAAATAATAGCCCAAGGTCGTGATGAGCAACTGGAACGCTCTATTGAGGTATTGCTCAAAGAATTGGAATAGATTCAGTTGTAAGATATGCACTTTATGTTGTTTCGTAAAAATAAAAATGCCGGTTATTTTGCTGCCATTGTTCCATAGTACCACGGATGTAAAAACTAAAAACAGAATCAGCTACCTTTAAAGGCTGTATCTTGCTGTTATAAATTGCTATTATGAAACTAAATTTGTTGTCATGTGATGCACAACGCCCGGATAGAAGAGCTATTGCCAGTTGCCTTACGGATATTTCGCTAGGTGGTAATGATTCGCTTTCTAATGAGCTGATGGATATGCTACTGGAAGGCGATGCTGTTACCGTTGCGATAGAGGATAAAAATTCTGGCTCTGCCTTACGTGCGTTACGAAAACTAAGTATTGATTATGAAATACTAGAATAGCTTTTTACGGGTTAAACCTAAAAAGCGGTAATACCTGACTGAGATGGGATAATTTAGAAAGCGCTATTCTTTGTAGATTATCCCATTTTTCATCACAAAGCTTACTTCTTTCATTGCAGAAATGTTCGCTACAGGGTTACCATTCACGGCGATAATATCCGCCAGGAATCCTTTTTTTAGTTTTCCCAGGGTAATCAAATGAAACATATCTGCATTCCCCGAAGTTGCCGAGATGAGGACATCTAAGGGTTTCATCCCATAAGCTACCATAAGTTCCATTTCTCGATAATTTTCTCCATGGGTAAAGACGCCGACATCACCTCCAAACACAATGGGGACGCCAGATGATAAGGCAAGCTTGAATGACGCTTTCTTTTTTGAAATACGTTCCGGGTCGGGTTCCATGCCTTTTTTCCATCCATTATAACGGGTAATGGCATCTCCAGCAGCCAAGGTAGGACAGTACCCGATACCTTTTTCTTTCATCGATTTAAAAATTTCCATAGTACCTCCGTCACCATGTTCAATAGTTTCTACACCCGCAGCGATTGCTCTCTTCATACCTTCCGGGGTACTTGCGTGTGCTACTACATATTTGCCGGCACTGGTTGCCGTGGTTACCATGGCATCTAGTTCTTCTTGTAAAAAGGTAGGTTGGGAGGCAGCGCCCGGTGTCCAACGATAGTCTGCATATACCTTAATTAAATCTACGCCATTGCCCATTTGCCGTCGAACGGTTTCAATTACGTTAGCGCGTCCGCTAGCGGGTTCTGCACCCAAGGGAACGCTTACGCCATCGTGAAAACCTTTGGGACCATAGGCACCTGTGGCAACAATTGCGGGACCGGCTACCAGTAACCTTGGCCCGGGAATGATTCCTTGGTCAATCGATTTTTTTAGATATACGTCGGTATAACCAGCTCCTTCTGCACCTAAGTCGCGCATGGTGGTAACGCCTGCAAGTAACGAATTATGGGCATGTACGGTTCCTCTAATAGCTCGTTCTACGGGTGATTCCTTTAACACTTGGTCGTTCCACAACGTTTCATTGTAAGGGTGTAGTAACAAATGGGAATGTCCTTCAATAATACCGGGCATCAACGTAGTTCCTTCAAGAACAATAGTTTTTGCATTTTTTGGCTTTTTAAGACCGTTTAATGGCCCTGCATAGCTAATACTGTTCCCATCTACCAGAACTACCCAATCTACATGTAGTTCGGTACCATCAAATACGTGGTCTGGCTGCAGAATCGTTTGTGCAATTGATAGCTGTAAGACCAATAATGCAGTTAGTAGTACTAGTTTATTCATTTGTTGGTTTAATTTTTGTCTTTTCTTAAAGATTCTAACCGTTTGTTAAGTTCATTTTGCTCCCAAACTTTTCCTTGTTTAACGACCATCTGAATGTTCTGTGTTTGTGAGATATCTTCTAATGGATTCCCATTAAGCACTACAATGTCCGCTATTTTATTTATTGCTAGTTCACCATAGTCATTATCTTTTTTTAAAAATTTGGCACCATTGTATGCCGATGTTTTTAATGCTTCTAAAGGCGCTATTCCAATACTTACCAGTTGTTCTAGTTCTTTATGAAGCGAAATACCGGGATAGGTATACGAATTATAAGCGCCACTGTCTGATCCCGCTAACAGATTGACGCCGGAATCGTGAAGGGATTTGGCAAGTTCGCCAAAAAATAGCTGCAAGGCCTTGCGGTCTTTCGTTTGTTGTTCGCTCGCATTTAAAGCACGCTGTATGCGTCCGTCATATGTTTTTATGATGCCCTTGTCCATATATCGCAAATAAGTGTCGTTTTTATGATTCACTTCATCCAAATAGCTTAAGGTCTCTCCAATGTGCAACGTGGGAACAACATAAACACCTTCGGTTTTTAATCTTGCAAACGTACTTTGGGCCGTAGAATCTGAATAGCTTTCCTGGAGTAAAGGCATGGCGTCCCAAAACCCGATTTCTTTTTTAACTAGTCGGTCGGTTATTTCCCTTTCATTTGAGGAACAACCTTTCATCACATAGTACAAATGCTCAACCGCGTCTACTCCAGCAGAAATCGTTTCATCCAAGGTTACTGTAAATGGCATATGACCAGAACTTATCAAATTGCGCTTTTCGGCGGCTATGATGGTGTTTAAATAATTTTCACCACTGATGCGGCTATCATAAATCTTTACAAAGTCAACCGGAATTTTCTGAAGCGAATCCAAGGCTTGGTTAATCTCATTTGTATTGGACACTTCCAATGAGCCCGCCCAAGTCCCGTTTGGCCCGTCTATTTTAGGTCCGGAGGTAAAAATGGTGGGTCCAAGGAGTTCATCTGATGCAATACTATCCTTCCACCGCATCACAGAAGAGGTTAAATCACCACCTGCATCTCGTACAGTGGTAATACCATTTGCCATAAAAAGAGTAAGAAAATCCTTGTTTGCTTTAATTAAAGAATCTCCTCCTCTGAAATGAACATGATTATCCCAAAAGCCCGGCAGGATATATTTGTTGGATACATCTCTAATTGTCTTAGCATTTATATTCTGGGTGTCCTCTGCAGCTACTATCTTTGTTATTCTGCCGTTGGCGATTAAAATATTTTGAACAGAAATAGTACCGGTTTCCAAGTCTATTACATTCCCGTTTTTTAGAAGTAGGTCGTAGGTGGTTTTTTTATCGACCTTACAACTAACAATATTTATGAATACTAGTAATAAGGAAATTCGAATGATTAAATAGTCCTTCATAATTTAATTTAAGAATGAAGGGAAGGTAAAAATAATTACCGATTTATAAGTCTTCTTATCCCGATAAAGATGAAAATAAAGGCGGAATAGCCAATGAAGAACGGGATAATATAGCGGTCAAATCCAAGAGCCAGCATACAGCCAATGATCAATAGTTGAAACCCTAGTCCAAAGGTAGATACGGCGGTCATGAACCACCTTGGGAGGTGTTTGCCATGTGCCGCTTTACGATCCAAGGAATAGATGATGCGATCAAAAATCCCATATAGCATCGTGTATAACGAAAACAAGAGATCTACATTTTTCTGACTCTCGCCCTGTAGTGCCATAGGGGTATCTGTTTCAAAAACTCTACTGGTGGTATCTCCATTGTGCTTGTTTCTAAGAATTACATAGTAATAGTTATATAAGGTGCCTTGTAGTTGAATACCAAAGAACGCCGTTAAAGTAAGACCTAGGGAACCATCGGTTACGTGCCAAATTGTGATAAGAATGAGCAGGTTTAAAACAATATCCGAAACCGAATCCAAGTATCTACCGGTGTGCGATGGTGTTTTCTTTTCTCTAGCGAGCTCTCCGTCCGCTGCATCCAAAATAGATTTTAAGAGTAGAAAAAATAAGGTAGCCCAATAGTATTGGTTCAAAAGACAGGCAATGGCTATAAAGCCTGCAATTACGAACATGATGGTCACATGTATTGGGGTAAAAGAAGTATGTTTCAGTGATTTTGCAATAACTCGTGCAACAGGTCTACCGTAATCCGATAAATCCAAGAATTGGTGTTCCTTGGGCAATTTTGACATCTGACTTGAACTTAAAAGGAAAACCAATAACGGAAACACGCTTGCTTGGTACACCTTTTAAATACAAAGCAAAAATAACATTTATTTTACAATTTATTTACTTACTTATTTCAAATCCTTGCCAAAGTATATTGGTTGTATTTTGAATTTATAAATTTTGGCAGGTTAATATTATGGAAATAACAATCTAGTATCAAAACTATTGGGAAATCTTGTTTGGATGTTTACCTTTAACCACATTTTTAATTTTTTAAATAAATTTTTTTGTCAATGAAAAAGTTCTCTTTTTTAACCATTCTCGTCTTTGCTTTAGTTCTTTTTTCCTGTGATAACACTAGAAAGGGGAGTCCTAAGGTTTTGGTGTTCTCAAAGACCATGGGCTTTGAACATGCGAGTATTCCATCAGGTATTGCCGCCATTAATAAGCTAGGTACAGAAAATGGATTTGTGGTGGATACGACCAAGAATGCTGCCCTATTTACCGATGAGAATTTGAAGCAATATTCCACAGTAATTTTTTTGAGTACCACCGGGAATGTGTTGGACCACTATCAGGAAGCTGCATTTGAGCGATATATTCAAGCAGGTGGTGGTTTTGTAGGAATACATGCGGCAGCAGATGCGGAGTATGACTGGGGCTGGTACAATACCTTGGTAGGTGCGCAATTTTTAAGTCATCCATCAGGAACACCAGAGGCCGATTTCCTAATCACAGATAATACCTTTGTCGCTACAAAACATTTTAATGATTCCGTTTGGCACAGGGCAGACGAAATTTATAACTATAAAAATATAAATCCAGACGTCAATGTGTTGATGACCGTGGACGAAACTTCCTATGAAGGTGGTGAAAACGGAGATAATCATCCCTTCGCATGGTATCATGAGTTTGACGGTGGACGAGCTTTTTATACGGGTGCCGGCCATACCAATGAAAGTTTTAGCGAAGATCTTTTTCTACAACATGTATTAGGAGGAATTCAATATGCTATTGGTGCAAATAAGCAACTCGATTATACCAAGGCCTCGTCTCAAATACCACCTGAAATAGACCGTTTTTCAAAAATCACTTTAGCAGATGGGGAGTTTTTTGAACCTACCGAGATGACCATTCTACCCAATAGTGATGTGCTGATAGCACAGCGAAGGGGCGAAGTAGTATTGTATAGTGACGCGACTAAAGAAGTAACGGAAGTGGCCAAACTGGATGTGTATCACAAAACATTAAATACGCCTGGTGTAAATGCGGAAGAAGGTCTTATGGGAATTCAAAAAGATCCTAATTATGCAACGAACAATTGGGTGTATCTTTATTATGCACCTACAGGAGAGGCACAAATAAACCGCCTATCCCGTTTTAAATACTCGGATGGTGTTTTTGATATGGCTTCGGAACAAGTGATTTTAGATGTTGACAGTCAGCGTGAAATCTGCTGCCATACTGGAGGCTCAATCGCATTTGGTCCGGACGATTTGTTGTATTTGTCCACAGGGGATAATTCGACACCCTTTAACGAAAAAGGAGCAAAATATGTCAATAGCGGGTATGCTCCTTTGAACGACCTTCCCGGTCATGAGCAATTTGATGCTAGAAGGTCTTCCGGAAACACGAACGATCTTCGAGGCAAAATTCTTAGAATAAAGGTTAATGAAGATGGAAGTTATGACATACCCGAAGGGAACT